>Ga0209828_1003474_pt1 | contig 11996 bp, 9 predicted proteins | sample MaitaG_FD_187429 | JGI IMG/M metagenome (GOLD analysis project Ga0209828, IMG submission 187429) | Marine algal microbial communities from Maine, USA - Maine_Asex2 metaG (SPAdes) (version 2) | ecosystem: Host-associated > Algae > Red algae > Unclassified | place: Maine, USA | collected 2015-01-05
TAAGAAATTTTAGCTTGCCTCTAACAACTAACAACTAACAACTAACAACTAACAACTAACAAACTCTCTCCGTGAAAACAAGAATAGTACGTTTTGTCTCAAAAAACAATCTATCTTTGCTACAAATAATCGCATCCCGAACTCGCAGTAAGAGGAATGGAAAAAGCCAAGTTATGTTCTCACGAAATTTGAAACACTTACGCAAGAAGCGCGAACTTACCCAGCAGAAGCTGGCAGATGCACTCATTATAACGCGGGCCCGATTGGCCAAGTACGAAGAAGGCAAGTCGGAGCCACCCATTGAGATATTGAAGCGCTTCGCGCACTTCTTCAACGTTAGCATTGACCTGATGGTGAGTGTGGATTTGGAAAAGGTGCCCATGGATCACATCTTGAAGATGGACAACAACCGAATTCTATTGCCCATCATGATCGATAGCAACGACCTAGATCAAGTGGAGCTCGTGCATCAGAAAGCTCGAGCCGGTTACTTGGCGGGCTATGCCGATCCGGAGTACATTGAGCAGCTCGATCGAATGTCGCTGCCAATTTTGGGACAGGGTAAGCATCGGGCCTTTTACATCACCGGCGACTCTATGATGCCCGTGCGAGAAGGAGCCATCATTGTGGGTCGCTTTCTTGAACGTTTCCGCGATCTCGTAGAAGGTAAAACCTACATCGTAGTGAGTCAAAACGATGGCATTGCCTACAAGCGGGTTTTTCGCAAAGACAAACGCAGCAAAACACTCGTGTTGCATTCCGATAATCAAGCCTACGCGCCCTACGAACTGCACCCATCAGAAATTCTTGAACTCTGGGAGTTTGCGGCGGTATTGCACCTCAGTGATGATCGTCCAGAGGAAGCCTCCATTAATGATGTGATTGGCTATCTGCAGCGTATTGAAGGGCTACTGGCTTAAATATCTTCAAGGAGCCCTTCTAAGCTTGCAACTATTGCTGTTTAATCTCAGCTAACAGTTAAATTTGCTTTCTTCTTTGAAAAGTGCAAAATCATCCGCATGCTGTAACAGTAGACAGCCTTGTTTTTTTGTCCTACCTGGGAAGCTAATTTTGTTTAACAGCCATCATTTATTTGGGAGTGGAAAACGCTGCTCTCACAATAGTTCAATACCATATGTCAGAATTATTAAAAGCTTTTGATCTATACAATAGTTTCGAAAGAGATTCATATTTCACATTGTCATTCGATAGATTGCCATCTGCCCTTCAGATGGAAACTCCGCTCAAATCCAATAAAAAGGAAATGGACAGGGCATTGGATCAAATGCAGCTATCGCCCGATGACTATGAAGCCGTTTTTAAAGATTGGTATACTGAAGACTCCAGCGACTCAGATGATGATACCGATTATCCCTATCAAATTCTCTTCAAAGGTAAGGCATCAAAAAGCTTGGTGTGGATTAGCTTGGAAGATGATACCCTCTACCTTCAGTTTTTGTACGATTGTAGAGATTCAACTCTAGAGGCTTGGGTGCTTGAAATGTACCACAAACTCAGAAAGGAATTTGGCTTATCGAAGAAGCCCACTTTTAAGGTGTTGACGAAGGGAAGATCTAGATTTCAAACCGAAGATGTAAGAACAGAAAAAATTCAGGTCAATATAGATAGTGATTACAATGATGATTTTGCTGATGTGCATCAAGAGGTGAAAAATTCAATTGTCGCAAAAGAATCGGGACTGATTTTGCTTTATGGAACACCGGGAACCGGTAAAACCACATACATCAAAAGTTTGATCTCAGAGCATCCTGAATCTAATTTCATCTTCATTCAAAATGAATTTGTGAATAATTTGCTCGATCCAGATTTTATTTCATTTCTTTTAAAACATCGTGATTCTATTTTACTAATTGAAGATGCGGAGAAAGTCATCGCTTCAAGAAATTACTCGTCCGAAGGTTCTGTTGTTTCAACCATTCTTCAACTTACTGATGGCTTGTTCAGTGACTATCTGAACATCAAAATAATTTGCACTTTCAATACCAACCTGTCTAAAATTGATACTGCTTTGTTGCGTAAAGGAAGGATGCTAGCGATGTATGAATTCAAAGCATTGGAAATCAAGAAGACAAATCAACTTTTAAATGGCTTGGGATTAGAGGAATCAAAAGAACCTCTTACACTTTCAACGATTTACAATAAGAATAAAAAGACTTACGGAACGGAGAAACGGAAAAAGATCGGATTCTAAAAGAAGAGAAAAGCACAATAGTCAAAAAGAAACGAATGAGTAGAATATTTGTAGTTCTAATTGTAATGATGTCCTTGTCTTGTCAGGATAATAATAGTTCCAGTGAACCAATTTCAACTGTTGATTTAAGTGAAGAACAAGTAGAAGATCTATTGGATCAATACAACTTTACCTATGAATCACCGATACTTCTAGATAGCTCAGACTTTATTTTAATTCCCATTTCTGCGGGTTCTAATTGGAAATCAAAACATAGAATGAAAAGTGCTAAAAAGGCAAGATTCTTACCGAATTTTTGGAATGCATTATTCTATAACCAGAAAACTGGTGAAACGCGGATTTTGACAGAGGAGAAAATTCGAATATCAAAAATTCATGTAGACCATCAAAGTAGAAATAGAGTGGGAGCATCTATTAAAGACAAGATACTGTATCAAATTACTGATGCGGATTTTGATGCCAATGGCGAGTTGACAGATAGGGATCCAGAGCTTCTGTTTTGTTCGGATTTAGATGGTCAAAATTTGCAACGAATCTCTCCTGAGAATGAAGAGCTCCGAACATTTAAAATAATCCCCAATTCGAATATTGTTTTAATACAAACCTTGAGAAACGGTGAGGGGAACAAGACCTTTGGCCCGGAGGATGAAGCCATTTGGTATCGTGCGGAATTTGTAAATGAACAGTGGAAACTAGAGGAAGTGATTGATTCTAAAGGTAGAAAGCAAATTGAAAGATTGTTTTTTGAACAATGGTTGAAAAAAGAGGCTAAGTAGAGAGATACTATTTGTTGATTTTTGAAAAATTTTCAGCAAAGTGAATAGTGTTGAGTAGCAGATATTCCATTCAAAAGGAGATGGCTAAAGTTTTAAGGCAAATTAGTACTGATAAATGTATTGATAAAGCCCAAGAACTTGAAAGTGAATTCTCTCTAAATACTACACTTGAGTTTAGAGCTTTGGAGCTGAGTTCTTCGGATGCAGTATTCATTGCCAGAAGTATTGCACGTTTTCAAAAGAAAGCTGAAAACGCTGAATGTCCCATCCAATAGTTTTCGTTACAATCAGTGTTTAGGAGATGCAGGAGTCATTGCCTTGCTCGAAGGATTCCCATGACATTGGCGGAAGTAGGGTTTGTCGGTTGTGGGGAGCAGAATTGTTGAAGTGGATGCGAAATTCTTCTCATTTAGAAATGGCCTGCATCGAGCAAAACGAATTCTCCGAAGATCCCAGAAAAGAGCTTGCAAGTTTTCGAATACAGATTTCATCGATATCTCTTTTTTACTAGCTCCAACTTATTTATGTATCCCAATGGCTCGATAAATTGTTTTCAGGTGTTTCATTTTTCAACATAAAAAAACTCTGATCGGCAAATGCCAATCAGAGTTTTGGTTAATATAATTTCAATTAAGGCTAAGTACCTCGTTGTTGGTTCAAGAGCTTATTTCAAGTTCAACGATAAACGTGCAAATAAGTGACGTCCCGAGAAGCTGAATTGTGGTGATCGTCGAGAATATACAAAACGACCTGAAGAAGTATAACCAGCATCTACTTCGTCTGGATAAACATCCAACAAGTTATTGGCACCAACGGTCAATGAGATGAATTCAGTTAACTGGTAACCGAAGCTAATGTCAGTGATCAACTTAGGAGTATTGATTGGATCGTTAACTGTCTCAGCATAAGCCAAACCATCGTCAATGTTTCGTCCATCAGGATCAACGTCTACCCATCGCTGAGCAATTTCTTGATCTGAAACAACATTGAAATCTTCGTCGAAAATGTCTGCAGAAGTTGCTTCCAAAGTAGAGCCGAACCAAGTGTTTCTTAAATAGATTGACAACTTGCCCAATTCCAAAGTATTACCCAAACTTACTTTTTGACGAACCGAAGCTCTCTCCAAGTACAATTGACTTTCTTGATTGAAGTACGTTCCAACCAACCCTTTCTCTTCTAGCAAGGCAGAAGCATTAATACCCTCATCTCTGTTCCAAGTAGTTCCAGAAAAAGTACCTGCGAGATCACTACGAAGAACTCCACCACCTAAAGCAGCACTGTGGCCAATCACAACATCCAACCCCTGAGAAGTGGTGTTAATGGCATTGGCAAAGAAAGCGGCTTTTGTGGCTCCTGATTGTTGGAAAATACGCTGTAATTCTTCATCAGATCCTGGGCCGAATTGTCCGGTCAAAACAACTCGATCATCAATTGCTACCTGATAAACATCAGCAGTAATTCTCAAATTCGCTCTTGGAATTTTGAAAGTAGCACCCACACTAAAGTTCTGAGAAGTTTCTTGCTTCAACTCAGGAATGCCCAACAATTTTGCTGCACGTGAGGTGTTGGAGAAAACCCCAACTTCTTGTGGTACAGAAATGCCATCCACCAATGTGAAAATGGTAGAAGTTCTGCTGAAGTGAATCTGGTGCAAAGAAGGAGCACGGAATCCAGTAGAAAATGCACCACGAATTGCAATATTTTTAGTGATCTTGAAACGGGCTGTTGCCTTGTAGTTAAAAGTAGAACCGAAATCAGAGAAATTCTCGTATCGAATGGCTGCTCCTAAAAGTAAAGCATCTGAAACATCCAACTCCGTATCAACATAACCTGCGATCGACGAACGGTTCGCATCTACCTCATTAGATGGCAAGAATCCAGCGAAGCACTGACAGCCTGAAGGTCTTGCACGACCCAAAAGATCAACCGTTAATAAGTCATCAGAAGTGGCCGAATTTACTAGGTTTCCATTGATGTCGTAATTGCCCCACGACAGCTCAGTTCCAGGAATTACTCCGAAATTCTCGTAACGGTACTCACCTCCAAAGGCGACGTTCGCTCCTTTCAAACCACCCATGATGTCATAGTAGCGCGAGAAGTCAATGTTACTTGTCGTTTGAGCAAAATCATGTCCACCAGAGTCGAAAGAGTTTGGAGAAGATGAACCCAAAGTGGCGTTGTGCGCATCGGTGATGTTGAACAAGAAAGTGTTCTTTCCTGTCACAATGCTGAAATCTGAATTCCAATTTCCAACCATTCCTCTCACACCAGCTCCCATAGAGTTATCGGTGATGTTGGAGTTGATCTTCGGTACTGTACCGTTCGGGTAAATCGATGTAGTTGTTCTGCTCTGTGAAGGCAAACGGTAGAAACAACCAGAAGAACCTCGTCGGTAAGAAGTACCACCAAAGGCATAAAATTCTGAAGATTCACCGATCGGTAGAGCCATATTCGCAAACAGCTTTCCACCACGTAATTCAGACTGTCCAACTCGCATGTTGAAATCTGAGGCTTGCTGGCCTCGAGCAGCTAACTCATCATCTGTATAGTCGCCTCCCAAAACATCCCCGATGCCGTCAATGGAAGTCAAGCCATTCAGATCTGACAATGTTTCAGCAGAAAAGAACGATACGTCTTGGGCATATTCTTGAATCTGACTGAGAGACAAGGTAGTTACATCAATACCAGGAACAGCTGCAGAAGCTACGCGCTCTACTGCGTTCAAACCATTGTAAATACCGCCTGTAAACTCTAGCATACGGTTGGTCGATCCACGAGAGTCCAACTCACCCGTCAAATTCAAGTAGCCTCCACGGTCGCCCAGAGCGATGCCGTAATTGGCGCCTACCACGATGTTTTCACCGTCAATGCTTCTGGTTTCGCCACCAAAAGGACCAATGTTACTAGTGAAATTAGCTCCAGTAGTAACGTTGATGTCAAACTGACCGGGATTCTCCTTTAGTTTAATGTTGATCACACCTGCGATCGCATCAGAACCATACTGCGCTGCAGCTCCATCTCTCAAAACCTCAATCCGCTCGATCGCTGAAGCAGGGATCGCGTTCAAATCCGTTCCAACGTTACCTCTACCGAAAGTACCGTTCACATTCACCAAAGAGGTGTTGTGGCGTCTTTTGCCGTTGATCAAGACCAATACCTGATCTGGGCCAAGTCCTCTCAATGAAGCAGGATCAATGTGATCCGTACCATCTGAGATGGTCTGGGTGTTCGAGGTGAAGGAAGGCGCCGTCTGATTCAAGAGCTGATTCAAAGAGGTCTGCGGAGCTGCGGTGACCATCTTGGCAACACTGATAACGTCTACCGGCACCGGTGAATCGATGTTGGTACGATTACTTGCTCTAGTTCCCGTTACCACTACTTCATCTAGATCTAAGCCCGAAATGAGGGTGAAGTTTAGGGTGCTGGTTTTGCCTGCAGTCACTACTACCTGCTGTCGCAGCGGATCGTAGCCCACATAACTCGCCACTAGGTCATACGTACCTGGGTCTAGGTCCATTCTGTAGTTGCCATCAAAGTCTGTTACTGTTCCTGTGGTGCTGCCCGGTATAACGACTGTTACCCCGATCAAGGGAAATTCCCCGTCGGTGACATTACCCTGTACACTGCCTGTTTGAGCCCAAAGGCCAGAGGTGCAGAGGAATAGCAACAAGAATGTTGCTTGTAGATTTCTTAGCATAATGTAGTTGATTGTGATTTAGGAAGTTGTTGTAATTATAACAATATAGTGTCATCATTAGTAGCCGATGAGCGAAATATTACGGCGATTGAACCTCTGTACTGCCTGAAAATACGAAAATATTATAAGTATTTAATCTATCGTGAAATAAAATTCTCCCCCTGAGTCTATTTGAGGAAAAAAGATAATTAGAACTGTCATGGCTTTATTGAATGAATTTTGGCGTTTAAAATCATATTTCCTGTTTTGGGTCCTGTTTTGAATTGAATTTTAATTGATCGAAATCAGCTGCGAAAAATACCTTAAGCTATTAGTGAATAGGGATATTTGGCATTTGGAATTGTGTTTTAAAGCTAATTTATTTTGTCGGTGCTTCGAATTTTGAATGGAGGCGATGAAACATTTTGACTTTAGTATCATTCTTAACAATGCTAACTCAGTAGAAGTATTTATTGTAAAGGATGATTTTTTTTAAAGAAAAAATATAGCGGTATAGTCTTTTTGATAAATGTAATATGTTGAGAAAATTTGCTGATATGCATCCTAATACCTTCCCAGTTAAAACGTGCAAAAATCTGATTTAGGAATTGCTGTAGCTAAATTCCTGCTCCTGCCACTTGCTCCCTGCTCCTTGCCGCGACTTCACAGAGGTGAATTTGAATTTTTGTGAGGAAATGCTCAACCTTGCTCTAAAGAAGTAAGTAAAATAAACCAGCTTTTCCATCGCTATCAATGTAGCTAAAACTATATGTCTTGATGGGAAATTGGATCGATCTATTTTGAATTTGAACAAGAGTGATACGAGTTCTGTTCTTTTTAAGAAACCTTTTTTTCGTTCTCATTGGGAGAGTTTTTATACTCAAACGGCCAGTAAATTTTATCAACATACTGCCGTGAAAATCTATGAGTCTAATAAATCCTTTTTTGTTGATAAAAAATGAAATTTTCTTACGAATAGTAGTGACGATACTTTTAGTGAATCTGTGGATTCTCTATTCGATATGTAATCAACTGGAATTTATTCTTGCTAATTACTAATAATGGCGATGGGATTTTGAAAAATCTCTTTTTTATAAAGAGGATTTTAATACTCCGATTAGAATTGCGCCTTGGGATAACGATTAGTCTTTTGGACTAAATGGGGATGGTAGCATTAATCTTGTTGAGCCATTGAATATGAAAAAATCCATTTTATTTGCTAGACCCCTGGATGGAACAGCTTGCTATGCCTACGTTTAATGTCCTACGAGGTACCGCTCGTACTTTTAAAATCTCTTTGTTCAAAATCGGAATATTTACCATCGATCCCTAAGTGTTGATGGGCTTAAGCTAAGAATCGATGAGAGAGCTGAATTTTTTTCACGATTTAGTCAAGCGTAATTTTGAATTTTGGCCAGTTTGTAAAACAGAATTCGTCCATTGGAAATGCATTGGTGCTTAGATGACAATAACTTTGAACAGGAAGTAGTCATTATACATCGCTTTGTTGATATTCTTTACCAACAATTGAAGGAATATTTCCGAGCGATGTAATTTTTTACTGAAGCTCTCCTTCAAGATTCAAATCCAATAAGTACCCCTTTTTTTGTGTGGTTTTGGCTTCCGCATTCGCAAGAACATTGTTTAAGTGTCAAAGTTTGAACGAAGATAATAACGGATAGTTATTCTTTTTGTAGCCCTTAATGAATGGACGCTTCCGTTGCTCCCCTCGGTATTCTAATGTCCTCCACCAAATCCTGGATTTCTTGCGGTGGAGCCGGAGTCAAGCGACTGACCACTAGTGCTACCACCAAATTAATGAGCATGCCAATGGTGCCAATTCCTTCTGGTTTGATACCGAGCCAATATCCATCGGGTGTTCCTGGGCCGCCTAGTTGAGGCTTGAAATACCAGATGTATGCCGTTGTGAATAAAATGCCGACAATCATTCCAGTCATGGCGCCTTCTTTATTCATGCGCTTGTCAAAGATGCCGAGTATAATCGCGGGGAAGAAGGAGCTCGCAGCCAGGCCAAAAGCAAGCGCCACAACTTGCGCCACAAATCCCGGGGGATTCATACCAGCTAAGCCCGCTGCTACTACCGCAACTGCAATTGCCACTCTCGCAGCAATCAATTCTCCCTTTTCTGAAATGTCTGGCTTTAAATAATTCTTCAAAAGATCGTGGGAGATCGAAGTGGCAATAACCAGCAATAGACCAGCAGCGGTAGACAAAGCTGCTGCTAAACCACCCGCAACTACGAGGGCAATTACCCATGCAGGTAAATTGGCAATTTCCGGATTTGCCAGTACCATGATGTCGCGGTCAATAATCAATTCGTTTTTTTCTTTGTCGGCCACATATTGAATGATCCCATCTTGGTTTTTGTCATCAAAAATAATGAGCTCCGAGTCCTCCCATTTGCTGAACCAAGTCGGCATTTCATTGTAAGGTTGATTGCTTACCGTTAGTAATAAATTGGTACGGGCAAAAGTCGCAACAGCTGGAGCAGTGGTGTATAAAATAGCAATGAAAAATAGTGCGTAACCTGCCGATATTCTAGCGTCTCGAACTTTGGGAACTGTAAAAAAGCGAACAATAACATGGGGAAGTCCTGCAGTTCCTAACATCAATGCGGCTGTAATAAAAAATACATTTACACGATCGTTCATGCCCATGGATGTGTATTCGTCGAAGCCTAAATCAGTGCTCAATAGATTCAACTTATCGAGTAAGTAAGTACCATCGGCAAGTGTTCCCCCCATACCTAATTGGGGGATTGGATTACCCACCATTTGTAGGGAAATAAATATGGCGGGTACCGTAAAGGCGAAAATTAAAACACAATATTGCGCAACTTGGGTGTAGGTGATTCCTTTCATTCCACCCAAAACCGCATAAAAGAAAACAATTCCAATTCCGATTCCAATACCAGTAGTAAATGGTACTTCTAAAAAGCGTGCGAAAGCTACACCAACGCCCTTCATTTGGCCCACTACATACGTAAAGGAAACAAAGATGGCACAGATCAAAGCCACTAAACGTGCTTGTTTGGAATAATAGCGTTCACCAATAAAGTCCGGAACGGTGAACTTGCCAAATTTTCGTAAATAGGGAGCCAATAAAAGAGCCAGCAAAACGTAACCGCCCGTCCAGCCCATTAAGTATTGAGCACCGCCGTAGCCCATAAATGAGATGAGACCGGCCATTGATAAATACGACGCAGCTGACATCCAATCAGCAGCTGTGGCCATTCCGTTGGCCAAGGGAGAAACACCTCCACCAGCCACATAGAATTCTTTGGTTGATCCGGCTCTTGCCCATATGGCAACAGCAATGTAGATCAAAAACGTAATTCCAACTATTATAAAAGTCCAGGTTTGAACACTCATCTTTTGCTTAGTTTCAGTAGTTTTTAAAATCACTTTTCGTCTACGTCGAATTCTCGATCTAGCTTATTCATCAAATAGACATAAACAAAAATCAAGACCACGAAAACGTAAATGGAACCTTGTTGGGCAAACCAAAAGCCGAGTGGGAATCCACCTATTTTAATGGCATTCAACGACTCAGCGAACAGAATTCCGCAGCCGTAGGAAACAAAAAACCAAAAAAACAATAACACTGAAAGTATCCGCAAATTGCGACTCCAATATTCCTTTCGTTTGTTAGTATCCATAGATTTTAAATTTAAAGTTACTTTCCCGATAAAGGGTAGGAGGTAATATAGAAGTGATTTTTAAAAGAAAAACAGCAGTCCTCCTTCGTTTAACCGGAGCTGAGCGATGCATGATTAAAAGAAAGTGTCCAATTTCTCAACATATCGAAGTGGAAAACGGACAGTTATTCATCTTGTATCTCTGAGCTTTTTCTCCATGTAAAAATGATCTATTCCAATGATCACCGTCATTGGACCAACGATTTCATAATCCATTCTTAGGTAGAAAGGAACAGCTACATCTCTGGCGTGTAAATGCATCAATTGAGCACCATTTTTAAGAGCAACTTCTTCAGAATACGCAATCATTTTCGTGCCGATCCCTTTCTTTTGCATACCCTCATCTACAGCAACTTGTCGCATCTGCATTTTCTTACCATCTGGTTTCAATACCAAACAAGCCAATAAGAGTTCCTCTTCCCTTGCGGCTATGTGAATGCTATTGCTTTCCGCAGAAAGGTCTTCTTTGCTAAACTTTAATCCCAATGGTTTTCGTAAAATCTTGTCGCGAAGTGCGACCGTTTCAAGTTGGAGTTCACTTTCGAAGGCTGCAATTAAAAAGTCCATCTTTTGTACTAATGTGTTCTGTTAGAGAGTTTAAAGGAGGATCACAAGATACTGAAAATGAAATTTTTGAAACCTACAATGTTGCTTCTTTTTTTATGCTCGGTTGTGGCAACCGCTTCCTGCTTCCAGTCTGAATCGGCACAAGAGCGTTCCTCAAGTGTTTTGCTTCAACAATCTGGAGAGGCTCCTGCACCCACACCGTCGCCCTACAAGCATGCATGGAACCCTGAGGCTTCAGCCGTGCGTACGATCATCAATGAGATACCAGTGCCCAAGGGTGCCCAACGGGAAATTGCCGATCAAGGCTCCTTTGCTCTCTGGCTTCGACACCTTCCCTTGAAAAACGCCAATCACAAGGTGGAGCTGTACGATGGTGAGCGTAAGGGCAATCAGGAACCGAACTTTCGAGTGATAGACTTGGATGTCGGAGCCAAAGACTTACAACAATGTGCTGATGCCGTGATGCGTCTGCGCGCTGAGTACCTCCTCGAGTCCGACCGCGAGTCAGAGATTGCCTTCAACTACACCAGTGGAGATCGATCGTCATGGTCTGATTGGAGATCTGGCCTACGGCCGAAGATTAAGGGAAACAAGGTATTGTGGGAGCAGAAGGGCAAAGAAGACGGCAGTTACCACAACTTTCGGCGATATCTCGAGAAAATTTTCACCTATGCTGGGAGCTTGTCGCTCTCAAAAGAGGTGAAAGCGATCTCTGCTAAAGATATCATCGCTGGTGATTTCTTGATTTTGGGAGGTTCGCCCGGTCATGCCATGATGATTGTGGATACGGCTGTTGATGATAATGGAGATGTGTACTTTCTTCTTGCTCAGAGTTACATGCCAGCGCAAGAGATGCACGTTGTGCGTAACTTGAATGACCGACAGTTGAGTCCTTGGTATAAAGTAGAGGCTGGCTCTGAGATTCAAACGCCAGAATGGACATTTAGTCCCAATGCTTTTCATCGTTTTCCCTGATATCATGATAATCGTTGATAAAATTTTACATTTGTCACGGAATTGTTCCGTAATCAGTAATTATGATGGAAC
>Ga0209828_1003481_pt1 | contig 11982 bp, 11 predicted proteins | sample MaitaG_FD_187429 | JGI IMG/M metagenome (GOLD analysis project Ga0209828, IMG submission 187429) | Marine algal microbial communities from Maine, USA - Maine_Asex2 metaG (SPAdes) (version 2) | ecosystem: Host-associated > Algae > Red algae > Unclassified | place: Maine, USA | collected 2015-01-05
TGGCTTCATAAGCTGTTGTAGAGAATATTAAAGGGAGCCTGAGGCTCCCTTTTTTGTGGATGTCCAAAGGCTAGCAAGATGGTGGTAAGAAGTTTTTGTAAATTTGGTTACGTACTGTGTCGCCTAGCATCAAACACATTATGCATTTGAGAGACTTTGTCCAGTAGTTCGGATAGCTGAGTAACATTACGAATCTGCACGCTAATCGTTAGGTATGAAGTTAGGTCAGTTGAGCCTCGGCGAGTAGAAATATTAGTAACATTGACTTGCTCCTTTGCTAGCACTGATGCGACATCTCTAAGCAAGCCCGGTTGGTTCAGTCCGTGTATTTGAATGTCAACCTTGTAGCTGCTATCTTCTTCGCCCCAATCTGCTTCGACGAGTCTGACGACTTGCTCGGAGGTTAGATTCTCCTCGCGAATATTTGGACAATCAGTTCGGTGGATGGCAATTCCTCGGCCGATAGTGATGTAGCCAACGATCTCATCTCCAGGAACAGGTTTGCAGCAATTTGCCGTATCAACTAGTAAATTGCTGACGCCTCTGATTTGTATGCCGCTGCCTTTTCCTTGGTCTCTAACTTTAATGCGGCGGAAGCTGATTTCATCTTCATGGTTAGTGTCGTCAAGCGCGTCAGTGAGTTGCGTTGCACCAATATCGCCTCGGCCTAGGGCTATTAGTAGCTCATTTTCAGTTTGCTGATGAAAGCGTTTGCAAAGAATCGATAGGTCGAGTTTCTTGATGCCAAGCCGCTGCTGTTCTTGTTCAAGTAAGGCTAGGCCGTCTTCACGGTTTTTGCCGTGATCTTGCTGGCGGAACCATTGTTTTATTTTGCTGCGTGATCTTGCAGAGCCTGTATAGCCTAAGCTGACCTTAAGCCATTTCCGGTTGGGTCTCTCGTCTTTTCCTGTCAGTATTTCGACTTGTTCGCCGTTATGCAAGGCATAGTTGAGCGGGACTATTTTCCCGTTCACTTTGGCGCCTTGGCAGCGATGGCCGACCTTGGTGTGGATTGCGTAGGCAAAGTCTACCGGTGTGGAGCCTTTAGATAAATCAAGAATGCTGCCTTTTGGGGTGAGTACAAATACGCGGTCAGGAAAGATTTCTGATCGGAAGTCCTCTAATAGCTCATCATCCGTATCTTCATTTTCCAAAAGACGACGCAGTGATGCGACGGCATTTTCCATGGCTTCATCGTTGCCTCCGCCTTCTTTGTAGCGCCAGTGAGCGGCAACTCCGAGTTCCGCATAAGTGTGCATATCATTGGTTCTAATCTGAATCTCTACATATTTTCCACCTGGTCCAATGACTACAGTGTGTAATGACTGGTAGCCGTTGGGTTTGCGATTATTAATGTAGTCATCTAGTTCTTCGGGGACATGCTTCCAATGCATATGTACAAGGCCAAGTATCTCGTAGCATTGTTTGATGTTATCAACAATTACGCGAACAGCTCTGAGGTCGTATAGTTCTTCAATTGTTAAGTTCTTGCGCTGCATCTTTTTCCAGATGCTATAGATATGTTTAGGTCTTCCAGAGATTTCGCAGGTTATGCCATCATCCTGTAGGATTTTTTGAAATGTTTCCGTAAAATTTTTGAGATATCCTTCTCTTTCAATTCGACGGTCATTAAGTGATTTTGCGATTTTCTTGTAGGTAGTAGGTTCTAAGTAGTGGAACGAGCGATCCTCCATTTCCCACTTGAGCTGGCTGATGCCTAGTCGGTTAGCCAGCGGCGCAAAAATGTCCATTGTTTCTTGGGCTATTGCGCTACGGTCGCTCGACTCGGTATTGCCGAGCACTCTCAGGTGTTGCAGTCGCCAGGCTAATATAATGAGAACTGCGCGAACGTCATCTACCATTGACAGCAGCATGCGTCTGAGTCGTTCGGCTTGCTCCGGCTCGGTCATTGCTTTGCCTGGGGCAGGGGGTTTAAAATTCTGTAACCACCTCACATTCTTAACTAGGTTGGCGGTCGTTTCTGAGAATTCTTTTTCTATACTATCCAGCGTGTATTTTTCTTCTAGCCTGAGATCACACAGTAAGGTCGCGGTTAACGTGGTTTGATCTACCTGAAGACTGCGCAGAGTGTCCGCGACATCAAGGCTGGAAGGGTTGTCGCTGAGAAAATCAAGCCTCGGATCTGTCGTTATCTTTCCAATAATTTCAGACAAGCGCTGTCTATCATCAGCGCACTCAGTGATGCACAGGAGATCAACCCATTGCTCAGTATCTCGCTGGGTGGTGTCACTCAGTTGGCTATGTTGCATGTGTCTATGGGTCGTGTTGAATGGTTGGCGAATTGTAGCATGTGAGTCGACGTCTTTTTATTACCTTCTCGTATACTCAGACAGCGACATTTCAGGGTATTATTAAAATCTGCGGGGCATTATAGCATCAATTAGATTTTTCTATTCAAATAATGGACGATGCGTATTTGCCTCGGTTGCGATAAAAAAAATTACAGTCTATCTGTAGATAAAATATACCAAGCTAAAGGTTAGATATGATAAATAAAAAGAGATGCATCATCGGTGCGCTGCTAGGCCTTTGTATCTTAATATTGCCTGTAATCTCTCAAGCTAAAACAGTCGTTTTTATTCATGGTTATATGGCTGAAGGAAGTATTTGGCAATATTCTGGAGTTGTCGAGCGAATGCGGAAAAACGGCTGGGGTTTTGCTGGTCGCTATGGTTTTAATGAGGCTTATAAGGTTGTTCAGGACGTTAAGAAGTACAAAGGTAATGCGACCGTAACTGTTGAATTGCCCTGGGAAGTGTCTATTGCAAAGCAGGCAGAGTTATTAAATCGGTATTTGCAGGCTATTTATCTTAATCGGCCTGAGCCCATTGTGTTGGTTGGTCATTCTGCGGGGGGTGTAGTGGCTCGTCATAGTGTGGTGAAATATGGAAAGGGGCGTGTTACTTCGTTAATCAGTATTGCAACGCCGCACCTTGGTACACCAATGGCAGAGCTTGCATTGCTAGCTAGTGCGTCGCCACTCGGTGCTTTTATGCAAGATCTAGGTGATTCAACGTTGCTAAAGTCGCGTGAATTATTTGTGGACTTGGTGCCAGCAAGGCAGGGTAGCTTTTTGGGTTGGCTCAATCAGCAGTCACACCCTAAAATCAAGTATTCTTCTATTATTCGTACCACTGAGCCAGTTGATTTGAGGCGGTATGATCAGGCTGATCTTGTGGTGCCGGCAAGTCATCAAGATATGAATAATGTGCCCGCGCTAAGAGGGCAGTCAGCTAAAGTATCAAGTAGTGGTGGGCATGCTTTGGTTGCTCAAGATGCTGATAGGGTTCTTGGTTTGCTTGAGTGAATCGTTTTTATAGATATGTCTAGACTGGAGCTTCTGCTAAAAGCTTAGCAGGGCGTTAGTTTTGCATACGCGACCACTAGCCATTTGCTGCCTGCTTCTTCAAAATTTACTTGTACCCTGGCGTGGCTGCCCGAGCCTTCGGTGTCAGTAATCATGCCAGCGCCAAACTTAGTGTGACTGACTTGTTGGCCGATATTCAAGCCCGTTTCATTTTGACTGATCGCAGTGCGTTGGGTCGTGGGGAATGCGGGGGAGGATGTGGCCCACCGTTGTTTTTTGGGTCTGACGCGCTCAATTAGTCTTTCGGGTATCTCGCCAATAAACCGCGACGGTACGCCGTATTGGGTTGTGCCGTAAAGTCTGCGTTGTTCGGCATAGCATATAACCAATTGCTTTTCAGCTCTGGTAATCCCAACATAGCAAAGGCGCCTTTCTTCTTCCATGCGCCCGATTTCTTCACTCGATTTGCTGTTCGGGAATAAGCCTTCTTCAAGTCCAACTAAGAAAACAATGGGGAACTCCAGTCCTTTGGCGCTGTGTAGTGTCATCAATTGCGCGCAGTCGCTGCCGGCCTTGCTTTGCGAATCGCCCGCTTCTAATGAGGCGTGGGATAAAAACGCAGATAGAAAATCCATATCGGCATGTTCATCATCTGGAAGGTATTCGAATCCCTGTGCGGCTGATATTAGCTCATTGAGGTTATCAATTCGCTCTTCACCTTTTTCCGTATTTTCTTTATTCAAATAGTGTTGCTTCAGCTGTGAATGTTTAATTGCTTTGTCTACTTGCTCCTCAAGCATAAGTCCGGCAATGCTGTCAGACATGTCATTAATTAGCTGGATAAAGCCTTCTATAGCCTTGGCGGCTCTGGCAGTAAAGTGCTTGAGCTTCAGTAGTGCTTCTGCTGCCTGCCATAGTGTGAGGTTGTTGCCATTGGCAAACTCTCGAATGCCGATTAAGGTTTTGTCACCAATCCCTCGTGGGGGGTGGTTGATGATGCGATCAAACGAGGGGTCGTCATGGCGGTGATTGCTAAGTCTAAGGTAGGCAAGTGCATCTTTGATTTCGGCGCGTTCAAAGAATCGTTGACCGCCATATATTCGGTAGGGGATTTTCTTTTCAACTAGGTGGCTCTCAAAGGCTCGTGACTGAGCGTTTGAGCGATAGAGTATTGCACATTCTTGGTAAGAGTTGCCTTGGTCGACCCACTGTTGAATGCGTGCAGTAACATATCGCGCTTCATCGTATTCATCATTGGCGGCGTAGAGATGAACAAGTTCGCCAGGTTTATCATCGGTCCAAAGGTTTTTACCGAGCCGGCCATCATTGTTGTCAATTAAGGCGTTTGCTGCTTCAAGGATATTGCCGCTGGAGCGGTAATTTTGCTCGAGTTTGATGGTACGGGTGTTGGCAAAGTCGCGTGTGAAATTTTGAATATTCTCAATTTTTGCGCCACGCCAGCCATAGATGGATTGGTCGTCATCGCCGACGGCAAATGGAGGGGTAGTGTCTCCCGCTATTAGTCGTAACCATCCGTACTGTAGGGTGTTGGTATCTTGAAACTCGTCGACTAAAAGATGTCTAAAGCGTTGCCTGTATTGTTGCAGTAATTCAGGAGTGTCTCTCAGTAATTCAAGTGATCTCAGGAGAAGTTCTGCAAAATCAACCACGCCTGCCTGTTGGCAGTTATGCTCATACGAGGCATAGATTTCTCTGAGTTGTTTTGTCTGTGGGTCGCCTTTATCCTCGATGTTCTCGGCTCGTTCGCCGCGATCTTTACAGGCGTTGATAAACCATTGTGTTTGGCGGGCTGGCCAATAGCTCTCTTCAAGGCCTAAATTGCGCGAAACACGCTTAACAATCCGTAACTGGTCGTCGCTGTCAATAATTTGGAATAATTGTGGTAGATCTGCTTCCTTCCAATGTCGTCGAAGCAGTCGATGTGACAAGCTGTGGAATGTCCCAACCCACATGCCGCCGACAGGATTGCCAAGAAGTTGTTCGATCCGTGAGCGCATTTCAGCAGCGGCTTTGTTGGTAAAAGTCACCGCTAGAATGCTAAAAGGAGAGAAGTGTTCAACTTGGATGAGCCAGGCAATGCGGTGAACCAATACCCGTGTTTTACCACTGCCTGCGCCTGCTAAGACTAGAGTAGGTGAGGGTGGTGCCGATACAGCTTCGCGCTGGGGCTTGTTAAGTTCGTCCAATAAGTGAGAAACATCCATATAGAGATTGTAGCCGTCTATGGGGTTAATTGTCATGCATGATGTTTGATTATTGTTGTGATGAGTTGCATAGGAATTTAATGGTTATGCTAGACTCGCGTCGCATCCAAATAAATATAATAAGGAATATGATGGATATTACATACCGCGAGCTAATTAATAAGATAATTGTCTGGGTTCGCTACTTAAGAAGAATAAAAACGGTTAAATACAGCGTATTCGCTTTTTTATTGTTGTTAATGCTTGCCGGTGTCAAAGTTGCCACAATGCCGTTAAATTTCCCTGAAAGCTTACACTTGAACGATAAGCTCATCCATTTGATTGTCTTTTTTGGTTTTGCGCTAATAATTGATACCGTATCGTCAAGGGAGCCTTTCTGGCTTTGGAAGGCGCTGCCACTAGTTATTTATGGCTTTGGTATTGAAGTGTTGCAATATTTTAGTCCGGATCGAAGTTTTTCTCTGCTAGACGGACTGGCAGATGCTTCCGGCGTTCTCCTTTACTGGTTGGCAAAGCAGGTTTTGTATCTGCTGGAGCAAAGGCGCGAATCCCAGTCGGGTTGAGTTTATTGAATGTATAAGATTTACCAATGCTGTGCGTTTTCAATATCCTCTATATACTAATGTATGGTTGACCGTTTACTGGGTTGTGACTATACTTCGCTCGGCATTTTAAGCTGTTTGATTCACATTAGATTAAGGGCTGGGCAAGTACTTGCAACGATTACTGATAATTCAAGCGACCCTCGTGCTGATTGCAATTATTGCAACAATCTATTTTTTGAATCTTGATGCAGCGAAAGGTGCGCTCTTCGGTGGATGTATTGCACTAGCGAATAGCGTGTTGCTCTATCGGAAGCTAGACTCAGCTAGCAGTATGGCTAAAGATAACCCAAATGGCGGAATAATGACGCTCTATGCTGGTGTCATTCAGCGGTTCGTATTTGTGTTATGTATGTTTGGAGTGGGGATGGGCCTACTTAAACTTCACCCTGTAGCGCTTCTGGGAGCCTTTGGCTTAGCACAGATTGCGTACATGATTTGTGGCGTACGGCAACAATCTCAAGATTGAAGCGGTAGGCAAAATAGTTTTTAAATTTAATATAGGTGGGTGAGTTGTGGCTGAAGGTAATGCGCCAGCGATTTCAAAACCTGTTGAGTATATACAGCACCATTTGCAAAATGGAAGTATCGGAGGAAAGCCTGAGTCGCTAGTCGACATGGGTGTTTTCTTTTGGGACATCTTTGCAGTGACTGTTATCCTTGCAGGTATCTTTGCATTTGTGTCTTATAAGGTCGGTCAAAATCTGGATCCAGACAAACCAACTGGGATGCAAAACATTTTAGAATCAATCGTTGAATTTGTTAATCAACAGGTCAAAGATATATTCCCTGATGCTGACCAGTGGATTGGTCCATTAGCTATCACGATATTCATTATGGTTATTCTTATGAATACCATGGATATTATTCCAGTTGATTTATTTCCTTCACTAGTTGCCGGTGTTGCCAGTATCTTTGGCGCAGATCCACATCACGTGTATTTCAAAGCCGTACCAACAACTAATCTAGATACGACATTTGCACTAGCATTGATGGTTTTCTGTTTGATCATCTTCTACAACATTAAGAGCAAGGGTCTTGTTGGCTACCTTATGGTATTTCTAACGCACCCGTTCTCTGCAAAGAAGCTATGGGTGAAAATCATCTTGGCTCCTGCGAATGTCATGATGACTATCATTGAAGAACTAGCAAAGCCCATTAGTATGGGTCTACGACTGTTTGGAAATATGTTTGCCGGTGAGTTGCTGTTCTTATTGATTGCGCTACTCGGAGTGGGTTGGGCGATGCCAGGTCAGATAGTGCTTGGATCGTTATGGTCAATTTTCCATATCATGGTAATTATCCTACAGGCTTATATCTTCATGTTGTTGACCGTTATCTTTTTGGGACTAGCGAGTCAGAAAGGCGAAGAGCACTAATTTAAGTTTGTTTTAAAGTTTCGTTTGGTTTTATATTTTTAAGTTTTATTTTTATTGTTTTAGGAGTTTCACAATGGATGCAACAGTAGTATCTGAAATCGTATCATCAACAGCATTAGTTGTTGGTATCGTTCTAGCAGCAGCGGCATTTGGTTCTGCGCTAGGTTGGGGTTTAATCTGTTCTAAGTTCATCGAAGGTATTGCTCGTCAGCCTGAGATGCGTGCCCAGTTGACTGGTCAAATGCTATTTACAGGTGGTTTGATGGAAGCATTCCCGATGATCGTATTGGGTATCTCAATGTGGTTCATCTTTGCTAACCCATTCCTGGATGCGGCAAGAACAGCAATTGCTGGCTAATTGCTCTTGAGTGTTTGAGAAGTTTTAAACTTAACATTCGGAGAGAGTAATTATGAATGTCACAGCTACCCTGTTTGGACAGTTGATCGTATTCACTATCCTAATCTGGTTCATTAAGCAGTACCTGTGGGAGCCTATCATCAACACGTTGGAAGATCGTAAGACACGTGTTGCAGAAGGGCTAGCAGCTGCTGAAGAAGGTCATAAGTTTGAAGAGGAAGCACAAAAGCAAGTTGAGGCAGAGCTGGGTTCAGCGAAGACTCAATCGGCCGAGTTGATTGCTCAGGCTCAGAAGCGTGCCTCTGAAATCGTTGAAAAGGCGAAGGCAGATGCAGTAAGCGAAGCGGATCGTATCAAGTTATCAGCGGATGCTGAGATCTCGATGGAACGCAGTCGTGCTTCTGAAGAACTTCGTTCGCAAGTGTCTACACTAGCAATAAGCGGTGCTGAAAAGATCCTAGGTAAGGAAATTGACGGTAATGCTCATGCTAAGGCGCTAGCTGAACTGGCTGCAAAAATTTAGGTGGTGCCACGATGTCTGAATTGACAACTGCTGCACGCCCCTATGCTAAAGCTGTATTCGAACTAGCAGAATCCTCAGGCGCTCTTGACACTTGGTCAGAGCAGCTGAGTGCGATGGCTTCAATTGTCTCGGCGGACGGTTCAGCAGAATTGCTGGATAATCCAAAAGTCAATGCCGCGCAGAAGGTTGATACTTTTAAAGAACTGGCTAACGGCAGTTTGAATGACCAAAGTGTTAACTTGTTGAAATCGCTTGGTGAGAATAATCGATTTGCACTATTGCCTGACATGGCTTCATTGTTTGAAACAATGAAATCAGAATCTCAAGGTGAAGTAGAGGGTGAGATTATCGCCGCTGCTGCCATGAGTGATGCTCAGGAAAGTGCAATTGTCACTGCTTTAGAAAAGCGTATGGGACGTAAAGTAAAACTCGTTACTAAAATTGATGAAACCCTTTTGGGCGGCGCGGTTATCCGTGTTGGCGATTTAGTAATTGATGGATCGCTACAGGGACGTTTTCAGTCAATGAAAGCGGCCATGAGCTGATATGAGAGGAATAACTAATGCAACTTAACCCAACTGAAATCAGTGATCTGATTAAGAAGCGTATTGCAAGCTTCGAAGCAGACTCTGAAGCACGTACAGAGGGTACTATCGTCTCAGTAATGGACGGTATCGTTCGCATCCATGGCCTCGGCGATGTGATGTCTGGTGAGATGATCGAATTCTCGAATGGTGTCTTCGGTTTGGCGCTTAACTTAGAGCGTGATTCTGTCGGTGCTGTAGTCTTGGGTGACTACAAAACGATTAAAGAAGGTGATACGGCTAAATGTACGGGTCGTATTTTGGAAGTGCCAATCGGTCCTGAGCTATTGGGTCGCGTTGTCGACACGCTAGGTCAGCCAATTGATGGTAAAGGCTCAATCGATACGACTAAGTTCGGTCCTATCGAGCGTGTTGCGCCGGGTGTTATCGAGCGTCAATCAGTTGATCAGCCGATGGAGACTGGTATCAAAGCATTGGATGCGATGGTTCCGGTTGGTCGTGGTCAGCGTGAATTGATCATCGGTGACCGCCAGACTGGTAAGACTGCTATCGCTATCGATGCAATCATTAACCAGAAAGGCAAGGGCGTTAAGTGTATTTACGTTGCAGTGGGGCAGAAGGCTTCTTCTGTAGCTGGTATCGTACGTAAGCTTGAAGAATACGGCGCGATGGATTACACCATTGTTGTTGCGGCTAATGCTTCTGATCCTGCATCAATGCAGTATCTTGCTCCGTACGCCGGTTGTGCGATGGGTGAGTACTTCCGTGATCGCGGTGAAGATGCTTTGATCATCTATGATGATTTGACTAAGCAAGCATGGGCTTACCGTCAGGTATCGCTATTGCTACGTCGTCCACCAGGTCGTGAAGCTTATCCTGGAGATGTTTTCTATCTTCATTCCCGTCTACTTGAACGTGCTGCGCGTGTAAATGCTAAGTATGTTGAAGAAATGACAAACGGTGAAGTAGTTGGTAAGACTGGTTCTTTAACAGCCTACCCAATCATCGAAACTCAGGAAGGTGATGTATCGGCATTCGTTGCGACTAACGTAATCTCAATCACTGATGGTCAGATCTTCCTAGATACTGATTTATTTAACTCAGGTAACCGTCCTGCGATCGATGCTGGTTTGTCAGTATCTCGAGTAGGTGGTGCAGCGCAGACTAAGCTGGTTAAAAAGCTTGGTGGTGGTGTTCGTCTTGATTTGGCTCAGTATCGTGAATTGGCGGCTTTCTCTCAGTTTGCTTCTGACTTGGATGAAGGTACTCGTAAGCAGTTGGAGCGCGGTCAACGTGTAACGGCGCTAATGAGTCAGCCTCAGTACTCACCATTGACTACTGCTGAACTGGGTTTGGTGCTATTTGCTGCCAACGAAGGTTACTTAGATGATGTTGATATGGCTAAAGTTAGCGATTTTGAAACGGCCCTTCGCAGTTATGCAAACGCTGAAAAGACAGACTTCATGAATTCTTTGAATGAGTCTGGCGGATACAGTGATGAAATAACTGCTGAGCTACGTAGCCTGATTGAAGATTTTAAATCCAATAGTACTTACTAACGGGAGGTAAAGTCCCATGGCAGGTCTAAAGGAAATACGCTCACAGATTGGTAGTATTCAGAATACTAAGAAGATCACTAAGGCAATGGAAATGGTTGCCGCGTCAAAGATGCGTCGTGCAAAAGAACGGATGCAAGAATCCCGTCCTTATGCTGACAAGATGCGACAAGTGGTTGGACATCTGGCGAACGGTCACCTCGAATATAAGCATCCTTACACGCTACCGCGTGAAGATGTTAAGCGAGTTGGCTATATTGTTATCTCTACAGACCGCGGTCTTTGTGGTGGTTTAAACACGAACTTGTTTAAAGCAGCGTTTCAAAGCATGGCGGATTGGAAAGAGCAGGGTGCTGAGGTTGATATCGCAGTACTCGGTGGTAAAGCGTTATCGACATTTCGTCGTTACGGTGTTGTGGCAGAAAGAACCCAGATAGGTGATAAGCCTGAAGTTGGGGACTTGATCGGCTCGATCAAAGTGATGCTAGATGCTTATGACGAAGGAAAGCTGGATCGCTTGTTCCTAGTAGAGAACAAATTCATTAACAGCATGACTCAAACCCCTGAGGTGACGCAGTTGTTACCAATTGTGGCGGCTGAGCAAGACAAAGATGTGGCTTCACATTGGGATTACTTGTACGAGCCTGATTCTGAAACTGTTATTGATCGTTTGATGGTTCGCTATATCGAGTCATTGGTATATCAAGGTGTTGTTGAGAATATCGCTTGTGAAATGTCAGCGCGTATGATTGCAATGAAAAGTGCATCGGATAATGCAGGTAATATTATCGATGACCTTAAATTGGCATACAACAAAGCGCGTCAGGCATCGATTACTCAGGAAATTTCTGAGATCGTTTCAGGTGCAGCAGCGGTTGAATAACCACTGATGACCGGTTGAGCAAAGTTTAATATATTTTATAGAGGTACTATCAAATGAGTACTGGACATGTAGTACAGATCATTGGGCCGATTGTTGATGTGGAATTTCCACGTGATGACGTGCCAAATGTATATGACGCGCTAAAAGTAGCTGATCATAAGAATATGACGCTAGAAGTGCAGTCTCAGCTAGGTGACGGTGTGGTTCGCACCATCGCAATGGGTGAGGCGGAAGGTTTGAAGCGTGGTATGGGTGCATCCAATACAGGTGCACCAATCCAAGTTCCGGTTGGTGAAGGAACTTTGGGTCGTATCATGAACGTGTTGGGTGAGCCGATTGATCATGCAGGTGATGTTGAAGCTGCAAAGCACATGCCGATTCATCGTGACCCACCTAAGTATGATGAGCTTTCTTCTAGCTTGGACATTTTAGAGACAGGTATCAAGGTTGTTGACTTGATCATGCCTATTGCTAAGGGTGGTAAAGTGGGTTTGTTCGGTGGAGCGGGTGTTGGTAAGACCGTAACACTGATGGAGTTGATCAATAACATCGCTAAGGCACACTCAGGTTTGTCTGTATTTGC
>Ga0209828_1003483_pt1 | contig 11979 bp, 7 predicted proteins | sample MaitaG_FD_187429 | JGI IMG/M metagenome (GOLD analysis project Ga0209828, IMG submission 187429) | Marine algal microbial communities from Maine, USA - Maine_Asex2 metaG (SPAdes) (version 2) | ecosystem: Host-associated > Algae > Red algae > Unclassified | place: Maine, USA | collected 2015-01-05
TCCGCACGGCACCCAAAGAGCTTCGTTTCCTTAAACAAAGCGGATCATTTGCTTTCTAATACATCAGATTCGAACTATGTTGCGGAAGTTATTTCTGCATGGGCATCGCAGTACGTTGCTGAAGCCAAACCAGAATCTCACGAAGATAACCAGGTAGTCAAAGTCGTTGAAACTGGTGAAGGTAAATTTCAAAACTTGATGCATAAAGGCAATTTTCATATTTTGGCAGACGAGCCAACAAGTGTTGGAGGTCTGGATTCGGGACCTTCACCGTATGATTTGTTAGCAATGTCATTAGGGGCTTGTACTTCTATGACATTAAGAATGTACTCAAATCATAAAAATTTAGATTTCAGAAAAATTTCTGTTGATGTTAGTCATACCCGGATACATGCTAAAGACTGTGAATCTTGTAGCCAAGAACTAAAAGATTCTAACGCAATGGTTGATCAGTTCGAGAGAGTTATCTCGATAGAAAATTTACCGGAAGAGTTAACAAAGAAAGTTCTAGAAATTGCAGACAAATGTCCGGTACATAAAACTTTAGAAGCAAAAGCTAACGTTCTAACGACTCTTGAATGATCACCTGTTGTCAGGTCTAGATAAAGTCCAACGGGTTGTTCCTCCGGCAAGAATTAACATCATAAGGCTCAGTAAGCCTGTCATAAAGAAATTTATCTTTTGATTACTAGGTGTTGGATCCCATCGAGTAGAACAATTAATCCTTGGTGTCATCAATTCTATAAGACCTTCTAGATCTTCAACATCTTCAATTGACGAGGTATTGTTACAACCGTTAGCATTTTGAAGGTCAACTGTCGCTGCAGTTGCAGAACCGCCCCATTGTACAGGGTTAGCCCAACTCGCTTGCTCAAATACTGGACGACCTTCAGTAGGGAGTAAGAGCCCTGAAAACAACACAATCACAAGGAGCACAATTGGTAACGAAACGACAGCCCTAGCAGCATCTTTTGCAAGGGATGAAACAACAAGCCCAATCCCTACACACGCAGCACCGACACCAATAAGAGCAAAAATATATTCAATTTCGCCCAATTTGAATAAGGCACCGTAACCAATTCTGGGGGTTTGCCTAATAGAAGTAAACAAATGTAATGATGCTGCTTGAATCGTGACAATAGCTACCAGCACAATCCATTTACTAATCACAAAAGCATTTGAAGAAACCCCAACAGCTTTTTCTCGGCGAAACTGTTTCTTTTCATCTACGATTTCTCGGATACTATTAAAAGTTCCAAACCAAGTCATGACCAGTACCGTGACAAGCACATAATAGTAGGTGGTTGTTCCTGAGAAACCTGCGAAAGCGTTCCTACTAATCGAGAAAGCAACTAATAAACCAATCAGCGGTGGCTGTAGAAGCATCATTGCTAGCTTCTTTTTATCGCCCAATAAAGAATGTATGTAGCGTTTTGTTAGGATTTTTAAATCAAAGAAGAATGAACGTTTAGGTGTATCAACATGCTGGTTAATGTTAGAACTAAAATTTGTGAAATTATTTTGGGATTCTTCAGCTCTGAATTTATTGATCCATGGACCTGAGGGACTGGAACTTAGAATATTAAATACTTCAGCAATTGTTGAACAATTAAAATACTCAGCCAGATCTTTTTGTTTGCCAATATAGACTGGGCAGCCACCCGGAGCTAACACTATTACTTGGTCACATAGCTCAAGGCTTTGAACACTATGAGTAACAACAACGGTAGTGGTACCTTTATTTGCTAGTTCGCGTAGATTAAGCATTAGTTCGCGTTCTAGACCAGGATCTAATCCGGATGTTGGTTCATCAAGAATTAGAGCCTGAGGGGCTGAAACCATTTCGTAGCCAACACTAACCCTTTTTTTCTGTCCACCTGAGAGACTAGATATCTTTGTATCGAGTCTATTGCCAAGGCCAAGCTCTTTAGCTGTTTCGATAACGTCAGCTGCTATTTGTTTATTAGAAGTACCTTTTGGCTCACGTAGTTTAGCTGCGGCAGTGATCGCTTTTCTTACAGTTATAGTTTCGTGTATTGGATCATCTTGCGGAACAAATCCTATGCTTCGACCAATGCTTTCCTGAGAAGAATATAGATCTCTACCCCCGAGGAAAACGCTGCCAGTATCAGCTTTACGTCGGCCAGTTAAAGCGTTTAGCAATGTTGATTTTCCAGATCCGGAAGGGCCAACAATTGCTGTCATCGAACCTGCAGGCAGCATAAAACTGACATCTTGAAGAATCTTTAAGTTATCGCCAACAGTCACATTTAGATTTTGTGCTTGCAGAGGTAAACCGTATGCAATGTGTTGTTCTAACTTACCATTAGTTAATAAGAACTGATGTCTTCCAAGTTCTATTAGATCCCCATCTCTGAGGACTGCTTGGTTGACTCTTTGCCCATTTACAAATGTCCCGTTTGCACTTGTTAAATCTTGAATGACTCCGTTGCCAGCAGCATCTAAATTTAACTCTGCGTGTCTTCTAGAAACTAAAGGATCATCTAAGGTGATATCGCACAGAGGATCTCTACCCAGTACTAAATTTGTGAGTTGGAATACACCAGTTTTTCTACCCAAATTATCTAACATATTTGGGTCAGCCAAGCTAGCTACTTCGCTGTGGGCTTTTGTTTCTTCAACGGGGGAGCCAGAGATTACGGTATGATTTGATGAACTCGGTGGTTTAGGCGGTTTTTGCCTGGTACCTAAATCTTCTAGATCAACAAATAACATTGGCGCCGTTTCGGGCGGTCCTAACCAAAATTGGTTATGCCCTGGCACTAGCTTGACCTCAGCGACTCTACCTTGGCCTTGGCTAAGCCCATTTGTGCTTTGTAAATCAGTTATAGACCAGAATCCATCAACGTAGTTTAGCTGAGCGTGTTCTCTGGAAACTTGGTTATGTTCGATGCAGACGTCAGGAGTGTCTCTGCCTATGATTGAGCCATGTCGAGCAATATAAGATTTACCGAGATGCCAGATTAGTATTTGTGTTGAATCAGTTTTTTTATTTTCCATCATGTTGTTCAGATTCGTATGGTGTCTAATTTAAATCTACAGATTAAAGATCTTTATATAATCGACTACGAAGGTTGCTCCTTTAGAACCTAAGGCTCTGTTATCTAGTGGTCCTGGACGACCGCCTAATGCCAGATTAATTTTAATTTCTTTTATGGTTTGATTAAATGGAGCAGGGTAGCCTTGTTTCGTATTAGCATTTGTTACTTCATGCACAACTTCGCCATCTAAATACCATTTTAACTTTCCACCTTTACCGTAGTCGAAACGAACGGTGTGCCAATTATCAGAAAAATCTTCGTTTAATTTTTTGTGTTTGTTAATAACTTTGTGCTGATTATTTGGTTGAGCAAAATGCATGCTGAAGACGGGACGGTCTCTATCTTTGGCTGTCATTACTTCTATGAAATCTAATTCGCCACCGTTTGGCCAGCCTCCACCCGCCCAGCTTGAAGACCAAACAGCCGGCCAGAGCCCTCCTTGGTTTTTCTTATCAGCTGGAGTAAGTTTTACTCTGAACTCAATTCCTTGACCGGGTGAGAATGTTACCCCTCTGCTTCGTATCATGCCAGATGTGTGCTGTCTGGTATCATTGGCGCATTTTTGAGTTTCATTTTTTGCTGTCAGTATGAGTTGTCCGTTAGTCACTCTTGTATTTCGTGCCATATAACATTGCACTTCATTGTTGCCGTCACCGTAGCTAGATACATTTTCAACCTTCCAGGTTTTAGTATCTAATGAATCAAAGTTATCTTGCCAGACAGTCCTTTTGCCATTGCTAGGTACATCATTTAAAGTATTTGTAGATTTTGATGTCTCATCTATAGTCGTTTGTGGAGTGCTTTCAGTGCTGGTTGTAACCTGCTCATCTAAAGTTGTAGCAGTTTTTAGTTCTTCGATAACTATTGGTGTGGTGACTTCATCATTTATCGTTGAACTTGATTGGGAAGTGCTTGTTTTGACGCTGTTGTCATATTTTTTTAAGATTAATAAATTTGCAACCACAAATATGATCAAACCGAATAAGGCTATAAGAACTATGTATTTGCTGCTTCTTTTATCCGAATTGAGTTCATCAGCCTTATTTATGCTGTCAGCTACTACAGGTGCAGCATGATCGTTTTTATCTGAATTTTCCATATATTAAACGAACTTTTGAGTCAAGGATTTTATGCAAGATCTTCTATCTAGGGTATAGGTTCTAGATTAACATTGAAAGTGTTGATATATTCTTCAACACTTAGTTCGGCTATGTCGCATGCTTGTTTATTCAGCGTAATATTCTATAGGTAGACAGGTGCAATTTAAGTTTCTATCACCGTGGGCTTCGTCAACTCTGCCTACTGCAGGAAAATACTTAGTTTCTCTCAGATAGTCGAGGGGATAGGCAGCTTGTTGGCGACTATACGGCCTGTCCCAATCATCAGCCAGTAATATTTCTGCGGTGTGAGGGGCATTCCTTAAAACGCTGTTGTCTAGATCTATACTTTTTTCAGCAAGTTCTAAAATTTCATCATGGATCGAAAGCATTGCGTCACAGAATCTATCAATTTCATTTAAGCTTTCAGATTCTGTTGGCTCAATCATCAAAGTTCCTGGAACGGGAAATGACATAGTTGGAGCGTGAAAGCCGTAATCGGCTAGGCGTTTCGCAATATCAGCATTAGTGACTCCACTTGCTTCAGTAATCGGGCGAATATCGATTAAACACTCGTGCGCAATCAACCCATTTTCTCCTGTATATAAAACTTCGTAACGAGAGCTAAGTTTCTTAGCAATATAATTTGCAGAAAGAACAGCAACTTCAGTTGCATTGGTTAGGCCTACTGAACCCATCATTTTTATATACATCCACGAAATCGCTAAGATGCTGGCAGAACCCCAAGGCGCTGAAGAAACAACAATATCTTTTGAACCGCCAGTATCTTTTATCGGGTGGCCAGGTAGGAAAGGGGCTAAATGTTCAGCAACTCCAACTGGACCAACTCCAGGACCGCCACCACCGTGAGGGATACAAAAAGTTTTGTGCAAGTTTAAGTGAGAAACATCAGAACCAAACTCGCCTGGTTTAGCGATACCTACTAGCGCATTTAGATTTGCTCCGTCTGTATATACTTGGCCACCCGCATCATGGACCTTCTTGCAAACCTCAGAAACTGTAGCTTCGTACACTCCATGGGTGGAAGGGTAAGTCATCATTAGCGCCGCTAAACTATCGCTATTTTTATCTATCTTTACTTGAAGATCAGAAATATCAATATTGCCATTGTCATCACATTTAACAACTTCTACCTTTAAACCAGCCAATACAGCTGAAGCCGCATTAGTGCCGTGCGCAGAAGATGGAATTAAACAAATATTTCGATGATCTTCGCCTTGGCTTGCATGCCATTTTTTAATAGCTAAAAGCCCTGCATATTCACCTTGGCTGCCAGCGTTAGGTTGCAAAGATATTTTATCGTATCCAGTAATTTCAATAAGATAGTTTTCTAGTTCTTGAATAATCTGGTCATAACCTAGATGCTGATCGGTTGGTGCGTAAGGATGGATGTTAGCCAGCTCATTCCATGAGATTGGTTCCATCTCTGCAGCTGCATTCAATTTCATTGTGCAACTACCAAGTGGAATCATAGTTCTATCTAACGCTAAATCTTTATCGCTGAGTTTTCTTAACCAGCGGAGCATCTCGTGTTCGCTGTGGTAGCTATTAAAATTTGGGTGCTCTAAATATTTGCTAGCACGTAACAACTCTGAAGAGAGTTGTATCGGAGGTATCTCTGTTTCAAACTTATTTACACCAAAACTTACTACTAGATCATTTACAGTTTCTAAAGTAGTTGTTTCATCAAAACTTATTCCAATATGTGTTGAGTCAATTCTTCGAATATTAATTTCAGCTTTCAAACATTCAGAAATAATAGAATCAGTATTTTCTCCCGTAACGACTTTTATTGTGTCAAAGAAAGAGTCTGAAACTTCAAAGCCTTCTGATCTAAGCGCATCAGCAGTCAGGCAAGCAAAACCGTGGACTCTTGTAGCTATTTCTTTTAGGCCAGCCGGCCCGTGCCATGCAGCATATGCTGCAGCTACATTTGCTAATAGTGCCTGAGCAGTGCAAATATTCGAGGTAGCTTTTTCACGTCTGATGTGTTGTTCTCTTGTTTGTAAAGCAAGTCGATATGCTGGCTTATCGTTTGAATCTTTTGATACGCCAACAAGTCTGCCTGGTAATGACCTTGCATATTTTTCTAATGTCGCAATGAACCCTGCGTGTGGCCCACCAAATCCTAGAGGCACTCCAAATCTTTGTGCTGATCCAACTACAACTGCAGCACCAAGTTCTCCTGGTGGAGTGATTAGACAACAAGCTAGTAAGTCTGTCGATACAGCAACTTTTATATCTGCCTGGTCTAGCTGATCAATAATTGGCTTAAGATTTATAACTTCTCCAGTTGAACTGGGATGGGTTAGAAGCGCTCCGAATAAACTTTCAGGATCAATATTGTTAATGTCTTCAATCCGTAGATCGATGCCCAATGGTTCCGCTCGAGTTTTTATTACTGCAATAGTTTGAGGATGGCTATTTGCGTCAACAAAAAAACTTTTCCTCTCAGTTTTATCAATTCTTTGCAACATCGTCATAGCTTCAGCTGCAGCTGTAGCCTCATCTAACATCGACGCATTAGCTATTTCGAGCCCAACTAAATCAGAGATCATAGTTTGGAATGTCAAAAGCATTTCTAGTCGGCCTTGACTTATCTCTGGCTGGTAGGGCGTGTAAGCGGTGTACCAGGCCGGGTTTTCAATTAGATTCCTACGTATAACTGCTGGAGTGAAACTATTGTTCCAGCCGCTTCCTATTAAAGACCTATACGTCTTATTTTTTGCACTAATTTCTTTAAGTAAATCTAGAGCTTCAACTTCGCTTAAAGCTTCGCTGTTTTTAAGAGTTCCAGATCTAATTGAATCAGGAACGCATGCGCTAATAAGTTCTTGCAAATTTTGGTAACCAAGATAGGAAAGCATCTTTGATTGTTGTTGTTTATCTGGCCCAATGTGGCGGTCAGTAAAGCCTGTCATGATTCTTAATTTCCTCTGTAATAGTTTGTCTCAACGAATGGCAATTTTGTAACCATGCAGTTCACATCTTTACCTCTAACTTTAGCTACCAGCTCGGTTCCAATTTTTGTGTGAAGAGGGGGGAGGTAACCCATTGCAATAGGAGCATTCATCGTTGGGCTAAAAGTTCCAGAAGTTACATGTCCTATTTTTTCACCTTCAGCTAAATAGATTTCAGCTGGAGGTCTAATCGGTTTTCTACCATTTGATACAATCCCAACTCTTTGTTTTGAAACTCCACTCAAAATTTGATCAGAAATAATATCTGCACCTATAAATGTATGGTTAGCTAGTTTATCTTTACTGATGCTCCATACTAAATCAGCCTCAACAGGAGTAATTGTTTCGTCAATCTCATTTCCATATAAACACAGGCCTGCTTCAAGACGCAAAGAATCTCGAGCACCTAATGCAGCGAGGTTCACTGATTGATTATTTAGTAGGTTGTTTGCGAATTCCATGGCAGCATCATTTGTAACTGTAATTTCAAAACCATCTTCGCCTGTATAACCAGATCTAGAAATTTCAACGGAAGTTCCAAATAGCTGAAATGATTTGCTTTTCAAAAATGTTAATGTGTCTATATCAAGTCCAAAGCTAGCCAATACTTCAGCTGCTAAAGGTCCTTGTAACGCTATCAGTGATAGATCTGTTCTATATTTTGCTTGGATATTGAAATCATTAAAATATTTTTGTACTTGTTTAAAACGAGATGCATTAGCGATTAATCTGAATAGATCAGGGCTTATCCTTGTGACCATGTAATCGTCAATAATGCCACCCTCTTTGTTAGTCAGCACGCCGTACCTCATTTTGCCAACGGGTAAAGATTTTATAGCTGTTGGGGTGATTGTTTCTAGCTGTTCTACTTCAGAAATGTCTAAATCACAAATCGTCATATGGCCAACGTCAAATAAGCTGGCTGATTTTCTTGTCCACAAATGCTCTGCTAGTACGCCTCCCTCATATTGGAGAGGCATCTTCCAGCCACTAAACTCGATTATTCTTCCATGATGTTCTTTGTGTAAATCGAGTAAAGCTGTTTTTTTGATAGATTCCATGGCTCCCTAACTTGAGATCTCTAGATATCTTAGCTTGATAAAAAACCAATAGCTGTTCAACTTTAGTTGGAAAGATAGGTCTGCGATAGTAAAGGTCGTTATGGTTATGATAATAAAATTAAAGGAAATATTTTGACAGAATTTGCTGGCGATAAAAAAAGTGGACATTCAATTTTAGGTAAAGTTGAAAGAAAATTTATTGATTATGTTATACCAAAAATTCCGAAACCAATTCTGAGTCACCATCTAACAATGTTGACGCTGCTATGGTCGATCGGAATTGTTGTCTCTGGTTGGCTTGCAATTGAAAACCAAGTTTGGTTGCATCTTATTTCTGTGTTTGTTTTTCTTCAATGGTTAACAGATTCTTTAGACGGATCGTTAGGAAAATATAGAAAACAAGGTCTTGTGAAATGGGGATTCTTTATGGATCATCTTTTGGATCTTATTTTCGCAGGGAGTATTGTAATCGCTTATTCTTTTTTGGTTGAAGCCTGGTGGCTTGAATTCCTATTCTTTGTTCTATTACTAGTAACTTGTGCAATGATGGCTGTTTCGTTTCTTAGTTTTGCAGCAACAAACAAATTTCAGATCGCCTATTACGGAATAGGGCCAACAGAGGTTCGAATATCGTATATCTGTTTAAATACGCTTGTCTTTTACATTGGTACAGCAGTTTTCAGCTGGGGAGTGCCAGTTATCGTGATAATGAATTTGTTTGCTTTATTGATAATGGCTTCTCAGACTAGTAAAAATCTTTGGGCAATTGATAAAGCTGCAAATGTTGATGGTGTTTAGTTGATTACTCTGTACACGGCAGGAGAATCAGCATTAGGTAGAAACAGTTTTGGCTCGGAACCTGCTGCAATGTCTATGCTCCATATATCAAATTCTGGTTGGACATCTTCAGCGATCTCATTTGTGTGTAGGGCATAGAGAATGGTGTCGTTATCTAGCCATTCGACTTGGTCATCAATGTTGCTTATTTCGCCTATCTCAGTGGTCACATTTGTTTCTAAATCAATAGCAACTAATTGAAATTCATTGTCAACCATTTTTTTGTAAACCATGGTTTTACCATCTGGTGATACCGAAGGGCAGCTGCCCAATATTCCTGTTGGTTCTATTTCTTTGTCTTCTATAGATCCTTTGATTATTTCTATCTGATCATCTATTCCAAAAGTTGCGTAGAAATCATTTTCAGGAGTGAACGTAACTCCCCAGAAATCGCCTGCAATATCACCAAAACGTGAATTGGATTTGGTGTATGAAAAATCTTCAAGCTCTAGAACATTATCTCGATTTTCAAGATCAAAAAACTCTACAAAGGTGCTAAATCCTGCAACGTCTTGATAACTGCTACCTGAAGTGAAAACTGTGGTTGTTGCATAGCTTGCATCTGCTGATACACGTATGCGAGAGGGTAGGAGCGTTCCCCAATTGCCAAGTGGAAGTAAATCTGGTGAAGAAAGATTCAGAAGGGTTGAGGTGTATCCAGTTAGAGAAGTTTTATCTATGCAAACTCCAATTCCGTTAGCAGCGTGGGACCTCATGCATGTATTATTTAGAATTTCTCTGGTTCCATCCGGTTTACGAATGGCAAGTTTGCCGTAATCTAATCCTGGAACTCTATTTATGACTAGGGTCTCACCTTGTTCTATTACTGCTTCAGAATCAAAAGGTAGCGTGTCTGGTATTTTTTTAGATGTTGATGTTTGTAGTTTTTCGAATTCTTCTAGTCTTTGTCTGGCTGTTTCACTGCGATCTTTGATTTGTGTATTTTGTTTGTTATAGCTGTACCCAACGTAGCCGAACGCTAACAGCATGAAAAACCCACATATTGTTATAACTAGAAAGTTTTTATTTTTCATAACTTACCTTCGGCATTTGTTTGATTAATACAAGTGATGTAACTAGTCCGATAAAAAGAAGCCCTGAAAATATGTATAAAGCTGTAACTGGGCCATCAAGATATTGCCAAATAAATCCGAATATTAAAGCAGATACGAGCTTGGCTAAAGCCGTTGTCATGCTGATAAGGCCAAGGGCAGTACCTATTTTAGGAATGTTTGGCAAGCCAGATGTTATTGCAGATATTACGCCGTCAGTACAAGCATAAAATGTTCCTAGGCAAGCTAAGGCTACGAGGACAACTCCAAGTGAGAGTTTAAAGTTTGCGAGGATCAAGTATGTCGAGATTAATAGAATATGGCCAGAGATGAACACTTTTTTTCGGCCGATCTTGTCTGAGAGTTTACCTATAGGTATTGCGAGAGTTAGGTAGGTGATTGCCATTCCAGAATATAGGAGTGGGAAATATTTGAAATCCATATCTGTATTTTTTAGTATGTATAAGAATATAAAAGAATCACTAATTGTAGCGATGCCCAATATTGCAACGGTAGCCATTAACAATCGGATCGATTTAATTGAAGCAACAGATTTTATGTTTTGAATTGAGGTTGAATCTTTTTGTTCAACTTCTTCGATATTTTTATTTTCAGGTTGTTGGGCTACCAGAATCAAAATAGTTAAGCCAATGAAACCAGCTAATGTGGCAACAAAAAATACGGAGTCAAATGCTCCAGGGGTCAGGCTTAAGAGTGTAAATGCGGCTAATGGCCCAAGAAGGGCGCCTAATGTATCTAAGCTTCTATGCACTCCGAAAGCAGTGGCTAGGTTACCTTTTTCAACACTTAGTGAGATCAATGCGTCTCTTGGTGCAACTCGGATTCCTTTTCCGACTCTGTCAATTAATAAAAATACAATTGCAAGTGAACCGGTGATAAATGTTGATATGAACAATCCAAGTCTGGTTAGTGCTGATATGCCGTAGCCTGCTATTGCTATTTTTTTGTGTCTGTATTTTTTGTCAGAAATGGTTCCGCCCCAAAGCCTGAACCAAGCTCCACTTATTTGGTAGGCGCCTTCGTAGAGTCCAAAAGCGATGACGCTGAAGCCTAGTGATTCTGTTAGGAACAGAGGAATGGTTGCGATGACCATTTCGGATGATATGTCAGTAAACAGGCTTACAAAGCCCAAAGCGAATACATTTTTTGATCCGTTACTTTTTAAGAACCCTCCGGACGCACTTTTGTTGCGATTCTTAGGCGAAAGGTTTTTGTATACATCTTGTAAGTACACCTAGGCCTATCGGCTTTAGTTGTAGAAAATTCAGCTTTTTAGGCTGTATAAAGTCAGCCAGCTTTATCTAATTTGGATTCTAAATCTAGATGCGGAGTTATATCTATTGTTTCTGCAAGCTCAATTATTTCAAATAAACCAATTCCGGCTTTATTTGTTATTTTGAAGCCGTATGTTCGAGCGATATCTTTTGAATCAATATCTATATTTTCGAGCTCTCTTACTAGATTTGGTCCCATGCCTTGTTCAGATAAAAGTCTTCTAATGCGTCGAGGGTTTGTTACTGATTCGAGAACAAGTCCTCTCAAAAATGTTTTATAAGAGTTATCGTCTACCTCAATATTTGGTGCATTATTGATTTTTAGATCATGATCTTTTATCGCTTGTAAAAGTTTTAATCGATATTTTTTGGATGGAACCTTGAATAGGATTTCGATGAGTTGAGGATCATTACAAATTTTACTTAGTTGCGTTCTATCAAGCTTTTCAGGTGAGATTACATACCTTGCAGGCATTAACCCAATTGTTCTAAAACCCAGTTCAGTTACTGTTTTATATATTGGATCTGAAATTGGATCTGTCAACCCAGTTAGAACACTCCAGTAACCGTCACCATCTTCTGATGCGTGGTGTC
>Ga0209828_1003487_pt1 | contig 11968 bp, 10 predicted proteins | sample MaitaG_FD_187429 | JGI IMG/M metagenome (GOLD analysis project Ga0209828, IMG submission 187429) | Marine algal microbial communities from Maine, USA - Maine_Asex2 metaG (SPAdes) (version 2) | ecosystem: Host-associated > Algae > Red algae > Unclassified | place: Maine, USA | collected 2015-01-05
CGTCTTCATCGGCATTCACCGGATCAGGCTTGTCCACGCTTAATGAGGGTTCAAGAATTGGTGTTGTGTTGTCGTCTGTTGACTCATCCGTTTGATCACTGTCTGAAGTGGCTTCATTGACAATCGAACCAGCCGTAACATCAGCAGGCGTGACCACATAATTACCCGTCAATACGCAAGTCCCAGCTGGGGCCACTAACGCACAGGTGATGGTGTTGTTCGGCGCCGCTAATAGGCTGTCCGTAACGATCAGATTGGTCAGCGTCGCATCGCCATCATTTGTTGCTGTAATGGTGTAGGTTAAGGTATCACCCACACTGACCTCACCATTGCTATCTTCATCAGCATTCACCGGGTCAGGCTTGACCACACTTAATCCCGGTTCAAGCGTCGGATAGGTGTTGCTGTCCGTTGAATCATCACTCTGATCACTGCCACCCGTAGCCGTATTGGTAATCGAACCCGCAGTAACATCCGCAGGGGTGACGACATAGTCACCGATCAAGACACACGTCCCTAGTGGTGCCAGAGTTGCACAGGTAATAGTGTTGGGTGCCGCCAATAGATTATCCGTGACGACCACATTGGTCAGCGTGGCATCACCGTCATTCGTCGCGGTAATCGTGTAAGTCAAGGTATCGCCCACACTGAATTCACCGTTACCGTCTTCATCGGCATTCACCGGATCAGGCTTGTCCACGCTTAATGAGGGTTCAAGAATTGGTGTTGTGTTGTCGTCTGTTGACTCATCCGTTTGATCACTGTCTGAAGTGGCTTCATTGACAATCGAGCCAGCCGTAACATCCGCAGGCGTGACGACATAGTCGCCTGTTAAGACGCAGGTGGCTGATGGCGCTACTAATGCACAGGTGATGGTGTTGTTCGGCGCCGCTAATAGACTGTCCGTAACCACTAGATTAGTTAAGGTCGCTGCACCGTCATTGGTCGCCGTGATGGTGTAGGTTAAGGTATCACCCACACTGACCTCACCGTTGCCATCTTCATCGGCATTCACTGGCGCAGGTTTTACTATGCTCAATGAAGGCTCAAGGATCGGTGTCGTATTGTCGTCTGTTGACTCACCCGTTTGATCACTGTCTGAAGTGGCTTCATTGACAATCGAGCCAGCCGTAACATCCGCAGGCGTGACCACATAATTACCCGTCAATACGCAAGTCCCAGCTGGGGCCACTAACGCACAGGTGATGGTGTTGTTCGGCGCCGCTAATAGGCTGTCCGTAACGATCAGATTGGTCAGCGTCGCATCGCCATCATTTGTTGCTGTAATGGTGTAGGTTAAGGTATCACCCACACTGACCTCACCATTGCTATCTTCATCAGCATTCACCGGGTCAGGCTTGACCACACTTAATCCCGGTTCAAGCGTCGGATAGGTGTTGCTGTCCGTTGAATCATCACTCTGATCACTGCCACCCGTAGCCGTATTGGTAATCGAACCCGCAGTAACATCCGCAGGGGTGACGACATAGTCACCGATCAAGACACACGTCCCTAGTGGTGCCAGAGTTGCACAGGTAATAGTGTTGGGTGCCGCCAATAGATTATCCGTGACGACCACATTGGTCAGCGTGGCATCACCGTCATTCGTCGCGGTAATCGTGTAAGTCAAGGTATCGCCCACACTGAATTCACCGTTACCGTCTTCATCGGCATTCACCGGATCAGGCTTGTCCACGCTTAATGAGGGTTCAAGAATTGGTGTTGTGTTGTCGTCTGTTGACTCATCCGTTTGATCACTGTCTGAAGTGGCTTCATTGACAATCGAACCAGCCGTAACATCAGCAGGCGTGACCACATAATTACCCGTCAATACGCAAGTCCCAGCTGGGGCCACTAACGCACAGGTGATGGTGTTGTTCGGCGCCGCTAATAGGCTGTCCGTAACCACTAGATTAGTTAAGGTCGCTGCACCGTCATTGGTCGCCGTGATGGTGTAGGTTAAGGTATCACCTACACTCACTTCACCGTTGCCATCTTCATCAGCATTCACTGGCGCAGGTTTTACTATGCTCAATGAAGGCTCAAGGATCGGTGTCGTATTGTCGCCTGTTGACTCATCCGTTTGATCACTGTCTGAAGTGGCTTCATTGACAATCGATCCAGCCGTAACATCCGCAGGCGTGACCACATAATTACCCGTCAATACGCAAGTCCCAGCTGGGGCAACTGACGCACACGTAACGGTATTGTTCGGTGCCGCTAATAAGCTGTCAGTGACAATTACATTGGTAAGAGAAACATTACCCACGTTTGTAACCGTAATAGTATAAGTTAAGGTATCACCTTCGCTTATCTCAGCATTCCCATCTTCGTCAGCATTCGTTGGTGCTGGTTTCACAATTTCTAATTCTGGCCCCCCAATAATTGGGGTACTGATGTCATCTTCGACAGGATCCAATGTGCCTCCAGCAGGAGCGCCACTGACAGAAACATTATTATCTACTTTTCCTGCATCTACTTCCGCTTGTGTGACTGGAACAGACGTACAGCTAAATACATGAATTTCATCTATATCTAAGTCATTATCATTATTGGTATCACCACTACTGACAACCGGTGCGGATGCGCACTTAGCATCAGAAACAACCACATTATTGATCGTCACATTACCGGTATTTTCGACCGTAAAGGTGTAAACAAGGGTATCACCAGCCTGTGTGGGCGAGCTTGACGTTGCTTTGTTAACCGTAAATGATGGTGTTGGTGCAATAACGGCAACACTAGCATCAGCCGTTGGATCGGTTAACGTTCCGCGTGAAGGATCACCTGTAGCCGTTGCAGTATTAGTCACGTCAACACCTGCATCAATATCATCTTGAGTTATGGTGTATTGAGCAGTAAATGTCGCACTATCCCCAGGCGATAGTGAATCAATACTCCCATCTACAGACGAATCGGTAGATAAACCATTACTATTGACCGTAATACTGTCCCCTAAAATCGCCGATAAAGTACCCGATCCATTATGAGCATCTGACACGGTGACATTTTCAACAGTCAAAATGCCGGTATTATTCACCGTGTAGGCGTATGTAATAATATCGCCAGCGATAGCATCAACTGTTTTAGAGGCTGTCTTAGTAATGGTAAGAATTGGATCTACGACTGGCCCAGGAATAGTTAAAGTACCCGACACATTACCAATAGTTCCTTCAGTCGGCACAGCAGTAACAGAGGCCGTATTAACAAAGACAACATCAGCATCGATATTGGCCTGCGAAACCGTATGAGCTCCTGAACAGGTCATCGCTGCACCACTGACTAACGTGGTTTGAGGGCAAGAAATAGTGCCAGTGATAAAAGAATCAGTAACAACAATACTGTTTAGCGTTACAGAACCGATATTGGTTACTAAGAACTCATAATTTATTATGTCACCGGTATTTGAGTATGCAGTTATATCTGCTGACTTTTCAATTGTTATACCCGGCGCTACTTCAGGCGTTCCCGTTGCATCATTACCATCCGTGAAAAACCAATAATTATCACCTCTTGTTGCACTACCATCGAGATCAAGTACTTCAGGGGTGGTACTTCCAGTGGTTAAAATATCGCTTAATAGTGCGGGCATCGCACTTATATCAAACCATGCTGTACTTGTCTCAGTCGAACCTTGGTTTCTGAAACAAGGCTCAAAACCATTAGAAACCGTACCTGCCATATTGGTACGTTCAGTATTTGGGCCAGTAAAACTGGATACCGTGACTCCATTGAGTAGGAAGAAAACGTCATTGTGATCGAAATTTCCCGGGCAAGCATCCGCATCTCTTGCCGTTAAACGAACATAGCCTTCAGCAATTGATCCACCAAAATAAGTGGTACAACTTACCGTTCCACAATTAAGGTTTTGGGTTGGGCCTAGTTGAAAGGGACTTCCTTGGTAAGCAGCAGGAGAACCTGTCTGCTCGAAACCTATAAATTGTGTCGATGGATTAACAAATTGATAGTAAATATTTCCATTGGCTCCTACAAGCACCACCATAGTGCCGCCTACTGGAGGATATGTATTAGGTATAGGGCCGTTGCCATTAGGAACGGTTTCAGTGAATGTTGTTGCCTCAGCTGGAGATAATGGTAACAACAATAATAAAAATATGGTCGCAACTAGAGACTTCATTCTGCTGAAACCACCACTTGCTCTATTCGGATAAGTGGTTATGATTTGTTTTGAAAACAACCTGCCTAAAGGTTTACTGAAAATCATTTTCTAACCCCATTATTGTTATTATTTATTCGTGCGCCCTACACGTTATCCCCCATAATGTACCATTCATCCTGAATTCAATATTAATCTCAACTTACCCTCCCCTGCACAAACAACTAAAAAAGCCCGAACGATGTCGGGCTATTTGGAACACGGGTTATCCCGCAATGTAGCTTAAGCTAGCAGTTTGTCTACTCTAGGACTTAGAACTTACCCACCAAGTTCAAGAATAAACCTTCAGACGTTCCATCGGTATTACTCAAATCATCATCAAACTTAGTAAAGTTGTAACCGATACCCAGCTTCAGGTTTTTACCAACATGGCGATCGACTCATCAGAATTCAACCAGTGATATTTTCCCAGCGCATCCCAGTTATTAATGAAGTGATAACGCACATTAGCAGAGGCAAGCGTGGCATCGTTCTTATCCCAACTACCCGCCGCTCTGTCGCTGCGAATCTCACCTTGCTTGTGGGCAAGCTTGCTACCCACTTGCCAGCGCTGATTGAGCTGATACGTCGTTTCTAAACTACCGATCAGTGACTTCTCATCAACTTCGCTACTTTGTGAAGTCGGTGGCAAATCATAAACAATGTGATTATTCAACCACACCTTACCTCTGGCCCATAACTGACTTTATTGGTATCAAAGTTATCCGGTACATATTCATAATTCACCATCAAATAGACTTGATTGCCATCCAAAGGCGTATCTTTGACCAATGATGGGCCAGCCTGCTCGGCGATTTGCAATAAAGCACGGCTGATCACAGTACCTTACTGTGTTGTGATCTTGAAAGCGTTGTTACGACTCCACGGCATACGCACTATCTTACGGTGCTCCGTTGGATCATCTAGCAAACTGACGCGCGCATTCTATCCGCCGAGGAGTAAGCTGTTCCAGCCGAAGTAATCACTCTTGAACGCAATACCCGTCGTTCAGATGTCGCGTATGGACTTTAGATCCTTGGCAGAAGAATTTTTTATTATTTATGCTTAGGGACCTAACATGAACTATCCAAGGATTTCTCGAATAGTTTTCTCATGTTTCGCACGCCAATCCGCTAAAGATTGCGCCTCTGCTTTTTGCTGTTTCTCCAATGCAGCCGTCAGTGTTGTTTCGATTTCAGCTTGCGGAATGACAACAATCCCTTCCTCATCAGCAACTATCAAGTCACCGGTGTTTACAGTAACGCCACCACAGTTAATCGCTACCTGAGACTCACCGTCGTTGCTTTTACCACCTGGTTTTGGGAACACACCGCGCGCGAACACAGGAAAGTTTAAGCTCTTAAGCTCCCCCAAATCACGAATCACCCCATCGATAACAAAACCGGCAACGCCATTTTGCTGAGCCACAGCGCAGACATTTCCACCCGCCACAGCGTAATCTTGAGCATCCGTTTCGACCACAATAATTGAGCCTTCCGGCGCTGAGTAAATCGCATCATGCATATAAGTATTGTTGCGATTGGCGCAACGTACGGTAAATGCGATTCCCATAATAGCAGGGGCCGGTGATAGCAGCGATTTGACGCCAATATCCATTGCAAAACCAGCGCCTTGCGCGTCTGAGATATCGGTAGCTAGCAAGTCTTGGTAAGGTTTTAGATTCATGGTTTTCCCAACTTAGGTATTGAATAATATGCAGCATATAGTCAGTGTTTGGCTTTTACAATTATGATTTACTGATGCTTAGCTTAGCAATTTCATCGAGCAAAGCCTATTGCGCCCCTACTCTCCGCCCTTAAAATTCCCCCAAGGGTTAGCTACCGTAGAACCACTCGGCTTACTTGGTGGGCATGGATTACTAGACTTGTCATCACGAGATTGATTAGCGCTTTTATAATTACCGCTATTGCGCCTTTCGTTATAAGCTTTGCTGGAGCGCTTTACCTCACCCGACCGATCATCTCTACTAGCTGCTTTTTTAGCACGCTTTTCATTCAAGCGTTCTGCATCTTCGAGGCTCAATACCTTTGGTTCTTTTGGCTCAACACCCTCTGGGATAATCCGCTCTCTGGGCGGTAATTTGAATTGCTCTGAAGAAACGGACGGAAGGTTTTTATACTCATACAAATAAAACACCTCTACCTTCTCACGCGCCCACTCAGTCTTTTTTAGAAACTTCACACTGCCTTCAATACTTGGATTGGTCTTAAAACAATTGATGTTTAAGTAGGCGAAGAGGATATCAAAGCCATAATGAGTCACCACTTCTGTCAGCATAGGTTTCAACCCTAAGCCATGTAGGGGGTTGCTCTGGTATGGGTTAATTTCATCAGTCATATCGATTCCTTGTAGACTGGTTTAGTCTTTGCTCAGCCTTGCTCGGCTACAGTCAATTTTTTGAACGTATAAATCGGCGCTTCAATCATCAGATTACCATTTAAATCTTCAAGATAAAGATTGGCCTGTGCCGCAACAACTTCACCCGTTTCAGTTTGCGTTACACCCGCCAATTCAAAACGAATTTGCTTAGGGTCTTCGAAAATCATACCCGAGAATTTCTTAGTCGCCATCGACTTAAACTTAGGCTGTTTTAGACCAAATTTCTCAGTGGCGATTTCTTTTAATAAAGCAATCATGCCATGCGTTCCGAAGTTACCCGGCACAACGGGGTCGGCTTTAAAATGGAAACGCAGCGGCCATAGCTCAGGACTAATTGCTTGCGTCGCGTTGATGGTTAGACCGTCTTCAGCCTCTTCCACCTGCTTAGTGCCGTCGTCATAAACTGGGATCGTTAGACCAGACAAAGTACTGGCGTCAGCGCCAGATTCCACACCCAACTCACCACCGTACTTGCCACGTAGCGCTTGGATCTCTTCAGGTAATAAAATACCGACGATGACCTTTTTAGTCTCAAGAACAGGATTACCTTTGAAATCTAACATAGCACCGTCAAAAATCGCCGTGCCCGTACCGGTCGCTTTATTCACTATCCACTTTTTCTGCGTCATCGCAAACTTGAAAGTTCTACCGGCCACAAAATCTAGTGATTGATGTAATTGGCAAACACCCGATGACAACGCGCGACCTATCCCATCGGCCTTGCGCGAGCCCCAAAAACCAACGAGTTGATCGAGCTGATCTTGGAATAACATCTCCAATGATTCGTCAGCATCATAGGCCCAATCGGCGATATCATCAGGGAAGGTGAACGACGCTTCAATACCATCATCGTCAATACGCTCTATCTGATCGATACATAAGATTGGTTTGCGGGGTAGCTTGGCAAAGATCTCATTGCCCAATTGGCCTTCAGCATGAAGCTCTAATAGCCGACCGTTTAAACAGGTTAAGCTTTTCCAATCTAACGCTTTAAGCGCTTCATCATCTAAACGGTTGAGTGCTTCAATACTGTATTCTTGCATGACATCCCTTCATCTAAGCCAAAAAAGCTGATTGTACCCTAGGTTTTGTGAAATGGGGCTAACATTAGCTATGAATAAGTATGAGGGGCTGCAACACAGACACAGATTGGTGGGTTTGAATCCGATTACTCTGTTGGCTTCTTTCGCAGCACCTTATTCTTACCATGCAGCGTTTTACTATCCATACGTTTGCGCTGTGAGTTGCGACTAGGCTTGGTCGGTCGACGTTTTTTTTGCACCACTACTGCACCTAAAATCAGCTCTTTCAACCGCGCCAACGCATCTTCTTTATTCTGCTCCTGATTACGATGATTCTGCGCCTTTATAATCACCACACCATCTTTAGAAATGCGTTGATCCGTCAGTTTCAGCAGGCGCTCTTTGTAAAACGGCGGCAAGGTAGAGTGTTGAATATCAAAGCGCAAATGAATCGCAGAGGAGACTTTATTGACGTTCTGCCCGCCGGGGCCTTGAGCACGAATCGCATTCAGCTCAATTTCCCAGTCGGCCAGTTCGATATTTGAAGTTATAGACAACATAGTGCGTCTTATCTTACCCCAAGCAGTTCCACATCAAAAATTAGCGTGGCGTGCGGTGGTATGTCATTGCCTGCACCACGTGCACCGTAACCCATATCTGAAGGAATAATCAGCACTCGCTGACCGCCCACTTTCATGCCAGCCACACCCACATCCCAACCTTTAATGACGCGACCAGCACCTAATGGAAACGAGAAAGGTCTGCCGGCGGTGCGTGAGCTGTCAAACTGCTTACCACGTTGATTGGTCGATGATGGATCGTAAAGCCAGCCAGTGTAGTGAACAGAGACCTGTTGTCCCAGCATTGCGGTTGCACCGGTGCCCATTGTGACATCCGCTTTTGTAAATGCCCGACTAGAATGAATAATCGTAGAGCCGCCTGAGCTTTCACTTTTACTTGGCTTGTCTGAACACCCCCCCGTCAAAACAGCGAGAGAAACCGCAGAGGCGAACATGAGTATTTGCTTTGTTTTCATAAATATTATTTTTAGTAGTTGGATTTCCAAAACGGAAAGTCCTGAAGAAGACGATTATGGCCAAATCAAACAAATAATCAAATTGTCTTTTGAGTGAATTCTTTGGGCGCCGTCTTATGCTTGGATAACGACTGAACCAGACAGCAACAACGCCAACTCTAATAACTGCGCCCACGTTCTGGCGTCACCTTTATTATCAATTTTACCCAAGCCTTTTATCATGCGGTCAATGTCGATAGCTTGCTGTGTAATGCTCGACCAATCTGCTGCTTGCAACCTTTTCAACGCGGGCTGTAAGCCTTTCTGTTTATACTTTGGTACTTTGTTGAGAGCAGCTTGCAGACTCATGCCATTGCGCATCGCAAAGCTAGCATCTGACAATTGTACAACCATTTCATTTAACACCCAAAGCACTAGGGGTGTTGCCACACCTTCTGAGCGCAAGTGATACATAATGTGCTGCACGCGCTTGGTATCGCCTATTGAAACAGCCCCCGTCAGGTCAAACACACTGAAACGCGAGCTGTCACTAACCGCATCTAAAATCTTGCTCTCATCGATAGGTGTTTCGCCAAATAACAGCTTCAGCTTATCAATTTCTTGAGCAGCGGCCAATAGATTACCCTCGACTCGATCAGTTAGTAACTGAACCGCTTCCTGTGTAGGCTGCATGCCTTTTTGCCTCAGGCGCTTAGCTACCCAACCTAAAGTTTGCGCGGTAGATAAGTCCCAAAACTGCACCATCACGCCAGCGGCCGACAACGCCTTAACCCATGCGCTATTCTTTTGCCTAGCATCCAGCTTTTGACAAGTAATCAGTAGGATTTTATCGTCAGGGATGCGTTTAGTGTAAGCAACTAACGCCTTACTTCCTTTGGCAGCGGGCGACTGTTTTTCAAGCCGTAAATCGAGAATTTTTTGCTGGCTGAACAGCGACATTTCATCCGCAGACTGACCCAAGGATGACCATTCAAAACCGGGTTCAACGCGTAATATTTCTCGCTCTAAATAGCCTTGATGCTTAGCCACTCGGCGCACCGCGTCAGCAGCTTCCATCATTTGCAAGGGCTCGTCACCACTTAATAAGTAGATGGGGCTTAAGGGTTGGCCGTTTTCTAATAATTTTAATAGCTGGTCAGATTGAACATTCACTGCTGGGCTGCCGCCTTCTTTTGTCGATTTTTCATTGCTTTGCCTTGAGCCGCTCTTTGTTTGCGTATTTCTTTTGGGTCAGCGAATAGGGGCCGGTATAATTCTATGCGGTCTTTTTCTCGTAGCACTTGGTCTCTTGGGGCAATCTTACCGAAGATACCCACCTTCATTGCTACTATATCCAGTTCAGGGTGAGTCTCTTTGATGAAGGAAAGTGCTATTCCCTGCTCTACAGTGGTGCCTAACGGCACATCAAAGCTTAGCAAAGTTTGCTGCTCTGGCATTGCATAAACGATCTCGACACCAATCATTTCATCATCTTGATCTTGGGATGGAGCCTCACTCATACTTGTCCGTATACCACTTTTGCGCGTTCGACAAATGAGTCAACAAAGGTATTGGCGACCTGATTGAAAACTGGACCAACCGCCATGCCTACGAGCCTATTCGAAAATTCAAAATCCATATTAAATGTGACTTTGCAGGCTGTGTCAGACAGCACTTCAAACTGCCATTTACCGGTTAGTTTTTTAAAGGGTCCATCGACTAATGTCAGTTCGATCAATTCCGGTTTGGTCAGGCGGTTTTGCGTGGTAAACGACTTATTTATACTGCCTTTTTGGATCATTACGGAGGCCTCAACTGACTGCTCATTTCGATTATGTTCCTGCGCACCCCCACACCAGGGTAGAAATTCAGGGTAAGCCGCTATATCATCGACCAGTTGGAACATTTGCGCTGCGCTGTACTCAACCAGAGCAGAGCGGTTTATATTGGGCATAGTTAAAACATCCTAAATAAATATCAATCAAATAGCGGTATCGAATGTATGCGAGCTGAGGGTATAATACACTGATGGCTAAGAAGCAAAAGAAAAAAGGACATGGCGGTTTAACGATCGCAGCGAATAAAGTCGCGAGGCACGAATACTTCATTGAAGACACGTTTGAGGCGGGCATGGTCTTGGAGGGCTGGGAAGTTAAGAGCCTGAGAGAGGGCAAAGTTCAGCTGAAAGAGAGCTACGTTTTCATGACGAAGGGAGAGGCGTTTCTCAACAATTCTCATGTTTCCCCACTGAGCACTGTCTCTACACACATTGTGGCTAACCCAACTCGCTCCAGAAAACTTCTGCTGAATGAAATGGAATTGATTCGTCTTGGGGCTGCGGTTGAACGCAAGGGCTACACGATTGTCCCATTGATCTTATATTGGAAGAAGAATCGCGTGAAGCTGGAAATCGGCTTGGGTAAAGGTAAGCAACTGCATGACAAGCGCGCAGTATCTAAGGAAAGAGACTCGAACCGGGATATACAACGAGAATTTAAAAATAATTAACCCGCCACAAAATCAGAGCCAATAAGATAACACATGACTGATATCACCACCGATTTTGACCTGTCTGCCTTTCGACAGCTGCCTGAGCTTGAGCGTTCACTTCTGCAATTGCTGTCAGTTATCTATGCGCCGACCGCGGCCACTCCCCTAGCGATTTGTGCCCGTAAAGTAGGCATTCGCAATCCTAATGGCGATGAGAGCTTTAACTTGCATAGTTTGAAGCCAATCTTGCAAGGCCTGATGGATTCGGGTTGGATTATTGCGGGCGTCAATCGCTTTTCCTGTCGACCTGATATGCGTGAGACGGTCACGGTTGAGACGATTAACAGTGGCCTCTTTGACAGTTACTCTGAAAGTATTCTAGAAGCGTTCGAACCTCGGCAAGTTGATGGCGTTATCGTTTGGCAGGATCTGGAGCATGTTATTTCGCATGCCCGGATTCATTTGTATCGGGGCGACCGTGAAAATTTACGCAATACGCTAAAAAGTATGTACAAGCAGTTTGCTGAAACGGAGACGCCGATTGATGCCAAAGGGTTTTATGACCCTATTTTTGGCACACCACCTGATTTAGCAATCATGGGTGTATTGCAGCCTGAAATATTAGCAGATGCGTTTAGAGATCTTGCGCACAGCGGCATGCAGAAACTGCAAAACCTGCAACCGCTGTGGGAAATGACTCAGCAGCAAGCAGATGGTAATGCTTCTAGTGCTAATGACAGCGCTCCGATGCTAGAGACGCGTACGCTGTATTGTCTACTGACAGGTCAACTTGATGCCATCGCGCTGCCTGAGACTATCGACACTGAAAACGCTGACGTTCTTACCTACACGCAATTATTAGTTGAGAGCATTAAACGATTGATT
>Ga0209828_1003489_pt1 | contig 11961 bp, 6 predicted proteins | sample MaitaG_FD_187429 | JGI IMG/M metagenome (GOLD analysis project Ga0209828, IMG submission 187429) | Marine algal microbial communities from Maine, USA - Maine_Asex2 metaG (SPAdes) (version 2) | ecosystem: Host-associated > Algae > Red algae > Unclassified | place: Maine, USA | collected 2015-01-05
TTCGCATCGTCAGCCGTCATGCAAAGGCACAACTCGCCGACCGCTTCGGTCGGGATCATCCAGCCGCCAGACTTCATCGACCATTTGGCATCGACATCCTCGCCGTCGACGAGGTAGTCCATCCGCTGACCGCGCTGGAGACCAAACTCTGCCTGGACGACGATCTCAATCTTGGTACCGATGTAGGTCTTCTCTACCTTTGACATCTGAGAAAGCGTGTACCTGCCGGTTCGTTGACCGTCGAAGACTTCATCGAAGCTCTGTCGGATGGCCTCGCCGAATCGCTCGGCCATTCGCGGCTGCGCTTTGAACCAGTCAACCGCCCGATCGAGCGAGCGGTCAGCTTGCATCAGTTGGCAGGTGGAGCGAAAGCATGCTCGTAAACGTACCTCGCGATGGCTTCGCCGAGGAGCGGCGGGACGGCGTTGCCGATCTGGCGAGCGATCTCCACCTTCTTGCCTTCGAACAGGTACCAGTCTGGGAAGGACTGAATCCGAGCTCCCTCTCGATGCGAGATCACCCGATTCGCTGTTGGGTGGAGGTAGCGGCCCTTCTCCGGCTTGAAGAACTCGGTTCTGATCGTAGCCGAGGGCCTATCCCACCAGAGCCGGCCCATTACGTCGGTCGTGCCAGTTGGTTTGTTTGCCCAGCACGCAGGAGTGATGTCAGGACGGTTCTTCATGAGATCGAACCGATTGCCCCCTGGCGGGATTGCCTTGTATCGCTCAAGCGACTTCGCCATGGGCCGGCGGCCGAAATGAAGATGCTGGCCTCCATCGTCTGTGAAGAACGGTTCTGTGCCCTTCGTCCTCGCTGGCAGATCTCGGATCGCATCGCTGACCGTCACGTAGGGTCGCCCATCTGGAGAATCAGGCCCGTGGGTTGGTGGAGGCGGCCACGGAAGCTCTCCCTCGTAGTCACGGACCGCGACCAAGATGCCGCGCATCCGGCGCTGCGGCACGCCATAGTTGGCGGCGTTGAGCACTCCGTAGGCAGCCGTGTAGGCGGATAGCTCGGAGTCCGTCTCGAGTAGCTGGATCAACTCGGCGAACTGGGCTGAACGCTGAAACTCACGTACGTTCTCGATGACGAACGCCTTCGGGTGAATGGTCCTGACTGCGTCTAAGAAGTGCTTCCATAGTCCGTTGAGTTGCGCCCGACTCAGATCGTCCCGATCGCGTCCGAGCGGACTGAACCCCTGGCACGGCGGGCCACCGATGATGAGGTCTGCATCCGGGTACTCGGGTCCGCTCTCAATGTCTCCAGCAAAGACATCACACCCGAAGTTGCGCTCGAACGTCCGTGCAGCTGCGAGCTCGTGCTCGACTGCGTAGACGGGCAAGTACCCAAGCTCGCTCAGGTGAAAGCCCAGACTGAGCCCGCCCGCACCAGCAAAGAGATCGATCGATGTAATCGCCTGCTGCGGTCGCTCGACTGACTGATGAGCATGGAGCTCGACCGTGGGTGCCTCCTCGAACATCGTCATCTGTCTACTTGTCCTTCTGCCGGGCACTTTTTCTCCACGTCTTCGATCCTACGGTTCAGCCGGGGAAGCTAAGACGAAGAATACGCAGGCGCTGTGACAAGAAAGAGCGCCGTTCACCGCACCGAGCACCAAACCGCGAGTCTTCTAAGAAGCCCAAGGACCATGGCGGACTCTCCCGGAGCCGGGGTGGTTCCGATCACGTATCGACCTTAGACGCGCTACCACCCCTCCGCGCGGAGCGACAGATTTCAGCCCAATCTGAAACGTCCCAGTGATGGCGGTGATGAGTGTTCTTGAAGTCAGAACCCGAGTCCTCGACCACCAACTCGACCACCAACTCGACCACGACATCCACCGATGACACACAACCACACCCCTAACAATCGCCGCCTGACCTCCCCCGAAAAGTGACGGTCTCCAAACTCCACAGGTTGAGTCCGGATGGCTCCCGCTGTCAAGGGCGGTCTGACCAGCCCATGCGAGTCATCGGCACGGCAAGGGCTGGCTATCCGAGCGCCGTCATGCGGACTCTGCGGTAGCGTCCCCTCCATCTGCTTTGCCGTCGTCCGTGTCGGTCACCGTTGTGAGACGCTGCATCCGGTCGTCGTCCGGCGACCTGTCTCCGAGCAACTCCAGGTAATCGCTCCACTGGCTGACCGCCTGTGCAAGCAGGAAATCCCAGTCGGTCGCCTCCATGGAATCGCGACGCATCGCCTTCAACCGGTCTAGAAGGACGGCCTTCTTCTCAAGCTTGTCGGCGACGAGAACGCCGTGTACGTCCGTAAACGTACCGGCGGCGGTCGCTTCGACCCGGAGCCGAATCTCGCGAACATAGGTGTCAAACCTGTTCACATAATAACCCGATTGCTCAGCAGTCTCCTAGCTGCGACTAGCGCGGCGCGGTCTTCAGCTGGAGAGGTTCGGACTGCTTTGGACGTCGTCTCTTGTGATGACTCCGGGTTTGGTCAGCTCACCTGTAGCGCTGGCAGTCGTCAGCTTCGACGGCGCCGCCACGATCGATTCTGCCTTTGGTCGCCATGATCGTTGGGTCGTCTCGGCCGTTAGGTCACCACTCGTCTCCGGTGCTGAACCCACAGGCTGTCGAGCTGGTGCGGCTCCAGATCAAGCGACTTCAGCGCTTCGCTTCCTAGGAAGAATCGTGATCCGCAACAGCTCCCCTCGTTAGAACAGTCGTATACCCACCTTCACAAGGGTTCGGGGTCATCGGTCAATCGACAGAACAAGACCACATCCCTTATCGGTATCGAACTCATCGCATCAGTGTCATTGCTTCAATCGAGCCTCCGCATCGATCTTCGTACTCGATATCGCGGCCAGACTCTGCTTCGACGACGGCGTAAACGTCACCCGAACCGAGCCGCGGGAGGAAGCTGCGATCGACGCGCATCGTCACCGTCGACCGCCCCACACTTCCGCGAATTGCACCAGGCGTCGCCACGAAACTCTCGAAGTCCAGAAACAGGAACTGGCTTCCCTCCGGGTAGTAGTAGGCGGATACCTGATAGCCGCCATCGTTTACATCCCTCGTCGGTCCGAGGTAGATCGCCCAGAACGGATCATCGGTCGGCCCAGCAGACGACGGGTTGGCTTCGATGTCGATACGAACAACGAGCCCGTCTGCTGTCAGCGTTGCGCTCGCTGATGTCACATTGGTCCACGGCGCTGCCGAAGGACCGCCTGGAGAACTGCACTCCCATGACCTCGGTGGAATTGGTACCGGGGTCGGCGTTGGTAGGCCTTGTTCGAACCAGATGTCGTCCCAGAATCGGCTGAGCCGGGTGCGGTCCAAGTCTCCGGACAGACCCAGGTCGGGGAAGAAGCCGTCGGGCTTGTGTTCCCAGCGTTCGATGATGCGCATTGTGGGTGCGGGCACAATGACGCTGGCGTCACCAAGTCTGACCCTCAGGAACGTAGTTTCCGGTGGGTATGACCCGAAGTCGATCGGCGTCGCATCAAGGTTGAAAATGGGCAACTTGGTGCCTACCGGTGGAGTCGTGTAGCGCAATTCAGTTCTCGGAAGTCCTGTGCCGATTCCGAATGACTCCCGAACGAACTCGGCGTCAGACGAAACGACCTCAGCCAGCCCTTTGTACTGCTGCGAGACACTCCAAAACCCTCTGACGGCGCCGGGTACCGTCCAGCCGGCAAGCCCCGGCCAGGACAGGGGGTCGGACTGAGACGGGATGTACAGATACAAGGCGTCCTGACCACCGACTTGCACTGAGCTGAGGTCGGTCTCTTCGTCTATGAGCGTCCCTTCGAATTCCAGGTCGAACTCGGTATCGAATGTCTTCTGGCTTGTCACCCGGGCGCCTTTGACGTCGCCAACTTCCCAATTGACGAGCACGTCGTCTGAATTGAACCCGAGCCTCACCGATCCGGGCCAGCCAAGCACCGTCCGCCCCTCTGAATCAGTGATCCGGATCGGCTCGCCTCGCCGCTGGATCATTTCGTCAGGGAAGCGCACCTGGTTGAGCAGCGTGCCGAACTCGTTGCCCAACACCGAGTGACGATTTGCGAAAAGGCGTGACTCAAGGTCAACCGGTTCGGCCAGAAACTGTGCGCTGACCCAGCCCAACACGGCACCGTGAAGGTCGGTCACTTCGACCCACTCCCCGCCGGAGTCGTCGACGACCGATTCGCCTGAGAGGCCAAACAGCGTCGAGGCGCGAACGGTCGCCAGTACCTGTCCGTCGACTGGCTCGGCGCGCACGTTAAGCACGGACTCGACCGCGGTCACGCGGATCTCAAGTTCCGGTTCCGGAGTCACGGGATTGACCTGCGGTGCGCCGGTTGGCGTCACGGTCACGTCCACCGACTGCTCCCCCGATGTCACCTCGACACCGGTCGGCTCGTCCTCCGTCACAGAAATATTGGAGCCGGCGACAGAATCTGCAACGGAGTCGCCGTTTGTAGTTCGTCCCAGAATGAAACCAATCCCAAGAACCAACAGCCCGGCAAGTATCGCCACGGGCAGCTTCCAGCCGACCCCACGTCCAGCGGGAGAGTCATCAGCCATTGGTTCGCCCTACGTTGACCATGACCACATCATGACTCACGCGAGTGCGACAGCCCTTGAGCGTCGCCGACCTACCCCCTATTCAGTGCCAGACCGCAGTGGTCGTCGGCCCGCCTGCGTCGTATCGAGCGTCCTGGGGCAGAATGTGGCTTGGACGACAAATCGGACCCAGCGTCGATCTCGGCATTCCGAGTCTTTCTGCTGCGACCTGGATCGGTTCGGGTGGTTCAGCTGCGGTGTTCTCGGCGAAGGCCGCAGATCAGGCTGACGTCGCTGCCGCAGGCATCGAACAGACCGCGATGGCCAACCCAGCCCGAGCACTCCTTGCCCCACGCGATCGCTGAACCAACGATCATCGCAATCGACGAATCAATCATCACCGCCTACAGCAGTGAGATCTGTTGGACCGACGAGGGCCCCAACATCGGCTTAGCAGTGATCCGAGCCGTTTCGGCCTCGAAAGCGGTCCCTATCGCGGCTGCGGCTGCGCATCCTCCATTGACACCCCAAAAAGCGCAGAGTCTCGGCTCCCTCAATCACCCTTGCGGACGTCGATGGCTTCTCCGAGACTCACTTTTCGTTTTTCAAACCGAACGAACACCCCCAGTATGCCTCCCCCCGACTACCAAGGTCAGCGCGCAGGTACCCAGAACGACTCTGCCATCCACCCCGCGCCGAACGTAAGATCGCAACCTAACGCAGTGATCATCCCGCCGGCATGAGCTGAACCGCGATTCGCCACCGCGCACCATGCATGTATTATCCACGCATGCCAATCGTGCAGATTCGAGGCGTGCCCGACGACGTCCACAACGAACTCGTTCGACGAGCCGAACACGCTGGCCAGTCACTCCAACAGTACCTGTCAGCGCAATTGGCGTCGATTGCTGCCACCCCCGCGCTCGAAGACGTACTCGAGCGCATTAAGAACAGATCGAAAGGTCAGCTATCGAAGACGGACGCGGTCTCGTCTCTTGAGGAGGAACGTGCTCGTCGTTGACGCATCCGTGATCGCTCTCGCTGAAGCCTAGGGTGTCCACTGCTCACCGCAGACCGACGCCTCTCCAATGCGCCAGGAACGCGGTGTCAGTTCGTTGTCATCTAGGCGTCAACCTGGTCCCTGCGTCGGACGTTGGCTGCCTGAGCCCTCGGGATTCGACTGACCGGAGGCCCTGCTCTACAGAATCAGAATCGGCGGATCTGGATTGACCGTCACCGGCGTCACCACATCATCAGCCGCCAACGACGGTGTGGCTGATTAGTCCTGGGTCTGGGTTTCGGCGGGGCCGTTCACGTTGAACGGCTGGTCCTCAACGTCTACGCCTCTGCCTGGAAGCGGCTCCTCTTGGGACTCTTCATCCTCGGCTGCGGCATCGTCTTCGGATTGGGCGGGGTCGTTGACGTCGAACGGCTGCTCATCGGTGTCCACTCCCCTGCCTGGCAACGGCGCATCATGGGCCTCAGGGTTGGTTTCGCTGGGGTTCGGCGGGGTTTCATTGTCGCCGTTGGGGTTCTCCACTATGTGTCTTTCTGTAACAGTTGGTCGATTTTGTACCATAGCCCTTGCGACGGCCTCAACGTTGTCGAAGTCACGAACGCTCCAGCCACCGTCGTTCCGATCCCGTATTCGTGCACGTTCGGGGTGGAACACGGTGTCCAGCGCCTGTGCTCCCGAATTTGGATGACACCCGCAAGTGGAACCGTGGTAGCACGGGGAGCGGCGCAGCCAGGTCGACGCGCCACAGAAATGACCAATGTGAAAGGAAGCGAAAGGTGACACTCGATCAGTTCAGTCCGCCGGTGCGAGAGTGGTTCTCGACGAGTTTTCCTGAGCCAACGCCGCCCCAGACAATGGGTTGGCCCGCGATCGCCAACGGCGACAACACCCTGATCCTGGCACCGACCGGCTCGGGCAAAACGCTGACGGCGTTCTTGTGGGGCATCGACCGGCTGACAACGGACCCAACGCCCCCCGACGATCCCCACACCCGCATCGTTTACATTTCGCCGCTGCGAGCGCTGGCCGTCGACGTGGACAAGAACCTTCGTGGCCCGGTCAAAGGAATCACGCTTGCGGCGGAACGGCTGGGCAAGCCAACGCAAGAACCCACGGTTGGGGTGCGTACGGGCGACACGTCGCAGAAGGAGCGTCGCCAGATAGCCAAGCGGCCGCCTGACATTCTGATCACCACACCTGAGTCGCTTTACCTGATGCTGACCTCGCAGGCCCGGGCCGGGCTGACCCGCGTCGAGGCCGTGATCATCGACGAGATCCACGCGCTCGCTGGCACCAAGCGCGGCGCGCACATGTCGCTGACACTTGAGCGACTTGAGGCAATCAACGAGACACCGGTGCAGCGCATTGGGCTCTCTGCCACGCAACGTCCGCTCGAAGAAACCGCTCGCTTCCTTGGCGGACGCCAGGCCGGCGACTGGCGCCCGGTCACGATCATCGACGCAGGCGTGCGCAAGGCCCTCGACATCGAACTGGTCGTTCCGATCGAGGACATGGGCGACCTGGGCACATTCGTCGAAGGTGACCAGAGCGGACCTGCTGCGGCCGGTCCGGTGCGCAAGAGCATCTGGCCGTCGATTCACCCCCGACTGCTTGAGCTGATCCAGTCGCACCGTTCGACCCTGGTGTTTGTCAACTCCCGCCGACTCGCGGAGCGTATGGCCAACCGCCTGAACGAACTGGCCGACGAGCAAGCGGCAATCGCCGAAGCAGCCGGAGCTGCGTCTGCGGGCTCGGCAAGCTCCGCCGTAGCGTTGGGGTCCACTGACGCCCCCGATGGGTCGGCTGTTCCGTCGCCTCGTGGTAAGCAGCCACTCCCCTACTCCCAGTCCGGAGAAGCTGGCGCTCAGAGCAACGTCAGCTCTCCTTACGGGGCCGCGGGCAGCGAGGCAGAGGCCGAAGAGATACCACTTGTTCGGGCCCATCATGGATCGATCAGCCGTGAGCAGCGGCTGGTTATTGAAGATCAGCTCAAGCGCGGCGAGCTCAAAGGCCTGATCGCCACGAGTTCACTGGAGCTCGGCATCGACATGGGTGCCATTGACCTGGTTGTGCAAGTTGAGTCGCCGGGAGCGGTCAGTCGTGGCCTGCAGCGCATTGGGCGGTCCGGTCACAACGTTGGCGATGTCAGCCGAGGCAAGATCTTCCCCAAGCATCGCGCCGATCTGGTCGAAGCAACCGTTGTGTCGTATCGCATGCAGCAGGGCCTGATTGAGTCGACCCGCTTCTTGCGCAACCCACTCGACGTGCTCGCCCAGCAAATCGTTGCCATGTGCGCCATGGACGACTGGCCCATCGACAAACTGGCCGAGTTGGTACGGGGCAGCGCAAACTTCGCTGAGATCAGCGACGATGTGTTGCACAACACCCTGGACCTGCTGGCCGGGCGCTATCCCAGCGAGCAATTTGCCGAGCTTCGGCCCCGCATCGTGTGGGATCGGGTCGAAGACGAGGTTCGTGGTCGCCGCGGTGCGCAGCGTCTGGCCGTGACGAATCCAGGCACCATCCCGGACCGCGGATTGTTCGGTGTCTTCCTGCCCGACGGCACGCGCGTCGGCGAACTGGACGAAGAGATGGTCTACGAGAGTCGCCCCGGCGAGGTCTTCCTGCTTGGCGCGTCAAGTTGGCGCATCGAAGAGATCACGTTTGAACGGGTCATCGTCACCCCGGCCCCGGGTGTGCCCGGAAAAATGCCGTTCTGGCATGGCGACGGGCCTGGTCGCCCCATCGAACTTGGCGAGGCGATGGGCGAGTTCATCCGCGATATCCGCGTCCGCAAGGACGCCGCTGACTGGCTCAACGCCGAGGTCGGCCTTGACCCCCTGGCTGCAGAAAACCTGCTCGGCTACCTCGACGAGCAAGCCGATGCCACCGGCACCGTTCCCGACGATCGCACACTCATTGTCGAGCGGTTCCGAGACGAGATTGGCGACTGGCGCATCTGCATCCATACGCCGTTCGGCGCGCAGGTCCACGCCCCCTGGTCGATGGCGCTGCGGGCGCGACTCGAAGAAGAATTTGGCACGTCGATCGAAATGATCTACAGCGACGACGGCATCGTGCTGCGGCTGCCCGAGCACCTTGACGACCTGCCCATCGACCTTCTGGTCTTCGACCCGGCCGAAATCGACCAGCTGGTAATCGAACAACTTCCGCAGACGGCACTCTTCGCATCTCGGTTCCGTGAAGCGGCCGGTCGTGCGTTGCTGCTACCGAAGCGTCGCCCGGGACAGCGCACGCCGTTGTGGCAGCAGCGCCAGAGGGCGGCGGACCTGCTGGCAACAGCGCAGGGCTATCCCGACTTCCCCATCCTGCTCGAGACCGTCCGCGAGTGCGTGAACGATGTGTTCGACCTGCCGGCGTTGCGCAAAGTCATGACCGGCATCAGTGACCGCACGATCCGGCTCGAAGCCGTCGAAACGCCCAAAGCATCACCGTTCGCCCAGTCACTGTTGTTTGGCTGGATTGCCACCTACATGTACGAAGGCGACGCACCGATGGCCGAGCGCCGCGCCGCTGCACTCGCGCTCGACAAGGATCTGCTGAACGAACTGCTTGGCGCCGAAGAGCTGCGAGATCTGCTTGACGCCGATGTCATGGCGGACCTCGAACTTGAGCTGCAACGCCTGGTCGACAACCGCGCCGCACGCGACGCTGACGAAGTCCACGACGTACTGCGTGAGCTGGGTCCCCAGTCCATGCTTGAGCTTGCCGCTCGTGTTGCCGAGCCGGCCGCCACAGAGTCCTTCGTTGAACAACTGGTCGCCGAACGTCGTGCCTTCGCCGCCAACATTGCGGGCGAGGATCGCATTGTCGCTGCCGAAGATGCCGCCCGAGTGCGAGACGCTTTGGGCAGCGCCATCGTCCTCGGCCTGCCAGCTGCGTTCACCGACCCGGTTGACACGCCGCTCGATGATCTTGTCGAACGCTTCGCTCGCACGCACTGTCCATTCCTGGCAACCCAGGTTGCACACCGGTTTGGTATTGGCGTTGACCGAATCTACGACGCACTCGAACGCATCGAAGCCACGGGCCGTATCACCCGTGGCGAATTTCGCCCCGGCGGCAAGGACCGCGAATGGTGCGACAAGGATGTGCTGCGCCGCCTACGTCGGCGCTCGTTGGCCGCGCTTCGCAAAGAGGTCGAACCCGTCGACGCCGACTCGCTCGCTCGGTTCCTTCCCCGCTGGCAAGGCGTCGGCACACCTCGCCGGGGCATCGACGGCCTGGTCGATGTCTTGTCGATCCTGCAGGCCGCCCCAATTCCGGCCTCGGTTCTGGAACGCGATGTGCTGGCCGTTCGAATGGCCGACTACCGCCGGGCCGACCTTGATGCACTGTGCACATCAGGCGATCTGATCTGGGTTGGCGCTGGTTCCATTGGGCAGAACGACGGCCGAATCAGACTGCTGTTTCGCGACACCGCCGCATTGTTTGTAAGCCCGGCCGACGAACCTGTCGAAGGGGACTGCCACGATGCCATCCGGGGTCACCTTGGCCAGCGCGGTGCAAGCTTCTGGCCCGACCTGGTACGGGCGTGCTCCGAAGCTGGCGCCGACTACAGCGACTCGGCCGTGATGGGCGCGCTCTGGGACCTCGTTTGGGCCGGCGAAGTCACGAACGACTCGCTCGCTCCGGTTCGCTCGATGCTCGATGCCAGGGGCACCAGGACAACGGAGAAGGTCGCATCAAAACGCCGGCGCCCGCGACCTGGCCGCGTGAGCGCTACCGGGCCCCCAACCGCAGCCGGCCGCTGGAGTCTGGTGGCGCCGCTGCTTGAGCCGCGGCCGACTCCAACAGCATCGGCCCATGCCCGAGCCATCCAATTACTTGAGCGTTATGGCGTGCTCACCCGCGAGGCTGCGCTGGGCGAGGGCAACGAAGGCGGTTTCGCCGGCGTGTACCCCGTGCTCAAGGCACTCGAAGATCAGGGCAAAGTGCGTCGCGGCTATTTCGTTGCCGGCCTTGGCGCCGCCCAGTTTGCGCTGGCTGGTGCCGTCGACCGTCTGCGCCGCCGTGGCGAGGACGACGACATCATCGTGCTCGCCGCAACCGACCCTGGTCAGCCATTTGGCGCGTCGCTGCGGTGGCCGGACAGTGCAGGCCGTCCCTCTCGAAGCGCTGGCGCCCTGGTTGTCATCGACAATGGCGATCCACTGGTCTACATCGAACGCGGCGGCAAGAGTTTGCTGGCCTTCCCCGAAGCTTCGACGCGAACCGGCTGGGCCCGCGCGCTGGCCACCACCGTCAGCCAAGGTCGCGCTCGACTTGAGATCAGCAAGATCGATGGCGAGCCCGCCGGCGAGTCTGGGCTCGTCGAGATACTCGAAAGCGCCGGGTTCACCCGCAGCTTCAAAGGCTGGAAATACCGCCCATAGGTGAGTCCAATCCCCAGCAGCGGAGACGAGCACACCAGGGTGAGTGGGTGCAGAGCAATTCCTGGTGGTTTCGAGTGGGCCGACGTTGGCCATTCGACCGCTACCAGCAAAGCGCCCAGACCCAACGCTCGCGGTAGCATTTGGGGGTGGAAACCAGCGTCGCTCGAGGCGCCGACGGCCAATGGCGACGCCAAGAGTGCCAAGGCGTATCACTGCTCACGCCAGCTCGTAGGCGCTGCGAGGTCCATGCTGAGGAGCAGACACACGTGCCAATGAATGATCCAGTGCCAATGAATGATCCAGTGCCAATGAATGGTCCAGTGCCAATGAATGATCCAGTGCCAGTGAATGGTCCAGTGAATGCCGCGGGCGCCGCAGAGTCAACGGCGGCGACTCCTCGTGCCTGAAGGCGACACTCTGCGCCACGCAGCCGCCCGTCTCCGCCCGGTGCTTGAGCACCAGACAGTGGTTGCCATTTGGTTCCGCAAGCTCCGGGGGTACCGCCCCCGGGTGGGCGACACCATCACTTCAGTGGAGGCTGTGGGGAAGTACCTGCTGATCCAGTTCGGCGAGCGCCTGGTCCTCCACACGCATCTGGGCATGGCCGGGTCCTGGAGCGCAGCGCCTCTGGAGCGACCCGTGCCCTCTACTCCCAAGCTGCGCATCGTGATTGAAACAGCAGCCGGAAGAGCACTTTGTTTTGCTGCTCCAACAATCGCTACCTATCTGATCGACGACCCAGCATCGCCCACCGCAAACCTGGGACCCGATCTCAGCAATGACCACCCCGACCTCGAAGAAGTCCTGGCGAGGTCGCGCCGGGCGGCCCACAAGTCCAGCTACCTCGCATCAGTCCTTCTTGACCAGAGCGTCGCCGCGGGCGTCGGCAACGTGTTCAAAAGCGAAGCGCTCTTCGTCGCTGGTCTGCACCCCTTCACCCCCGTGTCTGCGGTTGATGACAAGGATCTGTTGGCGCTCTGGCGCACCGCTCACCGCCAGCTACGGGCCAACCGCAACCGAAGCATGCGGCGTACGACCGGGC
>Ga0209828_1003491_pt1 | contig 11957 bp, 6 predicted proteins | sample MaitaG_FD_187429 | JGI IMG/M metagenome (GOLD analysis project Ga0209828, IMG submission 187429) | Marine algal microbial communities from Maine, USA - Maine_Asex2 metaG (SPAdes) (version 2) | ecosystem: Host-associated > Algae > Red algae > Unclassified | place: Maine, USA | collected 2015-01-05
AACCTCTACATCAACCGCAGCACCACCGGCGCCATCGTTCGCCGCCAGCCCTTCGGCGGCTTTGCCAACAGCGCCTTCGGCATGGGCATCAAAGCGGGCGGACCCAACTACGTGCTGCAGTTGTGCCACGCGCGCTGTACCGGGTTCGAGAATGACGGTGCGCTGGAAGATGTCGTGCTCGGCAGCTTGGTCGATCCGATCTGGTGGCCGGGTTGCGAGGACGAACTCGGCCCGATCCGGCTCGCCTTCGACCACTGCGAGACCGCGTTCGCGGACGTGTTCTCGCAACAGCTCGACCAAGAACGTCTCATCGGCCAGGACAATTTCCGCCGCTATCTGCCGGTGCGCGATGTGCGTATTTGTGTGCATCCGGACGACAGCATGTTCGAGGTACTGGTGCGCATCGGCGCCGCCCGGATCGCGGGTTGCCGGATTACGTTGAGTTCGGGGCCGGAGGTGCCCTCCGACCGGATCGAACGGCTAATGAAATCCACGGCGGACTGGGGCGGCGCGATCGAGTTCGTGGAAGAGGACGAGGCCGACCTCCTCGCCATCATCGAACACCATGAAACCGACCGGCTTCGTTACGCCGCCCCCGAACGCGTGCCGATCGCCGTACGCCGAGCGGTCCCGCTAGCCGGTTGCACCCTGATCGACCGCCCCGTCACCGGACACGGAAGGCTCGAGGTCCTATGGATGATGGAAGAGCAAAGCATTAGCATCGACTACCATCGCTACGGGAACCTTGGTGCGCGTAACGCGGAGCCGCGGAGTCCCTTGGTGCAACCGCATGGATGACCGGGAGGAAACAACAGTGGTTCAACGGGACTCGTCGCCGGCTGACGGTGCTTGCGTTTTATCGAGAATTGTTCGAAGGGATGTTCTAGGAGATCCACCATGCGATTGATTCTGATTTTTTCTTTCTTCGTCGCCACGCTTGCCGAGGCCCAATACCAGAAACCGGACACGTCCACGCCGCTGTTCGACGATGCCGCCCTGCAGTTGAAGCAGGACGACCGACGCAAAATGGCGAAAGTTCTCGCCCTCATGGTCGAGTCCGAACAACCGCCCATCGCCCCGCTGCGCATGAAAGAAATGCGCAAACTCGTGGGCTTGGCGCTCCACCTCGACCCGACCAGCGCCGAGGCCAAGCGCGAAAACACGCGACTCGCCTCCGGCGCCCCCTGGCGCAAACCGGCCAAGGCGCCAACCCCCAGGCAGGCGGCCCAGTTCATCGAGAAGATGGCCGCCCGTTGCGAAAAATCCGCCAACGCCGAGGACATCAAACTCGCCGGCTACCTCTATGCCGCCGCGGACATCACCGATAAAAGTTACTTCGCCGCCGCGACCGCCGTGCGCGAGTTCGAGGCGAAACGCGGCAAGATCGACTGGGGCTTTCTCGATGGCAAAACGGTCGGCGGCGGCGGCAAAGGCGCCCTCTTCGCCACCGGCAGCAACGAACGCGTGGAGGTCGGCACCCAACCGGTTCCCAGCTATCTCAAGAAGAACCGCGACTGGCAGAAGCGCCAAGTCAGCCTGTCCGCCATGATGGTGCGCCAAGCCGGCGGCGGGCGCATGGTGGGAACGAGCATGGACTGCATCATGACCGTCCAGCCCACCCAATACTCCCAGTCTTCCATCAAATTTCAGCGCCCGGTCGGGCGCCAGATGGGTACCGCCATGAGCGAGGCCAAGCGCCTCGTGCAGTTCCGTTACCCGTATTGGGGATCCGGCGATGTCGTCATCAGCTTCGGCGACAAGTACACCCCCAAGGACGGCGGTTCGGCGGGCACGCTGTTCACCCTCGCGCTCATCTCCCTGCTCGACGGCATCGACTACGAAAAGAATCTCGCCATCACCGGCGATGTCACCGTGGACTGGAAAGTGCGCAAGGTCGGCGGCGTGGCCGAAAAACTGCGCGGCGCGGTGATCGCCGACTGCAACCTCGCGGTCATTCCCACCGGCAACGAGGAAGCCGTGCTTGAACTGGTCCTCGTTCACTCGCCCAAAACCCTCGCCGAGATTCAAGTCTTCTCCTGCAAAACGGTGCAAGACGCCCTCGAAGTGGCGCGGGTCGACAAGCGCAAACAACTCAGTGACTCCATCGAAACCTTCCGCACGAAGGTCGGCGCGCCCGTCCAGGCCATGGGCGGGGCCGCGTTCAAACAACCGGAAGTCCTGAGCGCGCTGAAAGAAGTCGTGGAGGCCGCGCCGAACAACCTCTCTGCTAAATATCTGCTACTAGGTGCCGAGGGACGGCTGCCCAAAACCCTCTCCCTCAACCCCTCCCTGCGCCAGATTTTCATCGCCGCGTCCGGCATGCTCGGCGAGGAACTCGGTACCGAAGACGGTGTGGACGCCGACTCGGATCTCTCGCTCGAGGAGGCCGTGGAGATCATGCACCGCATCAAGGGCTTGCGCCCCATCATCAGCAAGGAACTGCACCCGCTGCACAGCGCCATGTTTGACCTGTCCCGGCACACCTGTAACTACAAGAAGGCGCGCGAGATCAAAAACGCGGCCGCCATCGCCAAGTACGAGAAGGCAATCGGGTCGAGCGGCGAAGCCATGATTCGCTCCCTCAAAAAGTTGAGCGATCACCAGGACGTCTTGGAAGAACTGCTGAATCCTTAACGGGCTGCGCCCGTTAGTAGGGATTAGCTGGCTTGGAATTGAACATCCACGCAAAGTGGCGGCCCCGCTGGGGTTCCAGCCCTTATGGCAAGGGTTTGCCATAGCGTGGCAAAGGCCTGCCATATTATGGCGAACTTCTGCCATACGCGTTCTTTCTAGAAAACAGCTCGAAACCTTTTGCCTAACCAGAATTCTGGTTGCGTTTCAGGTCTACAATATGAGTCGGGAGGGCCGCCGGCCTACTTCAAAACCGCCTTCGGCTCCCCCTCGACCCGGCCAATTGAGCGTTGGCCGTTCCCCTTTTTCTCCACCGTTCCGAACTCGGCCCGGGCCTGTTCGGCGAACGCCATCAGCTTGGCCACAATCTCCGGCTGCGCCTTGGCTTGGTTGGTCTTGCAAGCCACGTCGTCGAGCAGATGGCACAGCAGCGGCCCGTTCTCTTGGCTTCGTTTGAAATGGGGATGCTGACGGAAGCCTTCCAGCGGTAAGAACAGCTTCCACGGACCCGCACGCACCGCCTGCAATTGGCGTTCCTGAAAATAGAAAACCGCCGGGTGCGGCGAGACGGCACCGGGCGTTCCTAGAACCAGGTCGGTGATGTCATAGCCATCCACGCCGGTCTGCTCCGTTTCTGCGGTCACACGACGCTGCCCCTTCCCCGCCTCCACTTGCACTCCAGCGGTGACATAGAAGTGGGTGAAGCGCCGACCTTCCCGGGCCATGCACGTGAGAAGCGGCGTTCGGAGCAGCGTCGAACCAAACGGCTCGATGTCGCCATAGCCGAGGTTGTCGGTGACGATGAGGATGATGTTCGGCGGTGGCGCCGGCGCGGCGAACAGCAGCCTCGGAAATCCCAGCGCACAGACCAGGAAAGCGAGGAAGACTTGTAAAGGCGGCGTCACCACCGAACGCCTAAGAGTCACTCGGCAATGGTGCTGCGCAACAGCTCGACCGCGCCTTGAACGAGTTCGCCGTTTTCCTCGACGACGATCGCGATCTTGAGCGGCGTGTCGGGTTCACCTTGGAGCAGCGCGACGATATTGTCCTGGGTGAGTTCTTGAACGGCAACCCCGTCGATCGACACGACGAAATCTCCAACTTGGAGACCCTGGGCGGCGGCCGAACTTCCCGGCAGGACCTGGACGACTTCGGCAAATTCGTTTTGCTTGAGCAGGCCAAGTCCGGGATGGCCGATCCGCAGTGCCGCATCAGGGTTCGAACTCGAATCGGCAAGGGTGACGGGAAAGCGCAGCGTGAGGGTTTTCCCGGGCATCGTCTCCATGCGCTGCGGACGCGTGATGATCGGGTCTTCCTTTTCGCCCAGTTCAACGACCGCATAGATCGAACAGGTCATCGCCTCGATCTGTTTGTCGACCACCCCGTCGAAAATCCGGATTCGCCAGTTGCAATCGTCACTGACCAGCCAGCCATTGAGGCCGAGGCGGGCGCCGGCGGGATCGCGGGCATCGGTCAGGGTGACTTGCAGTCCGCCTAGTTCTTCCGGCGCGGGTCCGGGAGCGCTGGGCACCGGCACGGGGATATCCACGCCTGAAGATCCGTTGTTGGCAACGGCAGACGCCGGCGCGGCATTTGCATCGACCGTCGTATCATCGGCCGGCTGAGTGGTTTTCTGTTTGCCGCTGGAACGCAGAACTTTCGGTGCGTTCTCGGACGCGACGACTTCGGTGTTTGGCGATGATGGTTTCTCTTTGGGGGAGTCTGAACCACCACGAACGACCTTCCAGATGCCGAACGCGAGCGCGATCAGCACGAGTACTTCTAAAACAATACGTGCTTTTGCCATGGGATGTCCTTTTACCTATTTAGTTTATCAGAAGGTAAAAGTCCGGGCAATGGATTTAGCAGGTTGTTAGGGCGCGGTTTTGACCGCCCCGCCGGAGGCGTTTCGCAGCGAATTGCGGAGTTCCTCAAGAGAAGAACGGGTCGGGTCGATTCGGCGCGGACTCGACGCGGAAGGGACCAAGTCCGGATTCACGTAGCCTTGAGGACGCGTCTTGATGCTGCGTACCGGTCCGACCGTGGTTTCGATCGACGGTTTGCCCGGGAAGATCGACGGTATATTCGAGGTGGTGGTCTTCGGCGGAATTACCGTGCGCGGCACGCTGCTGGGAATCCCGCTCGCCGACGAGCTAGTCGAGGGAATGGCACGACGTGACGGGACGGAGGGGATCGTCTGGATCGTACGTACCGGGCCGGCGCTGGTCCCGGAGGGCGGTAGGACCGTTCGGGGAATGCTGGAGGGAACGCCGCCGCCTGTCGTGCGAATGACCGGCCTTTCAAGCCGCGGAATGTCCGAGGGAATGCCACTCCGCGGAATGGTCGGGACCACCGGCGCCGAGCCCGTCGACGAACGAATGATCCGTGGAGTGCTCGAAGGAATGCCGCTCGCGCTTGGGCGGAGGTTCGTGCTCGGACGAATCTGGGTGCGCGGAACCGTCGGAGCGATGGGCAGACTTCTGGTGGAGTGCGGCAGCGGGCGAACGCTGCCCCGTGGCGGCGTGCTCAAGGGCGAACCCACCCCGCGCTTGGAGGTGAGGCTGCCATCAGCTTGGCGGATGTGAACATTGGCGTTGCCAGCGCCAGCCCGAACGCGAACCCCAGGAGCAATCTCGATTAGACCCGGAATCTGAACCGAACGACCCGGAACCGAGACCGACCCTCCCGGCGCCAACGGACCAATGGAACTACGCGAACTCGAGGTTTGGCTTTTCGGCACCTGACGCAGCGTCACCGAACGTTTGCCAGGCGGGTTGGTCACGCCGACCGGAACCGTCTGCGCGATCGGCAAATCATCCCCGACCGATGCCGCGGAAGCCAAAGGATCCACCTTCGGGGAAACCGAGGTCGTCACCGCCGTCGGGACATCCGAAACATCCGGGATCGCCGGCGTTGTTGGAATCGATTCAATCGTGGCCGGCGAAATGGTGGACTTCGTGGTCGCAGCGGTGGACACAGCAGCAGCGGTAGACACGGCAGCAGGGGTGGACACAGCAGCAGCGGTAGACACAGAAGCAGCGGTGGACACGGAAGCAGGTTCCGGCGCCGGAGTCACGACGGCGGGTACCGGCGCAGGCGCGGGGGCCTTCACGGTGGCCGCTTCGGGCAAGACGATGGTTTCAGTTTGAACTTGGCCCTTTCGCAATTCGATGACCTTGCCCACCCGCTGTCCTTCGTGGCGGACCGTGACTTCGTAACTGCCGTGGAAGCCGCGCAGGTCGAAGCTGCCGTCTTTTCCGGTCGCGCCCTCCTCCTCCGTTTTCCAGGTACGGGTAAGCAAGGTGGCCAGCGCCTCACCATTCGGTTTGTAGGTCCAGTCCTTGCGGAAATACGCGCTCTCGGGCTGCCAGTGACTGCCTTCCCAGAAGCCCCAACTAGTGATGCCGTTGACCGAGGGATGGCTGAACATGGCGGTGTAAAAATCGCGGGTGAACTCGGCCTGCTTGCGCTCGTCCGAGGTGGCCACGTCAAACTCGGTGATTTGAATATCGAGGCCGGTCTTTGCGAGGCGGTCGAGAATCTCGAGCATCCGTTCGGGCGTGGGCAGGCGGTCGTCAAAGTGGCCTTGCAAGCCGATGCCGTGGATCGGCGCACGGGTTTTGCGCAAGTCGTCGACCAAGGTAAGCAAGGCGTCGGTATTTGAATCGGGTCCGTTCAAGATGCCGAACTCGTTCACGTATAACTTCGCTTTCGGATCGGCGCTGTTGGCGAACTTGAACCAGGAGGCGATGGCGTTGTTTCCGCCGATCTTGTCTTGGAACTGGTGCGAGGTGCGCGGTTCGTTGACCACGTCCCACTGCTCGATCTCGCCTTTGAAGGTGCCGGCGATGTCCGCAATGTGTTTTTGGATACGGCTGCGCAGCTGTTGCGCGTTGAGGTCCTCCAGCCCGGGCGGGTTCTGGCGGTCCCATCCACCCCAGACGAGCGTGGTGCCACGGACGGTGAAGCCTTGATCACGCAGCCATTGGTGCGCCTTGATCGTCTCCTCTTTGAACGGATAGGTCGGATGTTCCCACTGGCTCCACTTCATGCCGTTCTCCAAGGTCACTTGGTTGAAGAACAAATTCACCACGTTGCGGTAGGCCTCGCTGTTCAAACTGTTTTCGGAATCGAGGATGTAGCGTTTGTTCACCGCCGTGCCGAAGGTGAAGGCGTGTCGGTCCAACTTGGCGGAGACCGAAGCCCCCTCGACCGTTTTCCCTTTGGCGTCTTTGACGATGATCTTCAGATCGTTTTTGCGCAACTTCTCGATCCGGGTCGCCGCTTCATTGCGCCAGTCGTCGGCGGAGGCATCGGGGTCGTTCGCGTCCTGCACGATGATCCCACTCGAACTGGAGCCGGACGCGGAATCCGACGGATAGGTGGTGGCCAGCGAACTCGAACCACCGGAAAGCGGACTGGAACCAACCGACGGACCGCGGCTTTGCGGAACGACCACGGTGCGCGCAGGCGGCGCGCTCGAGCCCGAACCAGAAGGCTCCCAGTCGCGGCCAGACGTGGTCAGGCCAGATCCCGCCGTCGTTGTGGATTCGAGCGGATAGGTTTTCGCCAGATTGCCTGTGGGCGGCGGCGCCGAAAAAGAGCCAACAGCCGAGGAGATCATCGCAGAGGAACCACTCGCAGAAGAGGAACGAGGGGCCGCGGAGGAAATCGAAGCGCTCTCGCCAGACTGAACCGGATAGGTCTTGGCAACCGGCATGCCATCCACCGTGGTCGGTCTGTAGACCGGCCGGGAAACAACCGGACGGGAAACGGGAGGGGCGATAGAAACGGGCGGCGCAACGGTCACAGGCGACCTCGCCGGAGTGACTGTCGAGAACCCAGGGGACGAGAATGAAGGAGCCGAGGTGGATTCCACCGGAAAAGTTTTTGCCATCGGGATCCCCGAACCGGAAAAGCCACCCGAGCCGGAAGAGCCACCCGAGGCGGAAAAGCCGCCACCCGAACCGGAGTTGCTCGCGTTGAATCCTCCGACGGGAACCGGCGGTCGCGGGATGGTGGAGGAAAACGTCGAACCCGAACGGGACCCGGATAACCCTGCCGTCGATCTGCCGACAACACCCGAACCTGACGATCTGTTCGAACCAAACACAGCAGGAGAGCCCGAAGTACCCGTGCGACCAGAAGCAACAGCAGAACCGGAAGCAACAGCAGAACCGGAAGCAACAGCAGAACCGGTCGCCGTACCGGAAGAGGATTTGTTGATGATCGAACTACCAGCCGAACCGAGGTTCACGAACTCGATGCCGCGCAACTGGACGAACTGCTTGCGCGCACCAAGCGCGAACCCGAGGTTGATCCCCCCGACATCATAGTCGGCGGCCGCTTCGTGGGAGAGAAACAGGGTGGTCCATTCATCCGTCGCGTTGATCGGCGCCGAAGTGAACAGAATCTGCGGACCGGCGCCGAACAGCATCAAGCGACCGCTTGCCGTCTGGTTCTTCGGCGCGCGCACCGCACCGGTAACCGCCACCACATCGCCCGCTTTGACCTTGAGCATGTTCGGGCTGCCGAACATCAAAGCGAGGTCGGAGGAACCGGCTTGGTTGACGATGATCTGATGGCCGGACTGGCCCTCGAGCGTCGCGGGTTTGACAGTCGCCTGCAGCGGCGGAGTCGTCCGATGATTGAACGCCCCCTGAAGCCTGACGCCCTTCAAGGTGCTGTCCTGCGCCACGCCCGATACAGGCGGCAGCAGGCCCAGCAAAAGACCTAAAAGCAACGCCCCGGAAATGGCGCGCACGGATACTTCATGTTTCAACTTCATCGTAGGCATCCTATAACCGTTCGACCGCTGTTCACAACAGGTTTTTGACCCGCGATGGACCGCGGATTCCGGCATTTTCGTTGGATTCCCCGCCGTACTCCACCGCAAAACCCTTGTAAGCCTTTACACCCCGACTAGATCCCTGTTCGTGAACGAATCCTCCAACGGCGCATACGACGCCATTTTGTTGCTCTCCTTCGGCGGACCGGAAGGCCCCGCCGACGTCATTCCCTTCCTCGAAAACGTCCTGCGCGGCCGCAACGTGCCCCGCGCCCGCCTCGAAGAGGTCGCCAAACACTACCAGCATTTCGGCGGCGTTTCGCCCATCAACCAGCAGAACCGCGAGATCAAATCCGCGCTCGAGACCGAACTCGCCAACCACGGCATCGACCTCCCCGTCTACTTCGGCAACCGAAACTGGCACCCGATGCTCGAAGACACGATGCGCCAGATGCAAACCGACGGCGTAAAGAAATTCCTCACCTGGATCACCTCCAGCTACAGTTGCTACTCCGGCTGCCGCCAGTACCGCGAAAATCTCGCTGCCGCCATGGAAGCCATCGGCCCCGACGCCCCCGTGCCGGACAAGATCCGCGTCTGGTACAACCACCCCAACTGGATCGCCGTCAACGCCGACCACCTCGACCAAGCCCGCGACGAACTCGGCGTCGAAGCCGATGCCGTACACGTCGCCTTCACCGCCCACAGCATCCCTACCTCGATGGCCGAGGGCTCCGCCTACGAAGCCCAACTCAACGAAGCCGCCCGGCTCACCGCCGAAGCCTCCGGCATCACCGACTACCAACTCGTCTACCAGTCACGCAGCGGCCGCCCGCAAGATCCCTGGCTCGAACCCGATATCTGCGACCACCTCGAAGCCGTCGCCGAACGCGGCGTGACCCACGTCATCGTCCACCCCATCGGCTTCATCTCCGACCACATGGAAGTCCTGTTCGACCTCGACACCGAAGCCAAAGAAGCCTGCGACGAACTCGGCCTGCAAATGGCCCGTGCCGCCAGCGCCGGCACCCATCCGACGTTCATCAGCATGATCCGCGAGCTCATCCAAGAGCGTCTCGACCCCAGCCTCGAACAACGCGCCCTCGGCGACCGCGGCCCCAACCACAATGTCTGTCCCGCCAACTGCTGCCAGTCCGGCCGACCGGGTCCGGGCAAGCCCGCCGCCGCGCAGCAGCCGGCTTGAGAATACTGCGGCTCTATTTCGACTGTAGGTAGCGCACGCTTCCAGCAGGTGTCGGTACGCGGGCTTCTAGCCCGCAGATTCGCCGAGAACGAATCCGCCCGCCATCTTCCACCTTCGGCCGCAGGTCAAACCCCGCAAGGCAAGGCCGGGGTTCCCGGAAAGTCAGAGAAGAGCCGCGTTAGCGGTGGCACCCTGAATAGCCCCGGCTGCCGCCCGCAGGGCAAGGCCGGGGTTGCCAAAAAGTCAGAAGAGAGCCGCGTTAGCGGTGGCACCCTGAATAGCCCCGGCTGCCGCCCGCAGGGCAAGGCCGGGATTGCCAAAAAGTCAGCAAAGAGCCGCGTTAGCGGTGGCACCCTGAATAGGCCCGGCTGCCGCCCGCAAGCCGGGGTTGCCGGAAAGTCAGAGAAGAGCCGCGTTAGCGGTGGCACCCTGAATAGCCCCGGCTGCCGCCCGCAGGGCAAGGCCGGGGTTCCCGCCAAGTCAGAAGAGTAGCCGCGTAGCGGTGACACCCCGACCAAGCCGAGAACGAATCCGCCCGCCATCTTCCACCTTCTATCTTCGGCCGCAGGCCAAAGCCCGCAGGGGATGTCCGGGGTTAGAGAACACATCAGCAAAGAGCCGCGTTAGCGGTGGCACCCTGAATAGCCCCGGCTGCCGCCCGCAGGGCAAGGCCGGGGTTCCCGCCAAGTCAGAAGAGTAGCCGCGTAGCGGTGACACCCCGACCAAGCCAAGAACGAATCCGCCCGCCATTTTCCACCTTCTATCTTCGGCTGCAGTCAAAGCCCGCAGGGCAAGGCCGGGGTTGCCGCCAAGTCAGAAGAGAGCCGCGTTAGCGGTGGCACCCTGAATAGCCCCGGCTGCCGCCCGCAGGGCAAGGCCGGGGTTCCCGCCAAGTCAGAAGAGAGCCGCGTTAGCGGTGACACCCGAACAAACCAGGAACGAATCCGCCCGTCACCTTCCATCTTCGGCCGCAGGCCAAAGACCGCAGGGGATGTCCGGGGTTAGAGAACACATCAGCAAAGAGCCGCGTTAGCGGTGGCACCCTGAATAGCCCCGGCTGCCGCCCGCAGGGCAAGGCCGGGATTGCCAAAAAGTCAGAAGAGAGCCGCGTTAGCGGTGGCACCCTGAATAGCCCCGGCTGCCGCCCGCAGGGCAAGGCCGGGGTTCCCGGAAAGTCAGAAGAGTAGCCGCGTAGCGGTGACACCCCGACCAAGCCAAGAACGAATCCGCCCGCCATCTTCCACCTTCCATCTTCCATCTTCGGCCGCAGGCCCAAGGCCCAATGCCGCAGACCACCGCATAAATTTTCCTGTCCCAACTGGGCGCGTTCATCGTACTTTAACCACTATGAACCCACGCCTGAACTCACGCCTGATCTTCCTCCTTCCCGCCCTCGCCATCTGCCTCGTCAGCTTCGCGGAGGCGCGCGACTGGTCGCAGTTCCGCGGACCGAACGGCCAAGGACACAGTGACGCCAAAGGCCTGCCGACCACGTTCGCTCAAGACGACCTCGACTGGAAAATCGAACTCCCCGGCAAGGGCCCCTCCTCCCCCGTCTTCTGGGAAGACCACCTCTACCTCACCGTCTCCGGCCCTATCGGCGCCGACGGCGAAAAGGGCACTCGCGGCGTCGTCTGCCTCGATGCCGACAGCGGCAAAGAACTGTGGAAAAAGGACTACAACTTCACCACCTATCGCCACCACAAACACAACGACTTCGCCTCCTCCACGCCCTGCGCCGACGACAAGGGCATCTACATCACCTGGACCGATTCAAAAACGCGCGAAGTGTTCTCGCTCGACCACGACGGCAAGGAACGCTGGCGCGTCGACCTCGGTTCGTATTATGTCAACCACGGCAGCGGCGGTTCGCCCATCGTGATCGGCGAGGTCGTAGTCATCGTAAACGACGTCGAACTCGACGAAAAAGGCCGACGCTTCCTCGTCGGCTTGAACCGCGACACCGGCAAGGAAGTCTGGCGCACTGAACAGAAGATCGGCGGCAAGGCCGGCTTCTACACCCCGACCGTGTTCACCCCCGAAGAAGGCGACGCGCAAATCATCGCCACCACCACCCAAGACGGCGTGTTCGGACTCGACCCGAAAACCGGCAAGCAACTGTGGACCGACGGCGGCAGCTTTTCCTACCGCACCGTCGCCCAGCCCCTGCTGGCCGGCGACCAAATTTTCATCAGCGCCGGATCGGGTGGCGGCGGCAAAGAAAGCGCCTGGGTCACCCCCGGCACCGAAGCCAACAAATGGAAGGCGCGTTCGAGCAAAACCTTGCGCAAAAATCTGCCCTATGTCGTGTCCCCCGTCGCCGACGACGAACTG
>Ga0209828_1003492_pt1 | contig 11956 bp, 6 predicted proteins | sample MaitaG_FD_187429 | JGI IMG/M metagenome (GOLD analysis project Ga0209828, IMG submission 187429) | Marine algal microbial communities from Maine, USA - Maine_Asex2 metaG (SPAdes) (version 2) | ecosystem: Host-associated > Algae > Red algae > Unclassified | place: Maine, USA | collected 2015-01-05
TCTCGTATTTTCTTTATAAATTTCAATTTTATCCATGTGTTTTTCCATGGTAAAAATCCATGTGCCCCAATAACTACCTCTCGAATATCCTGCTTCTGTGGGACCGTCAATAACATTGGCCGCATAAATAAACTCTTTATTTAACTGGTCTCCATTTATGAGCCAATAAGTATCTCCTTTTACTGTGTCTTGATAAAAGGTAAACAAGCCTTCTATAGCTACACAGCTTTTAATCTTTTCTTTAATTTTAGCATCCGCACTAGGCTTCTCCTCATCCTTTTTATTCTTCTTTCTTTGTGCATTTAACTGCGGAAGACTTATTAAAATAACAAGCGATACAAGTAATAATCTAAACATATTTATATTGTTTCAAAAGGCAAGATAAGCATTTTGGTTGGGCATGAATAGCATTTAACTTAAATTAATAGAATGGGTTACAATTAACAGATTAATAAGGGTCTACATCTATCGCAACTTTAACCGATTTGTATTCTTTCATGCCTAATAGTATATCCTTTTGTTGCTGTAGAATTTCTTTTACTTTGGCTGGGCTATCATCTTTCCTATTCATTTTAATAGTAATAGTTCGCAAGTATTCTAACCTAATTTTAGAAATTAATGGCAAGGATGGTCCTTGAACTCTTGGACCTAACAATTGATGCAATTTTTTTCCTAGAAACTTAGCTGCACTTTCAACCAACTGAACATTTTTACTTTTTACAGTAATGTAAATCAGTCTATAATATGGCGGATACTTAAACTGTTGCCGTTGCGTAATCTCATATTCAAAAAATCCTTCAATATCTTCTTCCAAAACTTTTTTAAGTACAGGATGAGTAACGTTGCTTGCTTGTATTATTACAGTGCCTTGGTCCCCTCTTCTACCTGCTCTTCCGCTAACTTGGGTGAGTAATTGAAATGCTCTTTCCGCAGCTCTAAAATCAGGATAGTTTAAAATTTGATCGGCACTCATTACTCCAACCAAGCTTACATTGTCAAAATCTAATCCTTTGGTTACCATTTGGGTACCTACCAAAATATCTATTTCTCGGTTTTCAAATGCTTGTATAATCTTATGGTGGCCCAATTTAGTTTTTACCGAATCGTAATCCATTCTGCCTACTTTGGCATTGGGCAACAACAAACTTAAATCGTCTTCAATTTTCTCAGTACCAAATCCTTTAATTTCCATACCGGCATGGCCGCAAGCAACGCATTTAGTAGGGTTTTTTGTTCGGTAACCACATAAATGACAACGCAAGTCGTTTGAAAATTTATGGTAAGTAAGACTAACATCACAATTAGTGCATTGTGGCACCTGCTCGCAAACGTGGCAACTCAAATAAGGCGCGAAACCTCTGCGATTTTGAAATAGAATTATTTGTTTGTTATCATCTAAAGCTTCTCGCATGGCTTTAAGCAAAGTGCTGGTAAAATGCGTTTGCATTGTTTTACGCCTCTTTTCTTCTTGCACATTGGCAACAATTAGTTTAGGCAGTTGCGCATTACCATAGCGCTCGGTTAACTGCACAAAGCCATACTTGTTATGTTTGGCGTTAATGTAACTCTCTAATGAAGGTGTTGCTGTTCCTAAAAGCACATTTGCTTTAAATAGGTTGGCGGCATAAATAGCTGCATCTCTTGCTTGGTATCTTGGGGTTGGATTAAATTGCTTGAAAGAATGATCGTGTTCCTCATCAATAATAATTAAACCTAAATTGATAAAAGGCAGTAGCAATGATGAGCGCGCACCAACCAAAACCTTATACGTTCCATTCAATACTTTTTGCCAAATTTCTACCCGCTCTTGGTTATTGAATTTTGAGTGATAGATGCCCACTTTATCGCCAAAATATATTTTAAGCCGCTCAATTATTTGTGCGGTCAATGCAATTTCGGGCAACATATACAATACCTGCTTTTGCTTGGCAATTTGCTCCTTAATTAATTGAATATATACTTCCGTTTTACCTGAACCTGTAACACCATGTAACAAACAAACGTTTTTGTCTTTGAATGCTAGTTTAATGTCTAAAAAAGCATCTTGCTGTAACGAGCTTAACTCAATGTTACTTAACTTTTCAATGTCTTCTTTGGGCAACCGATCAACTTCACGATTTTCAACTATCACATACTTTTTATCTGCCAATGCTTTTAATGATTGTGCTGATGCCTTGGTGGATTTTAGAAGGTTCATCTTTTTAATTTCTTTACTTTTTTGCCACCATTGGTAAAGCGTCATTAACAACTCTAATTGCTTTGGCGAACGCTTTTCTAGCAAATCGAAAGCTTGCCGCAATTCATCATCAGTGTGCAGATTTAGCAAAACGAAATCTGCAGTTTTAGGTTTATAGCGGTTTTGCAATTCTTCATATGTTGCAGCAATGCCATTGTCAATCAACTGCTTTAAAACCAAGTAAGTAGATTTTAATTGAGTAATGGCCTGTACCTCAGCAATGCTTAACTCGCCTTGCATTTCTAAAGCTTCTGCTACCAGGTATGCTTTTTCATCCAAACCTTCTAGCTTGCCTGCATAATTAGGATTTAAAACTATGCGCGTTTCACTTGTTAGTTTAAGTGCACTTGGCATGGAAGCATTCATTACCGCACCTAAGTTACTCATGTAGTAAGTGGCAATCCACTCCCATAATTGCAGTTGTTGTGGGGTAACAATTGGCGTTTCATCAAGTATTGAGCTAATGGGTTTTACTTTATAAGTTAAAGGCTCAATATTGTGTAATTTTTGGGCAATACCAGCATATATTCTTTTCCGTCCCAATTGCACTTCTACGCGCATGCCTGGCTGCAAAGCATCTACCATTTCAAACGGCACCACATAGGTATATGTTTGTGGCAAGTTTAGAGGTAGTACTACCTCTACAAATGTTTTTTTACTGCGGTTGAATAATGACAAGCTCTAAAGTTCAAATTACTATACTCAATCTCCAAATTTTGAAGAGGATAATTCATTTAATGTGAATTAGTTTTACCCAATAATTGGATGCCTTTCATAAGGCAGCGTTCTGTCAAAAAGATAACGATAAGTATGGAAAATGTTATGCTCTACACCTCCAACCGACCGAGCTACATTAAGCATTTTAGGATTAAAATCTCCAATCCAAGTCATTTCTAATTCTTGATAATTGGTTTTGTTCTTAATAATCCCTTCAGAAAACTGGGCTAAGGCAGCATCAACTCCGCGTTTTTGAAACTCTGGCACAACACCAAATACAACACCAAACATTTTGGTGCACTTACCTGTTTTGAGTCTCCAAAGCAATTTTAGCTTGTTTATCAAATTTAGTTTTCCTTTAAAGTCTTTAATTATGGTGTTAAGGTCGGGCACGCTTACCCACATGCAAATAGGTTCGTCTTTGTAATACCCAAAAAAGATAATTTTAGGATCCATAATTGGTTTCATGGCCTTCATAATACTAACAGCAGTGGCCTTTCTCATTTCAGCAACACTTCCATGTTTAACCCAAGCTTTATTGTAAACAGTTCTAAAATCTTCTGCCCACTTTTCTAAATTTTTCTTATCAATGTGCCTAAATGAAAAATTAGGGTCTGCCATAATTTTGGCAGGTTTTTCTTTATACTTGTCTGATAAACTTTCAATTATTGGTCTATGGAAAGTTATTTGCTTAAACCAAACTTTAAAACCATAATTCTCAAACAAATCTTTATAATAATGTGCGTGGTAATTCATGCCATGCACGGGAGTGCTCTTTTTTACCGCTAATAAGCCCCACCAGTTGTTTCGGTCACCAAAGTTTATAGGGCCATCCATGGCTTCCATGTCTCTTTCAGCTAACCAATTTTTGGCTGTATCAAAAAGCAAGTTTGCCCCATTTTGATCATTGATACACTCAAAAAAACCACATCCTCCGGTTGGTTGTTTCTCTTTTCGAGAGGTAGCAGGATTTACAAAAGCCGCTATTCTACCAATTGTTTTGCCATCTTTTTGAAGTATCCACTTCTGTAATTCTCCTTTTCTAAACTCCTTATTCTTTTTCGGATCAAAAACTTTTTTGAACTCATCATTTAAAGGGCATACCCAATCTGGGTCATTTTTATAAATTGAAAAAGGTAAGTCAAAAAATTCTTTTTCTGTTTGCTCGGTATTTGCTATTACAATTTGCATTGCGCTAAAATTAGTAAAATTCAAAAATTAACCTAGCATTAAAGGTGGTAAAGAATCTTTTCTTTGAACGGGCTTTCAAGCCTGCTTCTCTTAGAGCACCTACCTTCTTCCTCTAAGTATTTTTCGTGCCTCATAAATTTGTATGCGCTGGCCATTATTGTATGCCACCACATAGGCATCACTGTAATAGTTACGCAATTCGTTTTTATGAAAAGCAGCTTCCTGCTCATTGCTAAAGCTACCCGACACATATCTGTGCATGCCATTTAGTGTAAAATCGTCAAATTGAATGTTTTCCGGTGGACTTTTGATGTACTTGTTTTGCTTTTTTATCGGTTTAACAAAAGCTCCTAGCTGAACTGAAAATACCAATCCTTGATTTGGAGTATATCTAGAAAAATTTTCAGGATGATTGGATTGTGGCAGCGCATAGGCATTGGTTGAAGCTGGAATGCTTGTACGGGTAATTATAGGTTGCTGAGTAATCATCACTGGCGCTTGGGTTGTAGTTTGCATTGGCTGCATTACGCTCATTTGTTCTGATGCTTCTAAATTAGCACCTGAGAAAGCAATTACTTTACTACCATCTACCAATCTTATTTCGGTTCTGCGGTTCATTTGATGTTGAAACTCGTTGCACTTTGAGCCTGGTGGGCAATTTTCAATTAATTTATTTTCCCCATTGTTTTCTTCTATTATTCGAGAAGGATTTATACCCATAGATACTAGGTAATCTGAACAAGCCCTGTTTCTTATAGATGATAAATACATATTGTCTTTGTCTGCACCTCTGCTATCGGCATGGGAATTAAATATTAGCTTGGAGTTAGGATAACCCTGCATTAAAACATATAGCTTTTTTAATGTTTGCATACTTGTTACACGCAATCTTGCGCTGCCATAATCATAGTAAATATGATCCATATTTAGCACTTGATCGAAACCTGAATTACTCACAACAACTTCTTCTTCTTCAATAACTGGCGCGACACTTATTGTTTTTGGCTCAACCACAGTTTTAACAACTACAGGCTTTTCAATTCCTTTTTCTGTCAATGGATTGGTGGTAATTATTTCATTCTCCTTTGTTTCAATAACATCTTCAACTGTTAGGTTGGTTGTCGGGGCAATAGTTTTGGTTGGTATTGTAACATTCGGTGCTCCAATTTTATTTATAATCACCGTTGGCTCCATAGTTTCATTTGGCAAGGCATTATTTGTAATTACTGGTACAATGGCTTTTGCCACTGCGGTTTCGGCAGGAACCACTTTTTGAATAACATTTGTTTCCACAGGCACTGCAATATTCGGTTCTCCGATATTATTAATTGTCACCTCTGGCTTAATAGTTTCAGATGGCATTGCATTTTCTGCAATTGCTGGTACAATCGGTTTTGTAATTATCGTTTCTGTAGGTACAATATTTTCTATAGTAGCTGCTATTGGTTTAGGCACAACTGGTTCTAATGCAGCCTGTGAGTTATCTATTGAAGATATTCCAGTTTTTAAAATAACACGCAATCCATTATCAACTAGCGGATTGTTTTTATTTAAGTCCAAAGGAAGTATGCTAGTTTCGTGGGCATTGGCTTGCGTCTCAATTATGTAGGCTTTATTTGTCTTTATTTCAAAATTAAATCGGCCGTTATTATCACTTTTAGTTTCAATGGCAATATTCGTTGCTTTTTCCTTAAGTTTTACGGTAGCATATGGTATAGATGTGCCTGCGGCATTGCTTACTAAGCCTTGTACAATTAATCTAGGTGACGATTTATCATCATCTATTGCTTGAGGAGCAACATAGTTCTCCACTGTTTCAACAATTACTTCTTCTGGCTCTGTAAACTTCTCTTGTTCTATTGGCTTCAGCGGGTTTACTAAATCATCCCCCTTTTCTTGCACAAAAACATTGGAATTAGCAGGTTTGGTAAATTCAGTTTCAACCGGCTCATTAACTGTTGGTTCTATTAGCATTAAAGAGTTTTCTTTAACCTCACCTTTATCCTGTACAAAAACATTTGGCTTAGTAGGAGGTTCGGGCAATTCTTTTTCTACAATTTCTATTGGTGCACTTTCTATTGGCTTCAAGGGATTAACTAAGTCTTCTCCACTTTCTTGCAGAAAAACATTGGGGTTGGCAAGTTCTGCAATTTCTATTTCAACTGGCTCAGGGTATAGCGGTTTAGCTATCTTCTCAATAACTGCAATATCCTCTTCAATTATTGGAGTAATTGGTTCTTCTATTTTTTCAGGTTCAGCATTAAATGTAACTGTAGGTTCAGGTGTTTTCTCAATTACAATCGGTTCCTCTTCCTTCTCTTCTGCCTCAACAACGGCAATAGGCATATCGGGTTTAAATTTGGCTTGAGCTGCATTATTTAGGTTTACCATATATATGTCATCATTGCCTTTTGGTCCTTTTCGGTTTGATGCGAAAAAACCGTAACGGTAATCATCACTTAGTATGAAGGTGAAATCATCATGTTTGGTGTTTATTGGATAACCTAAATTTTCGGCTTCCGTCATTGCTTCACCATCAAATCGACTCATATACACATCAAGCCCTCCAAAACCACCATGTCCATTGCTAGCAAAATATAAGGTGCCATCTGGATGAATAAAGGCAAACATGTCTTCTCCAGCTGTATTAATGCTTCCACCTAAATTTTCAGGTTCGCCCCAACTTCCGCCTACCTTTGTACTTTTATATAAATCTGTTCCTCCATAACCGCCAGGCATATCAGATGAGAAGTAAATAGTACTACCATCAGCGGAAACATAAGGGTGCGCCACCGTAAACGCTTTATTGTTAAAAGGCATTTCATTAGTAATCTCAAATGTATTGGCATTGGCCTCCAAAACTTCTAAGTTGGTAACATTGTTATTTCCTTTTCTAGTAGAACTCCTTGTAAAATAAACCAACTGATTATCATTCGTAAAACTTGCAGGACCTTCATGAAACTTTGATTTTAAATCGCCTTTAATTCGACTTGGGGTAGTCCAAGCATCATCACTACCAGGTTCGGTGTAATATAAATCAAGGTAATTTGATCCGGTCCAGTTATTGGTTTGTCCTCTGCTAGGCTCAGCGGTAAAAACAATTCCATTTTTAAAAAATGAAGGCCCAAAAGCCGAGCCTGGTGTATTAAAAACCATTGAAGAAATAGTATAATTGGCAGAATCTGCTTTTAACTCACCTTGTTTACCAATTGATTCTGAAAATCTTTTCCCTCTTGCATCACCAGGTTCCAAATATGCGTATTGGTCAAACCATTTTTTTGCCTCATCATATTCGCCATTATTCAATAAACTTTGGGCATAATAAAAACGGTGTATGCTGGGGCTTTCTCCCAAAGCAACCGAACGCTTATACCAATATTGAGCTTTATTATTATTGCCGGTTAAACGATATGCATCAGCAATTTTAACGGTTGCTTTATTTGCATGCTTCCCTTTTTTAGCAATTACCTTCTTGTAAAGTTGTATTGCTTCAGGATATTCATATTTGTTAAACAGCACCGTGGCATCATTGTAAATTTCTTTTTGGGCTGAAGCGTATTGGCAGATTATTACTGTACTTAACAATGTAAAAACTACTTTGATGAAGATAGATTTCATGACTGAGGAAACTTTATTGAACTGATGTAAACATAATTTTAGCAAGGTAAACTTACTATTTACGCTGTTTAAAATCTTTGGCTTTTTCCCCAATACCATTGTTATTAATCTGAGTTTAATAATAGTTGATAATTTCAGCTGGCAAACGGAATATTACAGGTAGAATATTTTAAGCTCTATCTTGCTACTTAAAGGTGTTTTGATTTAAAAAGGTTAATTGATTTTTGAAGATTAAAAAATAGTTAAGATTTGGGTTTGTTTGGAGCATATATCCTACTACCTTTGTGCTCGAAACAGGAAAAAACGAAAATTCATATATCAATGGCAAATGTTGGTAAAGTAAATCAAATAATTGGAGCAGTAGTAGACGTATCGTTTGCTGACAAAGACGCTCAATTACCAGAAATTTTAAACGCATTAGAAATCAAACGTGAAGATGGCTCCACGTTGATTTTAGAAACTCAACAGCACTTAGGTGAGAGCAGTGTGCGAACAATCGCAATGGACTCAACGGATGGTTTGGTGAGAGGCACGGCAGTACGAGATACTGGCAAGCCAATTTCTATGCCAATTGGTGATGCAATTAAAGGAAGATTATTTAATGTAGTGGGTGAAGCAATTGACGGTATTGGTCCAGTAGAAAAAGGCGATACCGCAAAAGCCATTCATGGCAAGCCTCCTGTTTTTGAAGATTTATCTACAGATTCAGAAGTATTGTTTACTGGTATTAAAGTAATCGATTTAATTGAGCCTTACGCTAAAGGTGGTAAAATTGGATTGTTTGGTGGTGCCGGTGTTGGTAAAACAGTTTTGATTATGGAGTTGGTAAATAACATTGCCAAAGCATATTCAGGTTTATCAGTTTTTGCTGGTGTAGGTGAACGTACTAGAGAAGGAAACGATTTATTAAGAGAGTTTTTGGAGTCTGGTGTTATTAACTACGGTGATGATTTCAAACATTCTATGGAAGAAGGTGGATGGGATTTGTCTAAAGTTGACATCAATGCACTTAAAGAAAGTAAAGCAACATTGGTTTTCGGTCAAATGAACGAGCCACCTGGAGCACGTGCAAGAGTTGCATTGTCAGGATTAACTGTTGCTGAGTATTTTAGAGATGGTGAAGAAGGCGATTCTGGCGGAAAAGACATCTTATTTTTTATTGACAATATTTTCCGTTTTACGCAAGCGGGTTCAGAGGTTTCTGCCTTATTAGGAAGAATGCCTTCAGCGGTAGGTTACCAACCAACCTTGGCTACTGAAATGGGATTGATGCAAGAGCGTATTACATCAACCAAAAGAGGTTCAATTACATCTGTACAAGCGGTGTATGTACCTGCGGATGATTTAACAGATCCAGCACCTGCAACTACTTTCTCTCACTTAGATGCAACAACAGTATTAAGTAGAAAATTATCAGCTTTAGGAATTTATCCTGCTGTGGATCCTTTGGATTCTACTTCAAGAATATTAACTCCAGAAATTGTTGGTGAAGAACACTACAATACTGCACAAGAAGTAATGCAAATTTTGCAACGCTATAAAGAATTGCAAGATATTATTGCCATTTTAGGTTTGGATGAATTGAGTGAAGAAGATAGACAAGTAGTTCACAGAGCTAGAAGAGTTCAAAGATTTTTATCACAGCCTTTCCACGTAGCAACTCAGTTTACTGGTTTAGAAGGTGTATTGGTTACGATTGAAGAAACCATTAGAGGTTTTAGGATGATTATGGATGGAGAAGTTGATGAGTATCCTGAAGCAGCATTTAACTTGGTTGGTGGTATTGATGAGGCCATTGCAAAAGGTAAAAAATTATTAGCTGACGCTGAAGCATAAATTATGTTTGTAGAAGTTTTAACACCAGATAAAAAGTTGTTTGAAGGCGCAGTAAAATCTATCGATTTACCAGGCAGCTCAGGAGCGTTTAAGGTTTTAACCAACCATGCGCCATTAATAAGTTCATTAACAAAAGGAAATGTACATATTATTAAAGAAGATGGCGAAACACAAGACTTTACCATTAAAAGTGGTTTTGTAGAAGTGTTAAACAACACTGTCGCTGTGTTGATTGACGAGATGGGTTAACAAGTTAAAGGTTAAATAATATTTAAAAGGTCTGTGATAATCACAGACCTTTTTTTGTTTTCTGTAAGCAATCACTTGGCTCTTACCAAGTGACTAATATTTAATGGCCACAATGCCGTATCATTTTAGCAACCCAAAGGTTACAAAATAAGGGTAACTCGGCTAGGGCCGAGCTACTGGATAAGGCTTTAGAATGATTATGAATGGAAAAGTTTTAAGCCCCCGCGTGATGTTGTCTCACCAAACATTGAACGAGTTACATAAATAAAGGAGCGTTCCCCCGAACGCTCCTTAAAAACACAAGCAAACCTAATGTTCTTATTTCAAAACCAAACTTTGGTTTCTGTCTATTATATTTTTAACCGTTGGCTTTAAGTTTTCAGCCGCATTGGTCAACAAATCAAAGTCAGTAGGAAATCCACTTGGTCTATTGCCAATTAATTTTTTATGTTCGTCAGTTAATGCATCTTCATCACCCGTGTAAGTGCCGGCAAAATTGCTAAATATCGCGTCTGATTCTACAGGTAATGATTTTAACAAGTTGCCATTGCTACGGTCAAAGTAATCTACACTTCCAGCTACCTTTGCTACCTTGGTTTGCTCCACAGTTAACACAGTAGCAGTAATGGTTTTAAACTTTTCTATTTTAAGGTCGTTCCCTGCTGTATCTTTTCTAACGTTGCCATTGGCATCTAACAAATAGTCCCATCCATCTGCAACTTCTTTACTTACTGTTTCTGAAGTTTCTCTTACTTGCTCTGGTCCTGCATCTAAAACTTTTACATTAAACACTATGTCATAGTCAACATCTTTACCTGCTGGCTCACTTTTGTAGTAAGCAGTCCAAGTGTCATTTAAATCAACTACCGATATTCGGTTCAATTCATTTTCAAAAGCTCTTGGCAAAATCATGTTCGATCTATTTTGTATAGTAAACAAAATGTTATTTGTACCCTTTTCTTTAGCAGTATCAATTAAATGTGATACATCCTTATAATCTGCATACATTTCTTTTACCTTATTAAAGGCGTAATAAGCTTCACGCGCATTTTGCCTAGTTCCCGTTAGCAACAAGCTATTTGCTTTACTATATAGGTATTCAGCAGCTTCCTTTTTTGCAGTAATCAATTCATTATCAACGTCAACTAAATTGATTTTGGCCTTTCTATATTCTTCACCAATATCTAAAGGTAGCAGTGGAGCCACTAAAGTTTGTCTCTTTTTAATAGACATATATTCTTCATATATCTTAACCCAATTTTCAGGTACACCTTCTTTTTGTAAATAGGCAATTCTGTCCAAATCGCTCATGTTGGCATTGGCAAATGCCTTTTCCAAAATAAGCACATGCTTGTCGTTGCCAGGCTTCTTTCTTAACTTTTTAACCGCTTTGGCAACGGCAGCATCATAGTTGCCATTTTTCATTGCAGTTTTTGCTGTATAACAACTAGTTCCAAAAATCATTGTAGCTGCTAATACCATAATTAGGCAAATTCTTGTAATTGTAAATGTTGTTTTCATGGTTGTAGTTTTTCACATTTTTACTTAAAAAACTGTGCCAATTTATAAAAATGATTTCACATGTGCGCTTAAAGCTCTTACTGCATTGACTTTCATCAGATTCCAATAAATCATAAATAACCTTAATTTTTTGTTAAATATTGTTCGTGTTTTTACAAAACGTGTTTTACCTTTGCTTTCGAAATCAAGAGTATTGTCTCTCGATTTTTAACCAAGAAACCCCGGATGCGAGCAAATAAACTTTCGCTAATTACAGTCTTACTAGCGATACTTTTTTTATCCATATCTAATGTATCAATTGCACAGCCAGTTGATACTGCTAAAAATACAACCACAGAAGCTCCTGCAGATGCTGAAGCAAGCAGTGGTGGCAATGCTGATGAAGCAGCTTTGCATGTATTAGGCCAAGAATACTACGAAACATATTGCCAAAGTTGCCACGAATGGGATAGTAAGGTAACCGGTCCACCTTTAAAAGGTGCAATTGCCAATTGGGAGCAAGAAGAGTTGTATGCTTGGATACGCAATGCGCCCAAAATGATTAAAGAAGGGCATCCTAGAGGAGTTGCGCTATTTAATGAGTATAAG
>Ga0209828_1003493_pt1 | contig 11956 bp, 12 predicted proteins | sample MaitaG_FD_187429 | JGI IMG/M metagenome (GOLD analysis project Ga0209828, IMG submission 187429) | Marine algal microbial communities from Maine, USA - Maine_Asex2 metaG (SPAdes) (version 2) | ecosystem: Host-associated > Algae > Red algae > Unclassified | place: Maine, USA | collected 2015-01-05
AAGCGTGTCCATAATTAAAATATGTACAGAACACTGGACGGCTTCAACGCGCTCGACGTTCCGCGTTTCGCGTTTCGCGCCGGGGCTTCTGTGGACAAGGGAATGGGGACAGGGGAATGGTCGTGTCGTTGGTGGTCGCGTTGGTTGTTCTTGATCTGGCGCAGCTGAGCGTGGTGGTGGACGCGACCGTGGCCCAGCCCTTGAACCCGGCGTTCCGCATCACCATCAATAAAGCGCCGGACCAACGACATCGCCATTCCCCTGCCGTTCGGTTGGGATCAGGCGTGTCATAAATTCCATAAATATAAAAATTACAGCCCCTGGCAGCCTGTCGGACTTCTGCTCCCCGTCGATTTTCTGGGGGGGAGGTCCCTGCATCCTTGCCGCGGTCTCCCGACCACGCCGGTTGCCGCTCCTTCGGAAACCCCAACGGGGTTAGACAATGTAGCCAAGGGTAAGCGTCGCGCAACCCTGGGTCAGGAGAGGCAAAAAGGGCCGACCGGTCTGCGCTCCATTCGATGTTTCCCGCCTCCGACCCGGTCGGAACGACGACGTCCCAAGGTGCCGATCTGGTCAAGTGGCGAAACTTTCCGGCTTTCGGGAAGGCACACAGTGGAAGTGAATCCGCCAGACTCCTAGGTGTGTTAGGAGGCATTTTTCCAGTTGCACTTTTGGCGGATGCGAACGAGAGACACGAATGGCCATCGACCCTGACACCCTCTCCATGCGCTACGCGTTTCAACAAGCGATCAAAGCTGGCGAAGCTGGCGAAGTGCCGGTTGGCGCCGTCATCTTCAAAGGCACCGAATTGATCGCCAAAGCGCACAACCAAGTGGAAGCCCTCCAAGACCCAACCGCTCACGCGGAAGTTCTCGCCATCACCCAAGCCACCCAGGCCTTGGAAAACTGGCGCCTCGAAGGCTGCACCATGTACGTCACCAAAGAACCCTGTCCGATGTGCGCCGGCGCATTGGTCCTGTCGCGGATCGACAAGGTGGTCTGGGGTGTCGATGACCCCAGACGCGGCGGGGCGAAATCGCGGTTTCAAATTTTGACCGACCCCGAACTCAACCACCGGGCCGAAATCGAATCCGGTGTCATGCTGGAAGAGTGCCGGGATTTGCTCGTCTCGTTTTTCCGCGCGCGGCGCGATGGCGGCGGTTCACCCAAGCCGGACCGCAACTAGATAGATAGCCGCGCAGCAACCGGCTACCAATCGAAAACCAAAATCGCGGGGACAGCACCCTGTTCGGACGCGGTGGTCACTTTGCCTTCGCGTTCGTTGCTCAGACGGAGGGCGAAGATCGACGCGTTCTCGTCCCACAGGACCATGGCTTGCGGACGTTCGGAGGGATCCAGACCGTCGAGCAGTTTTGAAAACTTCCGCGCGTCGAGGGTACCGTCGGCGTTGCGGCACCGCGTCATCCGTTCGGGCCCGGACCAACCGGTGAGATCGATATTCACTTTGCCGGCATCACGGTAACACATCCATCCAGGACGGTCGGTGGCCACCCGCAAGCGGCCGGCGCCACGGACATGGCGACTGTGCCAATCTTCCCAGGCGGCGCGGCTTTGGTTCGAGGCCGCCAGCGCGTCCCGATTGAGGGTGGCATGTTTGGTCGTGGCGACCAGTGAGGTAATCGTCCAAAGCACAGCCACCACCACCACCACGACTTTCCCCGAACTCGGCGTGATCGACAGCCCCACTTGGAAGGCTGCGTACAAGCCGACGATCACCAAGAGCGGGTAAAGGGTACCGAGAACCGCCGAGGCGCCAAGCAAGCCCGAACTCAGGCTGAACAAGCCATAGAGCAGAGGCACGCCGACCAGCAAAAAACCCAGCAGCAGAAAGGCCCGGCTGCGCTCGCGGGCGGCGAACTGCACCGCGAGCACCGCGATGCCGAGCAGTGAGAATAGCAAAAACACCGCCGTCGGTTTGCCGGCGACAAACAAAGTGCCCAACAGCGCAGGCACCACGCCGCCCTCCTTGGCAACCGTCCCCGAACCATCAAGATCGACCACGCCGTTCGAGGCGTTGATCAATTGTGGCGCGTGATAGTGGAAGGGCCAAGCCATGCCCGACGTGGTGACGTTGCGGTGCACCACCGGCCATAAGATCAAGGCGAACAGAGTCAGGCCGACCAGCCCCTGCATGACCGCCTGCCGGGTGGTGAAGCGTGGATTTTTGCAGGTCGAGAGAAACACGGCGTGCGCCACCATGCCAAACCAGAACACCACGAACTCCACGTGCACCAGCATCGCGAGTCCGAGCCAGATCGCCGCGCCGAACGACAGCACGGCACGGTCGCCGGACACGCCGCTCATGTGCATGCGTACCGAGGTCAGCGCCAAGGCGATGCCGAGCAGCGCCGGACCGTGGTTGAGCAGGTTGCCGAGCACCGGGATCGACACCGCGACGACAACGCCGGCGCACATGACCAAGGCGGGATGGTTGAGCAGCTTTTCGGCGAGGCGAATCGATTGCCAGAGGACGACGAGGGCGGTCGCCGCGTTCAGCACCATGCCGGCGGCCACCAGATTGGGAACGATGATGCCGACCAACCCAACGAGAAGTTGCCAGAGCACATGACTGGTCGGTGCCAAGGGGATATCCACTTCCGGACCCAAGGTAAAATGCGAACGAATCTCACCGGCGACGGCGAGATCGAACAGCACCCGGTCGGACAGGACGCCGGGTTCGTTGGCGAACTGCATCCCGAGGCACATGTAGCCGACGATGCCGAAGACGACAAAAGGGACCACGCGCTGCAGCACGTAGAGGAGGGAGCGACCGGACATCGACATCAGGAAATCAACGAAAGCCGGCGAGGGCTAGCGGCGGAAAACGACGACTTCGGAAATACGGCTGGGCACAATCAAAGGCGCACTCACCCCAGGCATCCAAAACGACTGACCTTCCAGATACACCTGCTTGCCATTGTAACGGCGGATCTCCGGTTCGGGAACGCGCAGCGTGCACAAGACACCACCACGGGCATTGCTCAGATAATAGCCGATCTGCGGATGGAACTTCACCATGCCCTCGCTCTTCATCCGGATTCCCTGCGGTTTATCCGGATCGATCTTCACGCCGGGCGGCGGGATCACCGGCGGGCGTTGCGGCTTTTTCGGTCCTTCGGCCTCGGCCGTCTCGGGCGCCGGCGGTTCGGGTTTGGGTTCGGGCGGCAACTCTTCCACGTACTCCTTGAAGATCCAGCCGGTCATCGGCTGTCCACTGCGGATTTGCACCCAAGGTTTGTTCGCGGAATCGTCGGAGATGACTTCGACTTTATCACCGCGGGCCAGTTCGGAGAGAATCGGAAAATCCGTGCCAGGGCCGCCACGAACGCGCAGGGAGCGCGGTTTCACAATATTGCCGTTGTGCAGAAAATCACTATGAACATAGGCCTTTACCTCGCCGGGCAATCGAACCTGCGCCCAATCGCCACGATAGGAGACCAGTTGCAAAATTTCATGGAAATCAGCCTGCCCGACCACTTTGCCTTTCTCCACGTCCGGCTGGGAGCGGAGGTTCACATTATCGCCCTGCACCTGTAAACGCACCGGGTCCTCCTGCGCAAGCGACGGGAGGATACCGAACGTGACCAAGCACAAAGCCGACAAAACCAGATTGGAAAAGAATGAGCGCTTCATAGAAGTATAGTAACCTTCGAACGTGGCGATAAAAGCAAAAAGGCGACTTCCGGATTCGGCCAAACCAAAAAGACAGAGCGGCAGCAGAGTAAGGCTCAGTTAAAGCTCAGTAATAAAAGGGAAAAAGGTGAGTGGAGAGAGAAATATGCCAAGGAGGTTTGGGGTGAGGAACCCCGAGGAAAACACATTCCTCAATCTCCACTCGCGACCATTCTAGCCTATCTCTGGTGAAAGAGGCAAGCGCTTTTTTCAACAAAATCGTTTTCATCATCCGTCGACTGTGAAACATCAAAAACCACTGCTTTTACATGAATTCCCCCCTTAAAAACCATCCTGCGCCCGTCAATTTCCTTCGAACCCTCTTGTTCCTAGGGGTTCTGATGATGTTTTCATCCGCTTGTTACCGCAATGAAGTGCGAATCGAGAAGATCCCGGTCGGCCACCTTGGCGGCGAAACCTGCTTCCAAGCAATCAACGCGTCGATCATCAGGGAGTTGATTCCGCGCAGCAATCCCAACGACACCAGACTCAAGAAGGTCACCCCAGATTACGAAAACCATATCGTCGTGGTCGAATTCAGAGCGCGGGAGATGGCCCTGAAGAACATCGAACGGGCCATCGCCAAGGCAGGCTTCACCACCTACAATACCGACGGTTCGGTCTCGGTTCCCGCCGTCGGCAGCCCACCGCAAGGCTGCGAAAAACCATAGGACCGGGCATGTCTGCTTCTCCGGGCAAAGGCTCGGCCATGGCTCCTTCCTCTCCGGACACGGACCCACCGACCGCGGCCCTCGCGCTTGAGGCACATCCGGCGTTGTGCGCCGCCGCCGATCTGTTTCTTGATTATATCGCGCTCGAGTGCGGCTACAGCGAACACACCATCAGCGCCTACCGCAATGACCTCGGCGCCTTCGCGGGCTTTCTCACCGAGCGCGGCATCGACAAACTCGACACCGTGGAACGCACCCTGCTGCTCGACTTTCTCGCCGCCAGCCGCGAGGCCGGACTCGCCGCCGCCACCCTCTCCCACCGCTTGGTCGTGCTGCGCGTGTTCTTCCGCCATCTCCGCCAAGAACGCCTGCTCGATATCGATCCGGCCGCCGCCATCGCCTCGGCACGTCTCAGCCGAATTCTTCCCGAGTTGCTCTCCGAACAAGAAATCACGGCGCTACTCGCCGCGCCGCGCCGCGAAACCGATCTCGGCCACCGCGACCTGACCATTCTCGAGTTCCTGTATGGCTGCGGTCTGCGCGCCTCCGAACTTTGCGGCCTGCGCCTCGACGATCTCGATCTCGAATCGCGCGTCGTTCGCGGACGCGGCAAAGGCCGCAAGCAACGGCTGATCCCGCTCGGCAGCCGCGCGCAGGAGGAAGTCGTCGCCTACCTGCGCGACACCCGTCCCTCGTTCAATCCCTCCCCCACCGAACGACACCTTTTTCTCACCCGCCGACGCGGTCCGCTCAACCGGCGCACCTTATACGAACTGGTTCGCAAACACGCCAAGAACGCCGGCATCATGAAAAAACTGTCGCCGCACACCCTGCGCCATTCCTTCGCAACGCACCTGCTGTCCAACGGCGCGCCGCTGCGTCTCATCCAGGAAATGCTCGGACATGCCGACATCGCGACCACGCAAATCTACACCCATGTGGACGCGAAGCGCCTGAAATCGATCCACGCGAGTTTCCACCCCCGGGCCTAATGAGCGAACCTGAGGAAGTACTCGAGCCCGACGATCAGGTCGACGTCTACGCCGAACTCGAAGAGACGATCGGCTACGCGTTCACCGACCGGGCCTTGCTGATCGAAGCGGTCACCCACCCCTCGCATCGCCATGAGTCCGATGAGGACTTCGACAACCAGGCGCTCGAATATCTCGGCGACTCCGCGCTCAACTTCGCGGTCGCGAGTTCACAGATCACCGACACGCTGCGCACCCCCGAAGGCATCTGCACCCCGATTCGCAGCCACCTCACCGGCAACAGAATGCTCGCACGGATCGGCAAGCGGTTAAAGATGGGCAGCTACCTTCGGCTTGGCGCCGGCGAAGCGCGTTCGGGCGGGCAGCACAAAAAAAAGAACTTGGCCGACACGGTCGAAGCCCTGCTTGGCGCGGTGCATTTGGACGGCGGGTTCGAGGCGGTGCAACTCGTTTTTCAACGCGTGTTCGCCCCCGAACTCGAAGAAATCGCCGCCGGCAGCTTCTCGTCGGTTCAGGGAAATTTGAAAGGCAGTCTTCAGGAACTGTTACAAAAAGCCGGCCTGCCGCCGCCGAACTACGTCACCCACAAACCGATGGGCCCCGACCACTCGCGCCAGTTCAAAGTCTCGGTCTACCTTCAGGAGGCCAGGTTTGGAGTCGGGTTCGGCACGCGCAAACAAGTCGCCGAACAACAAGCGGCCGCGGCCGCGTATCATTACATCGTGGAGCACGGTTTGGCACATGCCTTGGAGAACCCGCCGGACGACAAAGACTTCCCCGAACTCCCCAGCTTTTGAGCAGGCGAGGATGGCTGGGACGGCCTCCGGGAACCGGCCACTACGTACTTGCCCCGTGGTGGCGCTGACGTAAATTCAATCCGCTGAGGCCATCTCCCCCTCCAGTTTTAAGATGCTAACGACGCGCCGCACATGTCGCGTAGCGACGATGTAGAGTGGCCGTGGGCTTCAGCCCACGGGAACGCGGGAGGTCCTTTTTGCGTCGACTAGCGACGATATACTTGACGAGCAAATCGGATGCAATGAAGCGATTGAAACGCAGTTCACTCGGTGTTCCCTACATGACGGATGCGGGGGACATCGTTGCTACGCCCGGATTGATTCACCCACGGCTCACTGACCAAATGACGGGCTTGCGTCGCGATTCGCTCGTTCAAATAGTGAACGTATCCCATGCGCAGCTGCGGATGATCGTGAACTTCAAACGCATGGAGAAAATCGAGAAAGGCACCGGAATGCGCTTTCGCGTGTTCCAGAATCTCAGAGTGTCCCGGCATGGCAAGAACTGCAATGCTTGGGCGAACGTCCCGTTCGCTGAAGAGGACTAATTCGCGTCCAGCCCGAACAAATCCAACAGCCGCTGCAAGTCCTCGTCGCCGTAGTATTCGATCTCGAGCTTGCCGGGCGACTTTTTATCGTTGGCGAAGGTGCGCGGCGAACTGAGTTTCACCTTGGTGCCGAAATACTGGTTGAGCCGGTTGCCGAGGTCGGCGATGTGGGCTGCGGGAAGATCCGCGGCACCGGGATCTTTGGGGGGGGTAGGCGGTGTCAGAGGCTCCGTAGTTGCGGACCCGCCCTCTTCGGACTCGCCGGAGATGATGCCTTCCAACTGGCGGACCGACAGCCCCTCGGCGGCGATGCGCTGGGCGAGTTCGTCCTGCTCGAATTGCGAGTCGAGGCCGAGCAGCACTTTGGCGTGGCCGCTGGAAATCTGTTTCTGCGCGAGCAGGTCGCGGATGGGCTCCGACAAGGACAGCAGGCGCATGGCGTTCGTGATCGTGGCGCGGCCTTTGCCGACCCGCTTGGCGATCTGGTCCTGGGTGAGACTGAACTCCTCTTTAAGTTGCTGGTAGCCCAAGGCCTCTTCAATCGGGTTGAGGTCGTCGCGTTGCAGGTTTTCAATCAGCGCGAGCGCGAGCGCAGTTTGGTCGTCGGCCTCGATAACATGCACCGGGACCTTGGCCAGTTTGGCTTCGCGGGCGGCGCGCAGACGGCGTTCCCCGGCGATCAGTTCGTAGCCGTCCGCGGCTTTGCGCACGGTCAGCGGCTGGATTACGCCGTGCTCTTTGATCGAGGCGATGAGGTCGTCGAGTTTTTGCTGATCGAAGTGGGTTCGAGGCTGGTAGCGGTTGACCCGGATCTTATCGAGCCCGAGTAGTTTGGTGCCGGCTTCACCCGCGGCGAAGGACGCCTTCTTGGGCTTGTCTTTGATCAGGGCGCTCAGCCCTTTGCCGAGCCCGGTTTTTTTCTTGGCCATGGATCAGGGCCCTCCGGCGCCGCCTGTACCGGGCAGATTGAACTGACTCTCGAACCCGGCGGGGGTGTTCCACGGCATGCTGCTGACCACACCACCCTCGCTGGGCATATAGAAGGCACGCACTTCGTTGGCCTTTTCGATCTGGTAATAGACGTTGCCGGCAAAATATTTGGTCAGGTCGGCGGCGGGCTGCAGATTGCGTTCGACGCGTTCGCCGTCTGCGGTGGTGAAGCGCACGGTGGAGACGGCCGGCACGTTGTTTCCGCCGGGGCGGCTGTCGATGCCGCGGTTGGGCAAGAGGGTGGCGATTTTATACTTCACCTCGCCGTCTTGCAGGATTTCCACATCGCGCACCGTGTCCGCGGTGTAGTTGAAAATGTTGAGTTGGACTTTCGGCTGGGTGGAATTGCAGCCAGTCAGCACCAAGGCCGCAGGGGCCAGCAGCAGCATCGGTCTCAGCAGAGTTAAAATGGATAAAAGGCGGAGATGTGAACTCATGGAACGTTCATGGCGGTCGGCGAGTGGAAATGCAATTTCGAATGTCGGGAAACCCGGAATCAAGAGCCCGAGAGCAGTCGACAGGGTGCCGAGCTTCGTGCATGTGGGGGACTTGTGGCATTGCTGAGAAGCGAAGCGGACGCGTGGATTCCGCATGTTTTACCCTTTATCGGGTGGATTTTCATGATGCAGTTGCTGGGCGACCCGGCGGGCTGGAAATACGGTGCGCGCATTCTGGTCGGCGGCGGGCTGCTGCTGGCACTGCGGCCATGGCGCTACTACGAAAAACCGAACTGGCGTAATGTCCCCTGGGGCGTGGCGGTCGGCGTGGCGGTGTTTGTGATGTGGGTCGCTCCCGAATGGGCTGGGTTCGGCGAGGGCTGGGCGGCCCGCTACCGCACCTTCGGCATGCAAATGCCGTGGAAGGAAACGGTGGTCGATCACGCGGCTATATATGTGGGCCTCTGGGCGCTGGTGCGCATCGCGGGGTCGGCGCTGGTGATCCCGGTGATCGAGGAGTTCTTCTGGCGCGGGTTCTTTTACCGCTGGGTGGTGCGTCCGGAGTTTATGAAGGTGGACCACGGAAGGCTGGTCTGGTGGGCGCTGCTGGTGTCGGCGCTATTTTTCGCCTCGGTGCACACCCGCTGGCTGGTGGCCGTACCCTGCGGCATTGCCTATGGCTTGCTCTACATCAAAACCCGCGACATCTGGGCCGCCGTCTGGGCGCACGCGGTGACCAACCTACTGCTCGGGCTTTATGTTTTAAAAACCGGCCAACACGGCTTTTGGTAGAGGTCCCATGACGAGCAAAACGAACGACCGTCCCCAGCCCCCGTCCCAGCCTCCCAGCCTCGAACGCTGCGCGGTGCACACCTTGACCAACAAGCCCTGGTCGCTGGCCGAATGCCTTGAACACTACGCCACCGCCGGGATCGGCGGCATCAGCATCTGGCGCAATGTGTTCGCGCCCGAGAAGGGCGGGATCGGCTTGGACGAGGCGGTCCGCTTAGTCAAAGCCTCCGGGCTGGCGGTGCCCGCGCTGGTTCGGGGCGGCTTTTTCCCCGCGTCGAACGAGGCCAAGCGCAGCGCGTCCATCGATCACAACCGCCGCTGCGTTGATGAAGCGGCCGCGCTCGGCGCCGAGATGGTGGTCTTGGTGGTTGGCGCCGTGCCGGGTATGCCCTTGGCCGAGGCGCGGCAGCAGGTTCGCGACGGGATCGCGGCGCTGTTGCCGCATGCCGAAGCCGCCGGGGTGCGCTTGGCCATCGAACCGCTGCATCCAATGTACGCGGCAGATAAAAGCTGCATCAACCGGATAGCCGAGGCGCGCGAGATCTGCGAGGCGCTGAACCACCCCGCCGTCGGCATCGCGGTCGACGTTTATCATGTGTGGTTCGATCCCGATCTCGAACGCGAAATCCAGCTGGCCGGCGAGCAGAACACTTTGTTCGCCTTTCATGTCTGCGACTGGCGTCCGGACACCCGGCATTTACTGACCGACCGCGGCTTGATGGGCGATGGCTGTATTGACGTACCGCGGATTCGCGGGCTGGTCGAAGCCGCGGGATTTCGTGGGTTCATCGAGGTTGAGGTCTTCTCCGAACACTACTGGGGCATGGAACAGTCCGCGTATCTCGAACTCCTCCTCGAACGCTACCACACCACAACCTAGCCTGTGTTCTCTGCCACTTCATGGCACGCCTTTGACTCCAGCTCCCTAAGTCAACCAAATACCCAGACAGTCTGCAAAATATTGAACGAAAAATGCAGACTGTCTGCATATTTAGTTGACTTGGTGCATGCCATGTCAGCAGATCGTTCATCCCCGTCGTGAACCAGTGGGGGCTTTGCTTGCCCCCTCGGGTACACTGAATCCCCCCCTCCCCCGCACATGCAGTGGTCTGGCAACGGGTCCTGTTCGTAACGAACCACCTATTGCGAAAATGAGCTCTTCAGTGGATTGTAAACAACGCACGTCAAAAATAGAACATGGCCAAATTGCCACTCTTGGCGACTCGTCCGGTTCGTCCTATACGCCCAGAGTGGTCTACGCCGTTAATACCACTAATGCGCCAATATTAGAAAGCTGGCAGAGTCACTGCGTTGTTTCTTGGCATGAGCAAGATTAAACCTATCCCAGTACTTTTAACACTCCTGACTCTTCTGACTGTCAGTCACGCACAACCCTTTGAGAATGGCGCTTTCGTCGGCACCCTGCCAAACGCAGTCGATGAAGCCTCGGGAATCATCCAGAGTCACAAGTACCCGGATGTATTTTACACCCACAATGATTCTGGAGGCGGCCCTTATGTGTTCGCCGTGCATCGTGATGGCACTTTGATTGCGAAGATGCGGTTGCGGAAATCGAACGGCACCGACGCCAGCAACAACGACATCGAAGACATCAGTCTGGGGCTCGACCCGGTCACCGGCGTGCCACATGTCTTCGTCGGCAACTTTGGTGACAACGCGCAAAAGCGCGGCACCTACGACCTCCACCGCTTTCCCGAACCCACTTTGAACCTCAACGCCTCGGCCAACTTCAACGTCACGGTCGAAACCTACAACTTTCAATACCCCGACGGCTCCCATGATTGCGAGAGTCTGTTCATCGACCCAGACACCGCCGAGGTGTACTTCCTTACCAAGCGCGATGCGAGCAGCCGTATTTACAGCGCGACCTGGCCGATGAGCACCGCCGGTGTCAATACGCTCACCTACCATGACAAGATGGCGATGAACTGGCTCACCGCCGCCGACATCAACACCTGCGGCAACCAGATCGTCGCCCGCCAGCATCACATGCTGTTCTTCTGGGAGCGCACCGGAGCCGAAACCATTGCCGAGGCCCTGACGAGATCGCCGACCGTGATTCCCTATGAACAAAACGAGTCCAAAGGTGAATCCATCTGCTTCGACCGCGTGCTCGGCGGATACTACACGACCACGGAAAACGCGCCGGCTGATATCACCTACTATGCGTCCCATAGCCAGCCTTGCATGGGAATGTCTTCTGGGGCCGGCGGCGGTGGCAATGGCGGCACAACTGTGGGCGGCCTCGACCCAATCGACGACCTGCTTTTGATCGAACACGAGTTCATGCAATACACCGTCGGCTACGATGACCTTGGCGGTGGCGCTCCGATCTTTTCGCTCTCCGGAGAACCCGCTGGCCTCGTCATCGACTCGGCCACCGGCGAAATCACCTGGACGCCAAACGAATTCCACGGGGGTCAAACCTTCACCTTCACGGTCATCGCCCGTGAAACCGGCAGCATCAATGAAGACCAGGCAGACATGAACATCCAAGTACTCGAAGACGACATTGCGCCGATCCTTGCGCCAATCAGCGATGTCGCCATTCACGTCGGCCAAAGCGAAAGCTTCAACGTCATGGCCACCGACGCCGACCTACCGCAGCAAGTGCTGACCTACACCCTTAGTGGCGCGCCGCTGGGCGCCACGATCAACCCGACCACTGGCGTGTTCTCCTTTGCCCCGACCGCCGGGCATGTCGGTCAGGGATACAATGTAACGGTGACCGTGACCGATCCGAACGGCCTCTCCGACAGCGAAGCGTTCAATCTCCGCATCGGCCAGCGCTTCGACTTAAGTTGCGAGGAAAGTGATGACGACGCAATTATCCAATTCAATACCCTGGTCGGCGAAACCTACGACCTGCAAATCTGCGACGACCTGGTCGCCGACAGCTGGTCCACGCTGCAACTCGTGTCTGCCTCGACGTCCGTCTCCTCGGTGATCGACCCCAACCTGCAGAATCTCACGCGCTGCTTTTTCCGCATCGTCCACACCCACTAAGTCCCGCGT
>Ga0209828_1003496_pt1 | contig 11951 bp, 14 predicted proteins | sample MaitaG_FD_187429 | JGI IMG/M metagenome (GOLD analysis project Ga0209828, IMG submission 187429) | Marine algal microbial communities from Maine, USA - Maine_Asex2 metaG (SPAdes) (version 2) | ecosystem: Host-associated > Algae > Red algae > Unclassified | place: Maine, USA | collected 2015-01-05
CAACGCGAACGATCTAACAGCGAACAAAGTGAGCGATCTAACAGTGAGCAACGCGAACGATCTAACAGCGAACAACGCGAGCGATCTAACAGTGAGCAACGCGAACGATCTAACAGTGAACAAAGTGAGCGATCTAACAGTGAGCAACGCGAACGATCTAACACTACTAATTGCTAATTATTTCCACCTTCCCACTCATCTCCTCTCTTTCACCCGTTAACTCAAGACCATCTTTCGGATAACCCATATAAAGAATTCCTAAACAACGTTCACCTTCCCGCAAATGCAAAAACTCTCTTTCGTTTACAAATGTCTTAGGCGAACTCCAATAGCAGCCAATTCCATAGGCATGACAAGTCAACCACATGTTTTGCACAGCCATGGCAACTGCAGCAATTTCTTCCCATTCCGGAATCGCCTCTTCTGGATCTCGCTGCATACAAATAGCAATGACATGGGATGCGCGCACCGGATTCTTTAAAGCCTTTTTGTATTTGCGTTCAAGGTATTTCTCCGATGGTGTTATCTCTTTATACTTCTCTGCCAGAAAAATTCCAAGCCTTTGTCTTGCCTCTCCGGCAAATACCTTGAATCGCCAGGGTTCTGTATGCTTGTGCGTAGGTGCCCAACGTGCCGCTTCTAATATCTCCATAACAATCTCTCGCGATATCAATTCCTCCGTATACATATGCGGATACACAGATCTTCGTGTCTTAATAAGCTGTAATAGTTGATCTTTGGGCATATTTTTCATAATATCTTAAATTATTTTTAGGTTAACCTAAATTAAACTAACTTTAGTGGTACAACACAATGCACAATGATAAGTTTTGCAGAAGAAAATTACCTCAAAGCAATATTCAAAATAACGGAAAAAGACCGAAAGTCTGCCGGCACCAACGCCATCGCCGCTATTTTGAACACCTCAGCAGCTTCCGTAACGGATATGCTTCAACGATTAGCAGAGAAAGAGCTCGTTAGCTATGAGAAGTATAAAGGAGTCAGCTTAGCACCATCAGGAAATAAAATTGCAACAGATCTGATCAGGAAACATCGACTCTGGGAAGTATTCCTAGTGGATAAATTAAATTTCTCTTGGGAGCAAATCCATGATATCGCAGAGCAAATGGAACATATCAAATCTGAAGCACTCATAGACAAATTAGATAACTACTTAGGCAATCCGAGATTTGACCCTCATGGAGATCCTATTCCTACCAAGGAGGGCAAGTTTATGATTAGGAACCAATACTCTTTAGATTTATTACACGAAGGAGAAACAGGTGTGCTTGTAGGCGTGCGTCATCACATGACGGAATTTCTTAATTACCTGAACGAATTAAAAATTGCACTCGGAACAGAATTACGTGTTATCAAAAAACTAGAATTCGATAAGTCCACACGTGTACGCATTAACAATAACGAAGAAGTTATTTTTCCGAAAAAGATCGCGCGCGATCTATATGTAAAAAAGAAGTAAACTGAAATAATGAAAGCTCAAATACTACATAAAAAATTCTATCCTGCGCTCTGCTTATGTCTCTTTTTAATTTCTGCAAATAGCATACTTGCGCAGGACAAACTTAAAGTCCTTGCATCGGCTTCCATGTTTGCAGATATGGCTAGCAACATAGGAGGAGATAAAGTCTCTATAAAAACTATCGTGCCTATTGGCGGTGATCCACATTTGCACGAAACGACACCTAGAGATGCTATAAAAGTAAGTGAAGCAGATGTAATTCTCGTTAACGGCCTCACCTTTGAAGGCTGGATTACTGAATTAATTGCTAACGCTGGTTCGGATGCGGATGTAAAACTAATTACAGAAGGGGTAACTCCCATTTCCAGTACTGTATATAAAAATGCATCTGATCCGCATGCATGGATGAATGCTGAAAACGGCCTTATCTATGCAAAAAATATATTTGATGCTTTATCAAAAAATGATCCCACGAATGAAGAGTATTACAAAACAAATTACCTCGCATACAAAAAGGAATTAGAGGATCTAGATAGTTACATTAAATTAGCAATTGAAAGTATTCCTAGAGACCAACGTGTTCTTATCACATCACACGATGCCTTTTCATATTACGGAAAAAGATACGGCTTACGGTTAGAAGCAATCATGGGAATATCTACAGAAGCAGATGCACAAACTTCGGATATCATACGGGTAACTGAAGTGATAGAAAAATATAACGTACCTGCCGTGTTTATAGAAAGCACAATCAACCCTAAACTAATAAAACGTGTTGCGGAAGATAATAATGTCGCTATCGGAGGCGAACTGTACGCAGATTCTCTAGGACCCAAAGGTTCAGAAGGCGAAAGCTATTTGAAAATGCTAAAGCATAACACAGATGTTATCGTCTCTGCTCTGCGCAACAAAAATATGAGCAAAACCCAGCACGATGATGCAGATACTGGAAATCCGCTCTGGTCTTATCTTGCAATCATAGGTATACTCGCCTTAGGGTTTCTAGCAGTTCTCTTTAAATTAAATAACTAATGGAAAAATATTCAATAGAAGTCAAAGGTGTTTCCGTAAGCTATCACACAAAGCGTGTTTTAACAAATATCAACTTAAATATTGAAAGTGGAAACGTCATAGGTGTTGTCGGGCCAAACGGTGCCGGCAAATCAACACTCTTCAAAAGCATCCTTGGACTTATTGAGTATAACACTGGCGAAATAAAAGTACTCGGAGAAGAAATTGAAAATGTACGCAAACGTGTCGTTTATGTTCCTCAAAAAGACGAGGTGGATTGGGCATTTCCTGCCACAGTTATGGATATCGTACTTATGGGAAGATATCCACACAAAAAAATCCTTCAAAGAATCGACAAAGAAGACAAACGTATTGCTACGGAAGCGCTCGAAGAAATGGGAATCGCCGATCTGCGAAACAGACAAATAGGTGCGCTTTCTGGTGGACAACAGCAACGTGTTTTTATAGCACGTTCGCTCGCACAAGACGGAGACATTATGCTCTTGGACGAACCCTTTGTAGGAGTGGACATGACAACAGAAGAGAAAATAATTCAACTTCTAAAAAAACTTGCCGATCAAGGAAAAACACTTCTCGTCGTACACCACGATCTCGCCGTTGTCGACGAATATTTTGACAAAGTAATTCTCCTAAACCAGCGACTCATTGCTTATGGTGACACAGACATTACATTTACAAAAGAAAATATGGCAAAAACATATGGACCACAGTTGACGATCTTGCATAAGACAGGGTTGATATAGATGTTAGACGCTGGACGTTAGACCTTAGATAGGTTTAGGGTTTGACGGCTAGAAAAAATGGTCTCAGGGCATCGTGGTCTCTAGGTATCGCGGTACGGAACAATAAATTCTGCATTCTATCTAGCGTCTAGTATCTAGAGTCTATCCTTGTAGTCTCTAAATAAATTCGTAGCTTTTAGAAAAAACAGAAATGACGCTATTCACACACCTCGAATGTCATGAATGCAAAGCAAAATATGACCCAAAACAATTGCAACGATTTTGTACAATTGACAATCAACCACTTGTTGCAAAATATGATTGCTCTAAAGCGCCAAACAAAGAAATATTAAAAGGAAGAACTTGGGATATGTGGCGGTATAGAGAAATGCTTCCCGTCTTTGACGATTCCAATATTGTATCTCTTGGTGAGGGGATGGCGCCACTGCTTCAAGCAAATAACTTAGATTCTAGATTCTCAAATCTGTATATTAAAGATGAAGGACAAAATCCTACTGGATCCTTTAAAGCAAGAGGCTTGTCCATGGCGATATCTAAAGCAAAAGAGTTGGGCGTAAAAATATCTTCTATCCCTACCGCAGGAAATGCGGGTTCAGCACTAAGTGCCTATGGCGCAAAAGCGGGAATGACCATACATGCATATATGCCTAAACAAACACCTTCAGTATTCCAACTCGATTGCGCAATTACAGGGGCGCATGTAAACACCATAGAAGGAAATATCAGTGATGCAGGCAAGCAAATGCGGGCAGACATGCAAGAAGATTGGTGGGATGTCACAACTTTAAAAGAACCCTATAGGCTTGAAGGTAAAAAGACAATGGGTTACGAAATTGCAGAGCAAATGAATTGGAAATTACCAGATGTCATTCTTTATCCCACAGGCGGAGGCACTGGACTCATAGGTATTTGGAAAGCATTCAAAGAAATGCTAGAAATGGGCTGGATTAAAGAAATTCCTACTAGAATGGTAGCGGTGCAGATCGCACAATGTAACCCTATCGTGCAAGCCTTCGAAAATAATGATTCGGGTTCGTTGCCTTATGAAAGCCCAGGGGTCACCATTGCAAATGGACTACGTGTTCCGCATGCATTCGGCCATAAACTTATTCTAAAAACACTGTATGAAAGTAATGGAACCGCAATCGATGTCACCGATGAAGAAATGCATAACGGTATTTCAGAGTTAGCAAAAGCGGAAGGCCTTTTTGTATCGCCAGAGGGTGCTGCCGTTTGGGAGGCTGCTAAAAAATTACTAGAAAAAGGATGGATTAAGGAACATGAATCCGTCGTCTTATTGAATACGGGTTCTGCGTATAAGTATATTGAGAATGTGCGGATTCCTTAGGAAAATAATGCGATTTAATTTCAGGGCGTGACCCTTTGGGTCGTGCCATCCAGGGGTTCCGTCCCAGCAAAGCTGCGACCACTACGTGCCCTTACTACCACTCACGCGCGATGTGCAGGGACCCATTGGATGGTTTCTTACTTTTCGACAAAGTGTACTGAGCGGAGAAATGAATTATCGTTTCCTCTTTTCCATTTCGACCTGACTCCATAAAACGCAAGCAGGCCGATTGAAAACGAGCGGAGCTACTGTACCATTGTCTCACTTTTTTCCTTTTCCCGAGTGAAACGAGCGAAGAAATATTAATTCTTGGGAGTATTAAGATTTTTCTGTTCACTACGTTCAATCGAAAAGAAATAGGGTATTTCAATGATTACCTTTATCTTATAACGAACATGATAGAAAAAGACCCTAATGTCTATCGCTATAAAAAGGAATACAGATTCTACGTATACATTCTTACTAAAAAAAAACACCCCGCACGCAGTGCAAAACCGTGCGGACATCGTCCGTACTGAGACCAGCGCAGCGGCAACCACTACGTCACACGGCGAAGTAGTCCTTCAGCTTTCAGTATCCAGTCTATGGATGTAATTTACCTTTAGAATATTTTGGACCTGCAGTTCCTTTTTGACCTGATTTACAAAAGACATAGGCATATTCCCGTCTATGTAAAGAATCGCTTGCTCTATATAGATACCTCTACTTCTATTCGTATTTATTTCTTGACGAAGGAGTGCCTTATACTCTCCAAAATTCGCTTTTTCATTGTTTACTGTAATGAAATCATCTGACCCTACATGTCCCAAATAAATTTCAATATCTCCTGCAGTTGCTTTTGATTTAGAATTAATATTATACGCTTCAGGAAGTGACAATTCTTGAATATTTTGATTTTGCATGACCGTGGTCATCATAAAAAAGAACAACAACATGAATATAATATCAGGTAAGGCCGTTGTGTTAATCTTTATCTTCCTTTTTTCCTTTCTTGGCATCTTCATAGTGTAGCGATTTCATTTTCAATGACAGAATATTTTGTCTTTTTAGCAATCAACCGTTTCTGCTTTATATGCAACGTATTGAATTCTTTATTAAACATCTCTTCCGCAAGATTTCCCATCACCAGCTCTTTGTCTTGCTTTAATCTCGTAAGCAACATAATGTAATTCCTATAATCCGTGTTAGGATGCATATTAATCTTGACAATTCTCGGTTTCGCGTGCGAGCTAATCCGTTCTATTTCAGCAACAAGAGAATAGGCAAAATCATTATCATACAGCTGATCTTCCACTAGCACTTGCCCTCTATCATTCAAGAAAATATTCAATACTCTCTGCTTATTCAATTTGCCAGACGATTTACTTTTGCTAAGCGGAGGCAGACTCATTTGCACTTCATACGCTTTATTAAATGTTGTCACAACCATAAAAAATATAAGTAGTAAAAATGAAATGTCCGCAAACATTCCGGTATCTGTGTCATGACTTATCCTACGCCTTTTCATAGAGAACTTTATAAACAAGATGTAGAAAAAGAAAGAAAGGGTGGTTGGGAGAGCAAGCGTGTTTATGCAATCCGCAATTATAGAACTATTATTTTGGGCGTGCCCCTTGGCCTGCTTGCGCATGCTGACAGGGTCGTGTCATGCAGGGGTTCCGTCCCAGCAGAGCTGCGACCACTGCGTGCCCTTACTACCACTCACGCACATTGGGTCAGGGACCCAACGGATGGGTTCTTATTATTCGAGTAATTGTAAGAGCATTTATCGATCTTCTTTCATTTCACTAGTGCAATGAAAGAAGAAATGAATCATTGTTTCCTTTTTATCTTTTCCGAGTGTAGCGAGCGGAGAAATATTAATTCTTGCGCGTATTAAGATTTCTCTTTTCACTACGTTCAATCGAAAAGAAATAGGGTATTTCATGATTACCTTTATCTTATAACGAATATAATAGACAAAGACCAAAATGTGTATCTCTACAAAAAAGAATACAGCTTCTTCGTTTACATTCTTACTAATCCTGCTAAGACAAGCTTGAACGTAGGATTCACGAATAACTTAACAAACAGACTTAGACAACACCATGAAAACAGAGGTAAATGGAAAACATGGGCAGGTCGTTACTATTGTTACAATCTTGTTTACTATAAGCACTTTACATACGCGAACAATGCGATAGCTCGAGAAAAACAAATAAAACGATGGAGACGAGAGAAAAAGAAGAGCTAATCCAAGAGTTTAATCCTAAATGGCAGCGTATGAATGATTTGTTTTATATACCTAATGAGTATTAAGATTTCTCGGTTCACTGATGTTCACTCGAAAGGAGAAAAAGTGTTTTCGTCATAGAAAAACTCACCCAAGACACGCCGCACGCAGCGCAACACCGTTCGGGCATCGTCCGGACTGAGACCAGCGCAGCGGAAACCACTACTTCGATAGCGAATTAGTGCCTATCTACTAGGAATCTGAACCGTATACGTATTTGACTTTACTGTAAGCTTTTCTTCTCGTAACCATGGATTGTAGTATTTCAGTATTCTATAACTGACGCCATTCTCTTTTGCAAACTTACCGAGACTGCTTACTGTTTTGTCAATAACAACTGGATAGGTATTTTCAAAAGGTGGATACTTATCTTCGTGATCTACATAAAACCCAAATTGCTCAGGGTTTTGCATGATTTCTTTAATTGCAATCACTCTAAACACATATGCAGCTGTTTCTGAATTTAGATTTAGGTCGTAGTAAGAATCCATCTGTTGTTTCTTGAGAATTCTTGCGTAAGCGGTAGGACCTACATTATATGCAGCTGCTGCATCTGTCCATGTTCCAAATCGCTTATATAGATATTGAATATATTTCGCTGCTGCGTGTGTTGATTTCTCAACATGGTAGCGTTCGTCCACTTCTGAATAAATTTCCAATCCATACTGCTTTCCTGCCGCTTTCATAAACTGCCAGAATCCCTGTGCCCCAGCATGCGAACGTGCATTCTCTAATCCGCTTTCTGCAACAGCTAGATATTTAAAATCAGATGGAATACCTCTCTCTGCTAGAATTCTATCCATCATTGGAAAATATCTATTTGCGCGTTTTATGTAGAGAACCGTGCTGGAATGCCAATATGCATTTTTCAAGAGTTGCTTGTCCAAACGCTCTCTACAATCCGACGTTGTAGGTACAGCTTCTCCCGCAAAATCAAAGACCTTATTTGTTTTTACAGCTTTTACTGTTTGGGGTAGAGGAATGTAGCTAGATACAATTTCGCGCACTTCATCTACTTTATCAAAAGAAGCAAGTACAAAGATGCAGCTTACACAGCCAATAATAAACCCTAGGAATGAAAGTTTCATAGTCATTAATTTATTTTGAGAGAAATAGGATACGCCATAGAGCGATAAAACGTCAAGATAGCAACTGAACAACTTAGTCGAGTAGCATAGATAGGTTGGAACAGACCTAAAATTATATAAAATAAATTATATGTACAAGTTCCCCCATTTTATGCGTTAAATAAGCACCCGCACACGCAAAGCAATCAATTCCAATCAAAATTGGCAGAATATTTGATGTTTACATATTACAGATATTTATAATGTGTTTCTAATACTCATATAACCTAAGGTCATGAAATTATCCACCTCGTATATCCTATTCCTTTACATAGCTAGTGTATTTATGCCATCTAGCACCGAATTAGCTGATGCCTATATCAACGCATATAAGGATATTGCTGTTTCAGAAATGCAACGCACAGGGATTCCTGCAAGCATAAAATTGGCGCAAGGACTTCTAGAGTCAGATTGGGGAAGAAGTGATCTTGCTAGAACAGCAAATAACCACTTTGGGATCAAATGTGCTAGTGACTGGAATGGTGGTACTTTCTACAAACATGACGACGATAGAAATTCGAAGGGCGATTTAATTGAAAGTTGTTTTAGAGAATATTCTGATGCGACAGAATCGTATATCGCACATTCTGATTTTCTTGCTAACAGATCGCGCTATGAAAGTTTGTTCAACTATCATCATACAGACTATAAAAACTGGGCACAGGGATTAAGGGATAAAGGCTATGCAACAGATAAGAAATATCCTTCGAAACTTATTATGATTATTGAAAAATATGATCTAGGTAGGTTTGATCACATTGGTACTCATCAGTCAGACTCATATGTAGCCACAGAAAATGGTTCTACAAACACATACACAACTGTAGATAAATCCTCTGCATCTAACACAACCAGGACAACTCAGAATTCTGAGCAGCATATAACAGAAGGAAAAACACAACAACACAGCCGCATTGGTGCAAGTAAGCGTAAACGCAGCAAACGAAAAATAAATAAAGATAGAATGTATCACCACGTAAAGGAGGGGGATACTATGAAGGATATCGCACGAATGTACAGAATAGAATTGGATATGCTTTATGCTAAAAATAGAATGCCTAAAAGTTCAGAACCTCTCGTAGGTGAGCTCATTAAGTTAAAAGGAATCAGTAGAACAGACAGACGTCCTAAATTTATACGCTTCCCAATGAATGGATTGCAGGATGATGTGTTCTTAAATTAAGAAGTGAACTTCTTAATTTAGGGTATTAAGGTATTAATGGGTATTTGCCTGCGGCAAAGGTATTAAAGTCTGTTGTTGAAAGAAACTTTAATAACACGTGCAAAGCACTAACTCCCTCATAATACTCAGCACGTTGTGCTAATTCCGTTCAAAAAAAGGGTTTTATGATAATAAAAAAGAATAGCCAAGATCTAACTTACCTTGGCTATTCTTAAAATAGGTGGAATATTATTTAAACAATGTTAGTTATTGATTCCAATGTTTCCTTGCGCTACTATTGTAGCTAAATCTGTAGCACTTAAGTGCACGTTCACATAACCGTCAAATATTTTTAATGACTGAAAATTCAGTGCTGTTCCATCATCTAATGCCCTAATACTCGTCCTACTTATACCAGTTGTTCCGTCGACAGCGTTGAATGAGACTGCTATAGGTCCACTAGTTGCTGCATCATTCTCATGTATATGTGCTGGATGCATACCACCATCAGGAGTTCCTTCCAAAGTTATCGTAGCCAATATTGTTCCATCAATTCTTTCTTCAAATTTTACTTCTCCAGAAATTCCAGGGGCATCTTTTTCATCTAGATCAAAGGTTTCTTCTTCGCCTGTCAGCTCATTAGATCCTATGTCTCCTTGAGCTACAATAGTAGCTAGTTCTGTTGCACTAAGATGTACATTGACATAAGCATTTGTAATTAGTATGTCATTGTAATCGAATGCGGTTCCATCATCTGCTGTTCTAATTTCAGTTTCGCTTATTCCAGTAGTACCATCCACAGGCGTGAGTGAAAGTAATATACCACCTGATTCTGCCGCACTATTCATGTGAATGTGTGCAGGGTGCTCACCACCATCAGGGGTTCCTTCAAGATTTATCACAGCAAGAGCATTTCCATTTTTTCGTTCTCTGAATGTTATGTCACCTGAAATTCCCGCAACTGCACGTTCATCTAAATCGTAAGATTTAGACTCTCCTGTAAACAGATTTACACCGATATCTCCTTGCGCAACGATAACATTAAGTTCTGAAGATGATAAATGAATATTAACATACGCATCGAGGTTATCAATGTCCGCAAATGTTAATGCATTTCCATTATCATCTTGGCTAAATATAGTTACACTACTACCAGTTGCTCCAGCCACAGGAGTTAGAGAAATAAGTATATCACCCCCAAGTGCAGCACTGTTTAAGTGAACGTGCGCAGGGTGCGTCCCTCCGTCTGATGTTCCTGATAATGAAATCTCCGCCTGTATTTCACCACTTTCTAATTCCTTGAACTCTATCTCTCCGCTAACACCGGAATCGGACTTTTCCTCTAAATCGTAACTCACTTCGTTTCCAGTTGTGTTACCATCATCATCATCTCCACAACTTGTCATAGTAATTGCGGTAAAAGTCATTAATAAAAATAAATAATTGAATAAATTCTTAACCATTATAATTTTAATTTTTTTTAAAAAGAATTGTTTTAAACCTTACTCTCTTAACGCTTTGGGATCATGATTTGTTTATATAATCTTATAAATCAATATGCATTCGTCTCAATGGAAAAGCCTGAATTGCTCAAATCTTCAGTTAAAACGGTGATAATTGATCTTGGAAAAAAATTAATTATCTTGAGAAAAAACTAAGAATGCGTAATTTTCTTGTCCTCTTACTATCGATCAGTATATGCACTTTAACACAAGCACAGAGCTTCCATTTCGGGCCAAAAGCTGGTGGAACAATTGCTGTCCAGCAATGGAACAATTTAGAAAGAGATCCTTTGTTCGCCTATCATGGCGCTGTATTTATAGAAACATTAGATCCAAGTGACGAAGGTTCGTTATACGCCCAATTTGGATACCACAAACGTGGAAGTGGCGTTCGTGTCTTTGATTTTCTTACTTCTTTTTCTCAAAGTCAAAGTTTTCAATTCAACAATTTAGTGCTCGCATTAGGGACTAAACGTAGAATAAACAGATCAGAATCAAAAGTATTTTTCTACAACTTTGCCATCAGAGGTGAATACACACTTAATACAAACTTGTCTAACTTCGAAAATTTTAATTCTCTCTTTTATCCTATCGATCAGTTCGTTAGGAAGTTTAATTACGGACTTAGTTTTGGTGGTGGTATCGAGTTTGGCTCTAGTAAATTTTCTGTACCCTTCATTGAGCTTACAATTAGTCCAGACATTTCCTTGCAATACATGCAAAATGCTATTCCGAATGTTATCAATCCATTTAATGGTCAGACTACTACTTTACCTGAGAGAAATATTAGGAATTTGACTTTGGAATTGACGTTTGGGATGAAGTTTCTGAGGGAAGTGATATATGTTGACTAGGGCTCACTTTGTTCGCTGTTAGATCGTTCGCATTGCTCACTGTTAGATCGCTCATTGCATTCGCTGTTAGATCGTTCGCATTGCTCACTGTTAGATCGCTCATTGCATTCGCTGTTAGATCGTTCGCGTTGCTCACTGTTAGATCGCTCATTGCATTCGCTGTTAGATCGTTCGCGTTGCTCACTGTTAGATCGCTCACGTTGTTCGCTGTTAGATCGTTCGCATTGCTCACTGTTAGATCGCTCACGTTGTTCGCTGTTAGATCGTTCGCCAGTGGCTCACTATTAGATCGCTCACGTTGTTCGCTGTTAGATCGTTCGCAGGCTCACTTTTAGACCTATATCCCCAGTAATGTAGCAGATTAGTTTATTGTATTACGTCCTACCTGGACACCTAGACGCCTTGGGATCGCGATACCTCTGTTCGCTGGG
>Ga0209828_1003498_pt1 | contig 11949 bp, 8 predicted proteins | sample MaitaG_FD_187429 | JGI IMG/M metagenome (GOLD analysis project Ga0209828, IMG submission 187429) | Marine algal microbial communities from Maine, USA - Maine_Asex2 metaG (SPAdes) (version 2) | ecosystem: Host-associated > Algae > Red algae > Unclassified | place: Maine, USA | collected 2015-01-05
CAGAGGATATGGTGTTTTATATGGAAAAGTGTAGCAGGGCAATTACTGCACCTAGCACAGTGAGTTTAGAATACTTATGTACAGGAGGAAACCTGTTTCTCCATAAAATTGCAGACAATCAGAATTATATTTATAACTATATGACCAGTAATGGTATAGCAGCTCCAGTGCATCAAATCTTGCATTCCAAAACAAGTAAGAATGATGTCAAATACATTGACGGAAAACAAGAAATGCGATATAAGAGACTATTTAATTCTTTTACGCTTGACGTTAAGGTTGCAACTAACGAAGATTTGATGCTGTATTACGATTGGGCAAATGAAGAGGAGGTAAGAAATCAGTCATACAATAAGGAGAAAATAAGTTTAGCTGACCACACGAACTGGTTTACAAAGAGATTGAATTCTGAATCATCTGAACTATTGATTTTAGTTAAGGATGATGCTTCTATCGGTCAAGTGCGATTCGAAGTAAAAGAAAACATTGCGACAATAAATTATTCTATTGATAAAGACGCCCGGGGTAAAGGATACGGTGAGGCAGTAATAAGACGCGCGATGTTATATCTATTAAAGAATAGAAAGGATGTCGCAGAAGTAATAGGATACGTAAAGGGATCAAACATAGGGTCTTTAAAAACATTTAGGGCAATAAATTTTATGGAATCCAATGCAATGGAATTTCCTAATTCAAAAAAGTTTACTCTAAAAATTTAAAAGTATGGTGATTGGGAACACGGAAATAGGAAGAGACAAAAAGCCTTTTATAATTGCTGAGATGTCAGGGAATCATAATGGAAATCTTGACAGAGCTCTAGAATTAGTTAAAGCTGCAGCCAATGCTGGAGCGCATGCGTTAAAGTTGCAAACCTATACAGCTGACACGATCACAATGGATCAAAAAGGGGGCTTATTTGATATCAATGATCCAGCATCTTTGTGGAACGGTAAGAATTTATACCAGTTATATCAACAGGCACATACGCCGTGGGAATGGCATAAATACATTTTTAAATATGCAAATTCTCTAGGAATGCTTGCTTTTTCTTCACCCTTTGACGAAACAGCTGTAGATTTTTTGGAAGAACTGAATGTTCCAGCGTACAAAATTGCTTCATTCGAAAGTAACCATTTTCCTTTACTTAAAAAGGTGGCTGAAACAGGGAAACCTATTCTTATTTCATCAGGAACGAGCAAATTAAACGAACTGTATGAATCTGTCTCTTATCTAAAAGAATGTGGAGCGAAAGAACTGGTTATTTTTAAATGCACTTCTACGTATCCAGCATCTGCAGAAAATACCAATATAAAAACGATACCTGTCTTGCAAGAAATATTTCCAGACTGCACGATTGGGCTTTCTGATCACACAATGGGTATAGGTGCTTCCGTTGCGGCAGTTGCACTTGGAGCAAGAGTAATAGAAAAACACTTTACATTGAGTAGAGCAGAAGGAGGCGTTGATTCAGCGTTTTCTTTGGAACCACAAGAACTAAAAAGCTTAGTGATAGAAACGGAACGTGCATTCCTGTCTTTAGGAAGAGTGCAACTCGATACGCAAAAAGCAGAAACAAAAAGTAGGCAGTTTAAAAGATCAATATATGCTCAGAAAACTATCGAAGCGGAAGAGCAATTTACTTTAGAGAACCTAAAAGTTATCAGACCAGGTGATGGTTTGGAGCCCAAGTATTTTGAAACATTACTTGGTAAAAAGGCAAAAAGAAAAATTACTGTTGGACAGCCTATTACTTTTGAGGATTTATGAATAATGTAGACGTGTTAAATTTGGAGTGGTCTTCAACACCTAATCGGGATAGAATAGTTTCTACTCTCGTGAGTAATTACCTTAGACACCAAGGATATACTGTTCATGAAGGCTGTGTTTTCAATGGCTTTGAACTGATTAGAAAGCTAAAGCCAAAATTATTTTTCATTAATGGAGCAATTGGCGCAAAGATTAATTTTGAACTCGTAAAATTCGCAAAGAGTAGAGGAATTCATGTTGTTTCATTATCAGCAGAAGGAAATTTTACTGAAGACAAGAACGTAGGAATTGGTCCTTTTTTTTGGGGTTGGAACCATACCAAGAAATTAGTTGAAGATTTTAACCTGGTCTGGTCTGAGCGTGTTAAGAGAATGATACTTAGCGAATTCCCGGAATTAAAAAATAGAGTTAGAGTGAGCGGGGGAGTTGGATTTGATGTTTATCAAATTACAAGTAAGATTGCAAAGGATGAATTCCTTGCAAAGTATGGGAAAACGGATTATAAGACCGTTTTAGGAGTTGGTTGTTGGGACTTTGGAACAATGTATCCAGAAGATTATCGACATCCTGAAATTGTTAAAAGATTTTCACGTGATGAAATCGAAAGATTTAAAAAGGATAGAGGACTTTTTAATAAGATCATATTACAGGCTGTCAAAAATAATCCTGATGTTCTTTTCATTTTCAAAGAACACCCTGGTCGACAACTAGAATATAAATCTTCTGCAATTGAAGGAATTGAAAATTATCAAAACGTTTTAGCGTTCAAGAGAGAAGAGTCGGTAGACAAATGTATAAATGCTTCTGATCTATGGTTGATCTATGAATCAACAACTGCAATGGAAGCATGGCTTTATGGGAAGAACACCTTTAAACTCAACCCTACCGGGATTGATTTTAAAAGAAATGAACTTCATCAAGGCACACCTTTATTAGAAACTTACAAAGAACTTCAAAACGTGCTTGACAATCTGAAAGCAGGTAAATACAAAGAATTTAAGTATTCAGATATCCAGAAAGAATTGGTAGAAAGAATCATACAATGGACTGATGGCCTAAATCATGTTAGAGCTGGGAATGAAATGATAAAGTTGATAAGTTGTCCTAAGGCCCCAAAGAGTAAGATTTATTTAGCATGGATATTGCACAGCTTTAAAAACCAAATAATGAAAAGTAAAGCTACACTGCCAAGATTCGACTCTTCAGAACTTAAGGACTATGCAAAAAGCCAAATGGAACTGCAACTTGCATATTATAAAACAAAACAATTATCTAAGAAAGATTTAATTACTTTAAACGGAATACTATGAAACTAGAATTTTTAAACCTTTTACGATCTCCCATTGATAGAGGAGAGTTGGAAGTAATTGAGAAGGAAATGAAGAACGGAGAAATTTACCAAGGTAAATTGAAATGTAAAGTCAGTGGCAAAGAGTTTCCTATTATAAATTATATACCAAGGTTAATCGAAAAAGACAATTATTCTGAATCTTGGGGGGAATTATGGGTCAATACAGTAAAGCAAGTCAGAGATAGTTATACAGGTGATTCATTTTACTATGATTGTATTTTTGGTAAGCACTCAGAGGAAAATGAAATCAAACCTGGATATAGCATGTTTGGTTTTGACTGGCCTGAGGATCTTTCTGGGCAGCGCGTATTGGAAATTGGACCTGGAACTGGGTGCTGTACCGAGCATCTCATAAAATCAGGATGTGAATTAATTTGCTTAGATATGTCTCATGGTATTGATACGTTCGAAGAGGAATGGCTTACCAATCCAAATGTACATGTTGTGCAGGCAGATATGACACATGGAGTATTGGAGCATGACCTATTTGATAGGATATGGTTGTTTCAAGTACTGCAACATACACCTGATCCGGAGCAAACGCTTAAGGATATTAAACCTTATTTAAAGGAAGGAGGTGAAATAAGTTTTACATCTTATTCAGGTAAATTTTATCCTTGGTGGCTGTTTTTTACAAAAAACAGATCATATGAATGGGTGCATAGATGGACTAAATTTTGGATGCCTTTCAAATATTATCCGCAAAAAGTTTTATCTGTATTTGGATTACCAATTCTTCCTAAAATATATAATCGATTTACCAGATGGATAGATCCAAGGAATATTTATTTTAGAGTATTGCAGGGGGATTATAAAGAGTCACCTCAAGGAAGGATTTATGCAAAAAATAAAGACAAACAACAACTATTTGAATTAGCTGTCGTGAATACTCATGACGCAATTACACCAGAATATACGAACGGTGCTCATATTCCGGTGGTGGTGAAGTGGACCGAAAATGCAAAATATAAAAATATACGCGCATGGGGGAAAGGTGGTGTAAGAGTAAAGGCAAATAAATAGGTGCTGGTAACGATTAACCACCTTATTTCCTGTTTCGTAGACATGTGATTGTAGCTAATGGAGAAGTCAGAAATACATTCAGGAAGCTGGACAGGCAAAATTATCAAGACTGGAAAGTGGTATTTGTTTGCATCATTATTCACAAAAGGAGTTGGGGTGTTTTTATTGCCATTATATACAACACATTTACTTCCGAATGAATATGGCTTACTTAGTACTATTAATTCGATAGCTTTATTATTACCATTGTTTATCTCCTTTTCGCTTGATAGTGCTTTTGGAAGATTTTTCCATGATTTCAAAGAAGATAAAGAGAAATTACAAGAATTATTTTCCACAGTCTTTTGGTTTATCTTGTTTTTTGGAATCCTATCAATTTTTTTAGTTTTGTATTCTTCTTCTATATGGTCCCAAAGTTTATTAGGAGTAGATCCATATCCAATATTATTTCTTGCTTTTATTCCAATATTGTTATCGCAAGTTGGAAAAATTGGTATTACATTTTTAGAACAATCCCTGAATTCAAAAACGACAGGCTTGATTCAGGTTATTGCAACCATACTAAAGGTAATTGCTATAGTCCCATTATTATTATACTACCATTTAGGTATTCAAGCCGTCTTAATAGGAAATGCAGTTTCCGCAACCTGCATATTTAGTTTTATTTTATTTCTAATGTGGAAAGGTGGTTATTTAAATTTTGTTTTTAAAACAGATCTATTAAAAAAATGCCTTATTTACTCAATACCTCTAGTACCTGGAGTAGCATTTACATGGATAAATAGTATGGTCGATAGATTAGTTATTGCCAAATTTGATTCCCTTGAAGGAGTGGGTATATATGCATTTGCTTTTCAAATTGGACTAATCTTATATTTAATTGGAGATGCAATAACTAAGGTAGTAAGTCCCATGGGGATGTCAGGGCTCTTAGTAGATAAAGCGAAAACACAAGAAAAAATGACTTCAATATCTGTAGTCATTTTAGTGGTTATGTCAATTATCTACTTTGCAGGCATTTTATTTGCAGAAGAGTTAACGGTAATTTTAGGGAATCAAAACTATAGTCAAGCTATTAAATTAATTCCACTTGTATTGATTCCTAGCTTATGGGCAATACAATATAGATTCTTTGTAATAATAATATCATTCTTCAAAAAAACATGGATGTTGACAATTGCTTCCGTGACTAGTGGTTTATGTAATTTGATTTTAAATTTAATATTTGTACCTGATTATGGATTTATCATAGGACCAATTAGTACGATAGTTTCATCTTTATTATATTTTTTAATTCTTTATATATTCAGTCAAAAATTGATGAAAATAAACTTTGAATATCTAATTTATTTTAAAATAATTAGTATTTGTGTGTTTTTTGCATTTCTTGTAAATAGTATATTTTCAATTCAATTTGAATTAGATTTTGCAAAAATAGTTATTAAGCTTTTTCTTTTAATTGTCGCTACAAAATTAATTTTGACGATTTCTAAAATTAATTTTAAACATCTTTTAATAAATAATTAATACGGTATGGCTAAACTTTATGGAGTAGAAAAAACAGATCATGAGATTAATGAATTTGTAAGAAAATACTACAATGATGTCAAGAAAGATCGTAATGGTAGGTTTTTTAGAACAATATCATTATTCCCGGATAGAGAGTTGACTATTTTAGATTTTGGTTGTGGATGGGGTCATTATACATTTGAATTGTCTCAAAATAATAACAACGTAACGGGAATCGACCTTATCCAAAATGAAATAGATATATGTCAAATGGTATGGAAAGAGAATGATAATTTAAAATTTTTGGCATCAGATATAAATCAAATTGAAAGCAAATCTTACGATGCAGTATTATCTGCTCAAGTAATTGAGCACGTGCACAACGTAGGGAATTATTTATCAGAGATTAGCAGAGTTTTAGTGGACAATGGATATTTAGTGATTTCTCTACCGAATGCGATGAACCCTAGGTATTTTTTATCTCTGATGAATAGTAAATATGAAGATAAACTTCTAGAAACAAGTAGTTATTACTTAGATAATTACCAAAAGCAATCACACCATGTAAATTCATGGGATCCGTTTCATTTTACAATATTACTTGCATCAGCAGGATTTAAACTTGTAAAGCATATCGGATCAGAAGGAATACCTATGCCAAATGCAAAACTTTTGCCTAAGTATATTACGGGGAATTTAGCGAATGCTAAAAGACTAAAAAATTACTCTTACACCATGCAGTTTTTATTTCAAAAAGTAAAAGATGTAGATATTAAAACGATAGATTAGTGTGCGGAATTGCAGGCATATATTGTATTAAAGGTAATATAAGTGGTAGAGAATTCTATGATGCACATAAATTGTTAGCACATAGGGGACCAGATGATGAAGGGTTTGTGGGTCGAACTATGGGCAGTACTTCCGTGATTAATAGATTTAAAGGGGATGATACCATAGAGGAATTTTCTAATGAAGTCCACATTTCCAGCGTAAACGCACTCTCTATCATTATGGGCCATAGACGCTTATCTATTATCGACTTAAGTTCGAAGGGACACCAGCCCCAGAGCTTTAATCATTTAAGCATGGTATTTAATGGGGAGATATTTAATTACCGAGAATTAAGTAAGAGCTTAAAAGCTAATGGCTATACTTTTGAAAGCAGCTCTGACACTGAAGTCGTATTGAAGGCCTTTCATTTTTGGGGAGAGGAATGTTTTAAGAAGTTTAATGGTATGTGGGCCCTATCCATATATGATGCAAAAAAAAATACACTCCTTTTATCTAGAGATAGATTTGGGCAAAAGCCTCTTTTTTATAGCTTCTACAATAATAAACTCACCTATGCTAGTGAGAATAAATTTATTAGAAAACTTGGAGTCATTGAGAATTCTGTAGATACTGTTTCTCTTAACACATATATTGAAACGTCAGTCCAAGATCATAATGATAGAACAGCGTATACAAATATTAAAAATCTACCACCAGGGCACATTTTACACGTAGATAAAACTGGAATAAAAATTAGTAAGTATTGGAATTTCCAACCTACCTTTTCTAAAAAATTAAATATTGATGCCAAAACTTCATTTAAGTCGAAATTTGAGAAATCATTAGAATTGCGGATGCAAAGTGATGTGCCTGTGGGGAGCTTGTTAAGTGGTGGGTTAGATTCAACAGTCATAGTTGGATCCTTGAATCATTTGGAACTACTAAATGATTCTTTTGAAGTTTTTTCCGCTGTGTTTAAAGATGATAGATTTAGTGAAAAAATATATATTGAAGAAACGATCAAAAGGTTGGATATTAAAGGTCATTATATCTATCCAAAACCTGAAGATGTAATAGAGTACCTACCTAAGTTACTCCACCATATGGAAATGCCATTTAGATCAATAGCTGTTCTTTCTCAGCATTTAATCTACAAATATATATCAGAACACTCAAACATTAAGGTTGCGCTGAATGGTCAGGGGGCTGACGAAGCTTTCGGAGGATATACTATGGATTTATTTAATCTTATAGTGGCTAATATAGGAAGAGGATCACTTGGAAATGCACTTAAGCATGCTAGACTATTAAAAGATAGTAGAGCAATTAGTAATTTTCAGTTGATTGGCTCGGTAGTCAAAAGGCTTGCTCCAGACATGTTTACTCGTTCTTATTACAACAAAAAGTCTTTCAATCATATTTCGTCTTCAGCCCTAAAAGAGTATCTAAAGTATGATGATAGAAATTCCATGGCCTATGGAATAGAAGCAAGAGCACCTTTTATGGATTATGAATTAATGGAATTTGCCTTCTCTTTATCTCATGAGGAGAAAAATAATAAATCTATAATTAGAGAATATGGAAAAGATAAGACACCAGAAATGGTTTTAAACAGAAAAGATAAGATGGGGTTTATTTCTCCTCAGGAAGTGTGGCAGGCAGCGCAACTCAAACCTTATATAATAGAAGTGTACGAAACCTTATCAAAAGGCGACAATATTCTCGACATGGACAAGGAAAATAAAATATTGAAAAATTATTTTTCTACAACTCAAAATTGGCAGAGAGTGTGGAGAGTATTTTGTTATGGTTTTTGGCTTAATTATAATTACGAGTGAATAAAAAGGAAAATATTCTAATTGTTTCTTATCAGTTTTGTCCAAGAGGTAGAATAGGAACGAGAAGGTGGTCGAAATTTGCGAAGTATTTATCTGAGGAATACCGTGTTCATGTAATTTCAGCAAAATATCCTTATCAAGATAAAATAAACTGGTGTTCTGATGTAATTAATAATAAGGATATAATTATTCATCGAATAAAACCAATGTATCCAAGTTATGCTATTAAAGAAGATAGAACCTTTGCAGTAAAGGCATTAAGTAAATCTCTATCAGTGTTTCCCTATTATATTGATGAGGCTCAGTTTTGGAAGGTACCATTGCATAATAAAATAGACGAATTGAGATCTAAATATAGTGTAAAAACTATTATCGGAACTGGTGCACCATTCTCAGTCCTCTATCACCTCGCAAAATATAAAGAGCTGCATGAAAGTATAAAACTAATTGTTGACCTTAGGGACCCATGGATGCAGCTCCTAAAAAAACAGTATACTTTTTTAAGTAAGTATAAGAAAAGAAATGAATTAAAATTTGAAAAATTCACCTTGACTAAGGCTGATCATGTTATCGTAGTTACAAAATCTATTATGGAAGAATATGTATCAGTCTACCCAGATATAAATCATAAGATAAGTACTATTTATAATGGATATGATCCACAAGATTTTGAAATAAATAATACTCCTTGTAGAAGAGGCAATACTACAATGCCTCTCAGGATTGCTTATGCTGGAGCTATCTTTATTGACAGAGCTAAGGGATTTAAATTATTTTTGGATAAGTTATTTTCTTTAAATAGCAACTTGTCAGGAAAACTAATTGTTGAAATATATAGTAGTCAGGTAGATGAATCTTTTAAAAATTATTGCAAGAAAAATTTTGATAGTGTTGTAAAATTTCAAGAACCCCTACCACAGAATATACTTTTTAAAGAACTTAGATCTAAAGACTTTTTGCTTTCAATAAACGCTGAAAATGCGGGTTTCGCATTTGGTACGAAGATATTTGAATATTTCGCCTTAGGAGTAAAAATTATTTTAATTAGTCCAAAGGGTGAATTATTTAATTTATTATCAAGCTCGTCTCATTTAGTATCTGATTATTCAGATGAAGAATTAGAGAGAACTATACTCAAGCTCTTCAATAATTTTGAGTCTTTAGACTTTTCGTTACAGGAAAAATTTAATATTGAAATGTTAACTAAAGAACTAATTTTTTTAATAACTGGTAAAAAATAGTCTTTTGGTATAACTTTTCCCTTCTAAACAGATCTTTTAATGTATTTTTGCCAAAATTACATGAAATCTTAATTATCTGTAGAAATCTGAAAAGATATCAGTTTAAGAATCTTAATTATAATAAAAATTAGAAAATGAAAAATTGGATAAGTCTTTTATTAACGATATTGATAAGTATTAATGGCCTTGTAAGCCAAGAATTTATTCTAGCAGAATGTTGTGGAGAAGATGATCCATCAGAATCATGCTTATTTTACAGTTACAACCAAAATAATGAAATAGTAGGTATAACTGAAAAAGCATTTGGGGAGAACGTTCGTCAGACATTAAACAGTTTTGACGCGAGTGGAAGATTGGCAGCAACAACAAATAGCGAGTGGGATGGCACAGCATGGTCAAACTTAGACCAAGTACTGTATTCATATAATATTAACGGGGATACAACTGCGATCACTATAAAAACTAGTGATGGAATGGGTGGCTTAGTAAATGTTAGCCGAACATTAAATAGTTACGATGCAAATGGAAGACTGGCAGCAATTACAAATAGTGAATGGAGCGGTACTGCCTGGGTAAACCTAGACCAAGTATTATTTTCATACAATGTAAATGGAGACTTAACAGCAACTACCGTTAAGACAAGTGATGGTATGGGAGGTTTGGTAAATGTTAGCCAGACATTAAATAGTTACGATGCAAATGGAAGGTTATCTGCTACAACAGATAGCACATGGAACGGTACCGCATGGGTACAACAGGATCAGGTCCTTTCCTCATACAATGCGAACGGAGATTTAACTGCCACTACAATTAAGACAAGTGACGGGATGGGTGGTTTAGTAAATGAAAATCAAACTCTAAATAGTTATGATGCCAATGGACGATTATCTGCATCAACCATAAGCGAATGGAATGGTACTGCATGGGTGCCGCTAGATCAAGTGTTGACTTCATATAATGCAAACGGTGATACTACCGCGATTACCATAAAGACTGGTGATGGTATGGGAGGATTAGTAAATGTAAGCCAAGAGCTCAATAGTTATGATGCGAACGGAAGATTAGCAGCAACTACAAATAGTGAATGGAATGGTAGTGCTTGGATTCCACTTGATCAAGTATTTACGTCTTATAATGCAAATGGAGATTTAACGGCAATTACTGTCAAAACTAGTGATGGAATGGGTGGCTTAGTAAACGTAAGCCAGACTCTAAATAGCTATGATGGGAATGGAAGGCTATCGGCAACCACAAATAGTGAATGGAATGGTACTGCTTTTATTCCTTTGGATCAAGTATTAACATCATATAATGCCAACGGTGATTTGACAGCAACAACAATAAAAGTTGGTGACGGGATGGGAGGTTTGATTAATGTGAGTCAGGTATTAAATAGCTACGATGCAAATGGCAGACTAGCAGCAACTACAAATAATGAATGGAATGGAACTGCATGGGTTCCTATGGACCAACAATTATTCTCATATAACGCTACCGGTTTTGCAACAGCAATTACAAATAAAGTGTCAGATGGCATGGGAGGACTTGTAAACCTTTCACAGTCATTAAATAGTTATGATGTAAATGGAAATTTAGTGGCAGGTTCAGTCTCAGAGTGGGACGGAACACAGTGGGTAATATCTACAGTATGTCAATATTCATGGACTGTAAGTATGATGATTGATGCTGATGGAGACGGATTCTTTAATGATGAAGACTGTGACGATAACAACGCGGATGTAAATCCAGATGCAGATGAAATTCCATACAATGGTCTTGACGATGATTGCGATCCTGCAACACTTGACGATGATTTGGATGAAGATGGATTTTTATTTGCGGATGATTGTGATGATACGGATGCAGGTATTAATCCTGACGCAGTCGATATTCCGGATAATGATATTGATGAGGATTGTGATGGGGAAGATGCTACTTCAGTTGGTGTAAATGATTTTGATTTAGGTGCAATCAATTATTACCCGAATCCAACAGTTGATATCTTAAATATCGAAAACAATACATCTGAAACACTGCAAGTAAATATCTTTAACCAATTAGGTCAACGTGTATTTACTAAATCAAATCTGAATAGTTTAAATGCTATCAATTTGAGCGATCTAGTTACAGGTCAGTATGTTATTAAGATATGTAATACGAACTGTGAAAAAGTGATGATTAATAAATTACAAGTAATCAAGTAGATTAGCTTTTTAGCTATCATTATATGATAAAAATTATATCAGTAGTAGGAGCGCGACCTAACTTCATGAAGGTCGCGCCTCTGCATCGTTGTTTTTCTGCACAAGAAGAAATCAACTCTTTAATCGTTCATACAGGTCAGCACTATGATGAGAAAATGAGCGATATATTCTTCAATCAATTGGAATTGCCGAAACCTGACTATTATCTAGGAATTGGAGGTGGTTCACATACTTGGCAAAAAGCC
>Ga0209828_1003500_pt1 | contig 11947 bp, 13 predicted proteins | sample MaitaG_FD_187429 | JGI IMG/M metagenome (GOLD analysis project Ga0209828, IMG submission 187429) | Marine algal microbial communities from Maine, USA - Maine_Asex2 metaG (SPAdes) (version 2) | ecosystem: Host-associated > Algae > Red algae > Unclassified | place: Maine, USA | collected 2015-01-05
AGCGCCATTACGTCCGAGAAAGCCGAATACCTCTCCACGCCTCGCCGACAGGCTTAGTCCGTTTAGCACCTCCAGAGATCCGTAAGACTTTTTCAGCGATTGCAGACTCAGCACTGCAGGTGCGACAAATTTTTCGGAAAACAGATCAATGTGATCGTTGCTGAGCAAGTCGTTCATTTAAGGCGGTTTTGGCAAATGTCCAGCGTCCAGTATATTACGTAAACCCGAGCCTTTTCGGGATTTGGCTTCCAGATGGAAAACGATACAGTTTTTTCGCCGCCTCCAACTCTTTCGGCGCATCGTTACACAACAGTAGGGATGGACACAGCTGAAAAGTCAGACTATGAAGCCTCCCAAGTCAAAGTAGTTGGTAGTCATGGTGGTGGATAGTTCGCTCGCTAAACTTTAGCGCTCGCAGCATGAGTTGCGAGTAAATCGTTGCCATTCGAAGAATCATAGCCCAGCCCAGCCACCGAACTGTCTGCGAGCGGAGATCGCACGTCGGGTTTGCGAGGTGTTGTACTGGTGAGATGCACGAAGCTAAGTCAAGGTCATGCAACACCGGTTCATCCCCGCGTCTGCGGGGAACACGCCTCGATCACATCGGGTGGCGCAGAGTCAGGCGGTTCATCCCCGCGTCTGCGGGGAACACTCTTTTCAGCTATCTCGGAAAATGTTCTAAACCGGTTCATCCCCGCGTCTGCGGGGAACACTACATTTTACCCTGCTCAGTCCGGTTGAAGTCCGGTTCATCCCCGCGTCTGCGGGGAACACACCCCAGCTCCCGTATGTACTCACCTCCCAGGCGGTTCATCCCCGCGTCTGCGGGGAACACCGGCTCGCTCGCGTCATCGCGGTATAACACAGCGGTTCATCCCCGCGTCTGCGGGGAACACTGCCTGAATGCCGCTACCGGTCTTTACGTGATCGGTTCATCCCCGCGTCTGCGGGGAACACTTTCATTGACCCCGTAATAGGTGACGGCAAAACGGTTCATCCCCGCGTCTGCGGGGAACACTTGTTATCCGATTCACTCACTACCGCCGAAAACGGTTCATCCCCGCGTCTGCGGGGAACACCTGTTAATCGCAGCGTCATGCGGCGCTCTCCGCGGTTCATCCCCGCGTCTGCGGGGAACACTGGTTTTGATGACGGTTTCGGCGACTCGATTCCGGTTCATCCCCGCGTCTGCGGGGAACACCGATTCAAAACTCCCCCAGAAGTTATTAAACCCGGTTCATCCCCGCGTCTGCGGGGAACACAGAATCATGCGTGAAGAATTGGTACGTAAACCCGGTTCATCCCCGCGTCTGCGGGGAACACGAGCTGCTTGTAACCAGCCGGATGCCAAGACACGGTTCATCCCCGCGTCTGCGGGGAACACAACCTGTGGAACTGGCTCTTGATCTCATCCCACGGTTCATCCCCGCGTCTGCGGGGAACACAAAAGTGCGCGGGCATTGTAGAAGTGTTCAGGCGGTTCATCCCCGCGTCTGCGGGGAACACGGCTATTGATTTTTCTATGCCATTGGTAAGACCGGTTCATCCCCGCGTCTGCGGGGAACACCGCGGCGAACACATTGAGCGTAACATCGCACCCGGTTCATCCCCGCGTCTGCGGGGAACACTCCACAAGATTCATCTGCGTGCCACCGCAAAACGGTTCATCCCCGCGTCTGCGGGGAACACATCGGGTTTGGAAACATCGACGCAAATGTCGACGGTTCATCCCCGCGTCTGCGGGGAACACTCAATGATCTCTGGACTACATTTTCACCGCGTCGGTTCATCCCCGCGTCTGCGGGGAACACTGCTCTGGCTCCTGTGTCGCGTCTTCGAACTTCGGTTCATCCCCGCGTCTGCGGGGAACACTGGACGAAGGGTGGCGATGGGTCGGAATGATACGGTTCATCCCCGCGTCTGCGGGGAACACTTAGTTCGATTGGTGTTTTTCGTTATCTGAATCGGTTCATCCCCGCGTCTGCGGGGAACACCTGCACGATGGCAAGCGTAAACTCGGTACTGTCGGTTCATCCCCGCGTCTGCGGGGAACACACTAATCATAACCTATTGTATTATAATAAGTTTTCGCCTATCTAAAAATCTACCGATACTTCCGGCAACTGACACTGCGAAATTAAGTTGTAAAAGAGCATTGATCCCAAGTACTTATTCGGCGTTTTCAGAAGGGGGGGCGAATGAAACCAATCGCAATCCGTCAAAATCCACAGGCTCGCGTCGGTTTTCACCATAAGTTTGGAAATCGAACCCCGACTCGGTGTTAGTAGACCAGGCCATAACTACGTTTCCCTCGTCAGCAAGAAGTGTCACTTGCTCCCAAATCATCTCGCGAACCCGGCGAGAGACATCACCAATATAAACACCAGCCCGGATCTCCAATAACCAAACTGCTAATCTTCCCCTGAGCCTTGGAGGAACTGTTTCCGTTACCACCGTCAACATCGCCATTCAGCCGCTCCTGTGACCTTCATCCCCAAGCCCTTTAGGTGCAGGAATGGCAGGGGGTTGCGCGTCCGCCGGCGCCACTGGCGGTTCGATATCTCCAGCAGCGAGAACTTCCTCCATCAGAGGAATCAATTTCTGCAGTGTTTTCTCACGCCGAAACATATCCCGACAAGCGATACGGACTTGTCTATCAGGCTCTCTATGCTTCTTGGCAGCAACCTCGAATGCAGCTGGCACGCTGGTCTCGAATTTGACAATATCGGCAATGTCATAAACGAATGAAAGCGGTTTTCCACTGTGCAAAAATCCAACGGCAGGGGCGTAACCGGCTGCCAGCACAGCCGCTTCTGTTATTCCATAAAGGCACGAATTTGCTGCGCTGATGCACTTGTTAATGCTATCGCTCGCGTCCCAGTTCTTAGTATCATAGCGTCGCTGTTTCCAGACTATTCCGTGTCGGTCTGCCATCAACTGGTAAATTTTCCTGACGCGTGCACCTTCAATACCACGAAGCTGGTTGATACTCCTTCGGCTTGGCGCACTTTCACCGAAGCGAAGCTCAAACATTTTTCTTACAACCTTCAGGCGCAGATCTTCATCAAGTGCAAGCTTAGCCTGATAAAGCAGCCGGTCAGACCTTGCACCACCGGGTTGACCACTGGCGTATAGCCTGACTCCCGCCTCACCAACCCAGACCAGCAGGGTACCTGCTGCTGATGCCAGTTTTACAGCTGCATGCGATACTCTGGTGCCCGGCTCTAGCATCAGACAGGCTACGCTTCCCACTGGAACATGCGTGCGCACACCGTTCTTGTCGAGCAACACGAAAGCACCGTCAATCACATCAAGCTGCCCGTGCTGAAGAAAAACGAGAGAGCTTCGTTCCTTCATTGGCAACGGTTTGAGAGGTGGTAGCACTGGTCAATCTCTCATAAATCAGGCAACTCTCAATGGCTTTATCATCATCATCCCGCAACCAAACCCTTTGGCGGAACCGAGACCCAACTGCAGAACCTTATAGAAATTGTCGCAGTCAGTAATCTGCAGAACGCCTGAAAAATCCAGCGTGCTGAACTTGACCTCCGCTTTTGACGACTTGCGTAAACGGTGCTGCCGATAACCATCGACACTAAGAGTATCGATTTTGAATCCATTGCGTTCCGAACGCGGCTCCAGCCATGCTCGGCCAGCTGTCTGTTCCAATTCACGGCTATCAGTATCGGAGTTATGCCGTTTTGCGTCCATGACCACATCGTGCCGTATACCACGACCACCTTTTTCACTTTTACGCGATACAACCGGGTTCGCTCTAAGCGAGAACATGAACTGTGATCCCACTTTGAACTTGGGACGATATTCCTTTGTCTCCAATAACCATAAGCTATCTGCTGCCACAGGAATGTGTTGAGACAGAACATACACTGTCGGCACAGATGCCTCTTCGACTCTGCGATACAGAAAATCTCTTTTCTGTGTTTCGGGGAATAGTTGCCATACTAGTTTGTGCAGAGTATAGCCATCTCTTATCAATCGGCTCAGCATGGAGTGACCTGCCGAGGTATTTATCACAGCTTTAGAAAAATACATGGTCATAATTCCCCGGAACAAGTGTCTCTGGATATTCTGGCTTGAAATACTCGCCGCTCTGAAAAGTGCCACTTAAGACGATCACGTGGCTGGTCTCGTCGCTGCACTATCATTTGATACTGATATTGGCCAACCACAGCATCTTCGTCCCAACTAATCTCGAATACGTCTATTTCATTCAGCTTCATTTGCTCTAGCACCGCAAACTCGCGTTTTGCAAAACATTGAGAAAAACAGTCAGACAGACTCTCGGCCTCTAAAATTTCTGGCCTGACGGGCAAGGATAACGGGCAACTTTTCCTCCCCAGGTAAAGCACATAAACAGGCATCTCTAGAGCGCTTTTGAGATCTGTCAATGACCACGCTGCATCGGGCCGAGCCCACAACACCACGCGATACATAGCATCACACTGGTATTCGCGCTGTGAAAGAATCGTGTTTAGACCACCTGCTTGTATCTCGTCTCTTCTAGTATGGGTGGGTCGTTTTTTCAAATTAGTTGCGGAAGGTACCTGAGCTGTATGAAAATCCCTTATCGGAACACCGGCAGCTTCAACACACACAGCAAGTCCGTAGTCCTTGAATAGTCGTTGTTGCTTAGGATCGTCACGTTGCAAACCCAATGCAGCACCCAATAACCCCAGAATGGCCGAACGGGACGGCTGAGTGTTCGATGCTCTTTCCTGCCCAACGGCAACATCGCCCCAGGATGCCAATGGCCCATAAAGATCCAGACACAGATATTTGATTGTCACGGCTATTCCGTGCTGGAAAATTCAATAAGCGATTGCAGACTACCTTCACCGCCAGGAACATTCATAACCGCTCGTGAATCTGCACAGCTACCATAAGCCTTGTCCATCGAATCTGTGCATTCTTCCAATGCTGCAATGGTGTTGGCAAGCATACCCTCTCCGAAGCCTGCCACTGGTTTAAGAAATGCAACGGATAAAGATCGCGGTTGGCGGCTACCTTTTTCAGCCATGATATACGACGCGTATGCACGTGATGCAAAGCTGTTTTGCTTGCCTGTCGGTGCCACTGTTGCTGCACATTCAAGCAATGCATTAATTGTATTTGCAGTCAGTTTCGGATCATTCCCAAGATTTTCGAGCAACTGCACCTTGTCAATGCAGATATACAGGTAGAACAATCCTGCACCAAATTCCGTCTCTCCCATATGAGCCGCGCCAAGATCTTCCTGCCCATCATTAAGATCGTCTACAGCCGTGAAGAAATCGTCTTCTATTGCACTTTTATGCACGCCAATTGCATGCGCCACTTGTGCAGCAGCCTCTACATTATGCGCTGGAGCTGATGCCAACATTCGACCAAACAGCGCTATGTCAGATGCCCCATGAGTCTTGCCCAGCAATTTTAGTTCGTCGTCATTGGGCTCACGGCCTTCTTGGGCAAGTACTTTTACTAGCTCATCAATTGCCTCCAATTCAGAAGGACTAAAATGCGCCAGTTGTTCAATATCCAACGCTTCCTTCGACATGGCGCCCTTTACTTTCTTGAGCTTTCCAAACACCCCCGCCATTTTTTGAGCCGATTCATGAGCCAGCTTTTCTGCAAGACCTGCATCAAGCAATTGTCGAGCAATGTACCTTCCCATTTCCTTAGTACGCTTGCCAATATTGTTCGCTAGTGCGCCCTCGAAGACATCGGATGTTCGCCAAGCCCTTTTAAGACTTTGCGAGGATACACGTAAGCGGATTGCTCCTCCCATCATCGCCGTTTTGGGTCGCCCAAGATCATCTCGATTGAGGTTCGCTGGCGGATAGCTGGTTAACAGATGCAGCTGCAGAAATCGGTTTTTCATCGGCATTAGTAAGGGTTAGTGTCAGAATTCAGGATGTTGGTAATCGGGCACGAGCCGAGAAGTATGCAAAGGCCAATTCTTTTCGCTGCAACTCCCCCCACCAGTAAATCGTGTTGGCCGTAGTGAAGATGTCAGCTGTGCCTCGCAACTGCGCAATGGCTCTACGCAGATGCACGCACAAACTTTCTCTGTCCTCACACTGCAGAAGTCGTCGGAAACGCAATTCGCTAAAAACAGGTTGCTCTGACCCTTCTCTGCGCTGAGCCAATTGCACAGGTAAGGATTTTGACGCATCCGCCTTAGTGATGTGGGCTAGCACCGAAGCAATTTCCGGTATGGTCTGCAGCCTCACTTTCTCGTTGTGTTTTTTCAGCTCAAATGACAGCTGATGGGCGTAAGTGGATAGAAATGCATTCATGGGATCACTTGCCCGACGTAACATCGCCCGATCACCCTTCCTTTGCTCAAGGCCCTTGTGCCAATCAAGCAATTGCTTATTCAGAGCTTCGTCTTTGACAAAATTTACTGAACTCATGATGTAGAAGTTTCTATGCTTTCTTTAACGTTAACCGGCAGATCCAACACTTCCAGCCGCAATTTTTTCCCGTTCATTGATCGCCGCAGATCACCCCGTGCGATGGCAATACGCTTGGGATCAGCCTGACGGAAATCGCCACTGCTTGTCAACATATCGAATTGATTGACGCTTTCACGTTTTAATAGATTCAACCAGCGACGCTTTACTGCCTCCCTAGCCGTTTGTGTGTCGACAGACTCAATCTTTAACGCCTGGTGTAGCTCGTCTAAACTCGAATAAAAATCCTGCTCAGTGCGGCGCCAAAATGATAGATCTATGACAGAGCTATCTCCCTTTTTTTCAGCTGGCCGACGGAACCAGGCCGCCTTGACAGATTTCTGTAAGTAGGCACGTGCCAGATCAGATGCTTCGATTAACGCTGTCACTGTCACATCAAATGCCTGACTTGTTGCCGTATTTGATGCTGGGTAAATTGGATAAGTTGACTCGTACCACGCCATGGCCTTCATGTTGTCCATGTCATAACCAAATGCCCACACTCGGAGCTGCTCTCCACGAAGCCTTGACGATGAAACCGCGTGGTGCACAATCCGTGCAGGCGTTTTTAAACCTGCCTTGCCCACAACAAGCCCCATCCAATGGCGATAATTAAATCCATCAGACTGCGCATGCATGGGTAACCCATTGCCATTCTTATCAAAGTAATACGGAGACAAGGGATGATTCCAAGCCCCTTCGTAATTGGTACCAAAATTCTTCGTGTAATAACGAGATATCACTGCATCGTTTTCAATGCCACTTAGATCGCAACGACCGACTGGCACAGAATCCGTATCGAGTCGTATTCGACGGGGCATAGACCAGTACATCTGCAAAGGATGTGCGTCATCAGGCGTCGTGACTTTCCCTCCTTTTTTAGGATCACTGCTCCTAGTTTGATCTAACCATGGAAACACGTCAGGCGTTGGACCTACGGGCCTAACACAGTCGTATTGTTCCGAGAACGAAGTCCAATCGAAAACGTTCATCCAAACCGTCCGCCACAATGTCGCCTGACCAGAAGCCGAGTCAGGCACGACCAGTGTCGTTAAAGGTCCTCCACCGCGCATGGAAGTACGGTGCCCCTGCCCTCCACTCGGAGCATTAAGCTGCAAATTGTACAAAGCAGCCGCAGCATAAACTGCTGAAAGCTTTGATACCAGATCGCGTTTGATAAAATGATCAGTGTTTTGCTTCAGAGTGTTGCCACCAGGTGAATCCATGAGCAGCGCACCTATACCAATGGGAGTTCCGTCCGACACATCTAGATCAGCGTCCTGCATAAATCGAGGGCCATCACCATCAAGTTCGAAAGCAGACACCCACTCAGCACTCCATGCCTTTAGTTGTTCAGGGCTTGGTGGATTAAAATATAGCTCCTCCCAATCATCCTCATCTTGATTCTCTGGCACTACCGTTTGCAACCACCCGATGAGGAATTGCATGATACTGCCGTTGAGCTCTGGTTTTGGGTAGGCTAGTGCCGTCACTGAGCCGTGTCTTGACTCAAGGGTCAAATCGCATGGTGCGATGAAGTCTATTGCAGAACTCTCATACCTAGTAATTGGAATCCATTTACACGACAACAAGTTCATGATGCATTATTTTCACTTTTGCAAAAGCATGGTTGGATGCTCTCTACAAAAAAGTTTCTTGAGGGTTCAATATGAATGACCAAAGACTTGATCGGCCAGACGATGATAAGTACCTGAAGTAAGCCTTTTATCTTTTTGAGTTTTTTTCTATTACGTTTTTTCATGGCTATTGAGAATCAACAAGTACAAATGGTTTTCACATATTGCACAAAATTAGTAACTCTGTCAAGCTGCCTGCTCTAGATACTGGATTCCCTGCCGTAGCGGGGCTGTACCGTACAATTGGTTGTCATGAGTTTATGGTTTTTACCTGTTCCCCGCCCATGCGGGGACCCACCACTGAAAACAACCGCCTAATATGAACGCTTACTGAATTGCAAACCCCGGTTCGCACCTTGTTAAATCAAGGACAGGCAAGCTCTCGTTAAATCAATTAATTTCATGTTCATATGTAAGCCCTTCCAGCGCCGTATAAACGACCCTCTTCTGATCACCATTTGCATCAGTAATACTTGCAGCCCAAACACTATCAGCTTGCTGTTCCAGAATTACCAACTCACACCATTTCCCTCGACCTGGCAACTGCAACTTTAGAGCATCTACTTCATCACCTCGGTTACCTTCAAGAAGATACTTTACCGGGATAGTCATACGACTAAGAGCCCACTCATCATCATCTGACGTTGACCATGGCAACAACATGCCATCCACACGACGCAGCAAGTAGACGAGCTGAGATTTTTCACCAAGTCTCGTTGGAGTATTGATTTCGGTCCACCAGGTACGATCAGTTTCCAGCTTATAGCCGGAGGCCATTTTTATTGCGTTTGCCACCGCAAGACTGCTATTCGCCTGTTGCTCACCTACCTGCGTGTCTCGAGTTGATTGAAGAACCTCAGGAACGCCTTCTTCTCGTTCATCGTCATAAACAGTTTCAATCAATTCTCTAGCATCTTCAGGCATGGACCATCCACCTCGGTGTTTAAGCTCTCTGGCTGTTAACCACAGCGCCGCATGATCGGGATATACATATGAGGTAACACTCAGTGTATCTGTCAACCAGTTTCTGGACTCCACGACTGCCGGATCAGGGCCATACACAACAAGCACAGGTACACCTCTGTCGTCCTGCTCCTCCCTTTTACGATTACCTGCTTCATCCCGTACATGACGACATAACCGCCCAGCACGCTGGATCAGTAAATCAATAGGGGCAAGATCCGACACCATAAGGTCAAAATCAAGATCAAGGCTTTGTTCAACTACCTGTGTTGCTATCAATACCTTGCCTGCTCGCTCCTGCGCGCTCGAGTGCACACCGAATAGTCTCATCACACGATTTTCGATTTTAAGACGATCACCAAGAGCATACCTTGCATGAAATAGGTCAACTGACTCAGCACCTAGCCTTTCTGTCAACTCACTTCGAGCAGTTCGCGCATCGCGAACACTGTTTCTAATCCACACGACACAACGCTGTGCATCAACAGCCTCCACTATGGTGTCGAGAACGGTTGCAATGTCCGTGCGATAGTCAACATCTACCCGTCTAGCAACACGGGCAGGCGTATCTACGGGCATAGCGCAGACACTTCCTGATCGAGGAGCATGCGTCAGTAGAGGGTAGTCGGCTGAATCAAGATCGCCATCCGTTGCGCCGTAGGACGCAAATAGCTCATTTCTCATTTTTTTGGGAAGCGTGGCAGAGAGCAAGATGGCACTACCACCCCATTCTGCATGCGCTTCCAGTAGTTTTCGCAACAGACGGTGCATATAAGCGTCATTAGCATGCACCTCATCAACAATAAGAACCTTCCCAAACAAGCCAAACATTCGCAAAGACTGGTGCCTATTCATTAATATTGCTTGCAGCGCCTGGTCAATAGTACCCACGCCCACTTGCGCAAGCAATGCGCGCTTGTTTCCATCGGCCAACCAGGCAGTGCAGCTAGCAGCAGCAGTATCGACATCCAACTCGTTGGGTTGCACCATAGAATCTGCCGTGCTGGAAGTCTGTTTTGACAGTTGCTTGAAGCGATGATCCAGATCCCGGCCGCTATGGGACAGCACCAGAGACGCAGACTCATTCGCGAGAAACAGGCTTTTGTACATATGTTGAGCTCGACCGAACATGGCGTTTGCTGTTGCCATGGTTGGCAACGCGAAATATAGTCCCGATGCACTGGCGCACTGCATTAATCGGTGTGCCAGCACCAATGAGGCTTCGGTTTTCCCAGCACCTGTAACATCCTCACAAATTACCAGCCTCGGTTGATCATTCAGCACTATGGTTTCCGCCAATTGCTGAAGTGGAGATAGCTCATAATCAACAAAGGCCGGAAACAGACTCACCAATCCCTTAAACGGCTGAATAGCGGCTGGAAGTACTCCGCTTATTTCAACAGCAGCATGTGCCAGTTGTAGAGCACGATGCCAGTAAGATTCCAGCGATTCGTCCCTATCGTGGAATTCAAAATATTCACGATTGGAACCTAGCCAGTCTGCAAGCGTAAACACACCCGCCAGTAGCCAGCTGACCTTCTTTATCGATTCAATCGTCTTTTTGGATTCGAACTCCGGAAGCGTCAGCTCTGATCCAGAAAATAACGACAAAACTTCTTGAGAAAACGATTTGGCAGCATCTCGATCCTTTTGCGAAAAGTGATCTTTAACGATTATTCCATTGACTTGCTTGGGTGGTTGACCATGATGGCCACAGGCAATCAGCGCCCATTGATTCAAATAACGATCAATTCTTCTGGATGTCCAGACTGATTCTTGCGGACCTAGATGACCCCTAAGCAATGGCAGGACATCTGCTTGCCAGAGAACGAAACCAAGTTGATCATGCCGACAGCTTTGTTCCCTGTCAGGGATATCCGATCCGAGCCGGTTCACGCAAAGATCACGACGAAGATTCTGAAACCGGTACGAATATTTTCCTACATCATGAATCGCTAAAAAGTTTATTACCCAGTTTCGCAACTGCGCATCTGTCATGTCCAACGACCTTGCCAGATGCGTTCGCAGGGAGACGTGCTTTTCGAGTAAAACACTTCCTACAGCGGCGACATCCAGCGAATGCCATATCAATGGATGGCAATCAACCGCCTTACCTGCCTTACCCCACCAAGCAGTTCGCTCGTATCTAGTCATAATTGAGCCACTCTTTCTACTCGCAGAAACGGATAATCTGAGAATACTCTCGCCACAACAACCGCCAACAGTGCATAGCTTTCAATATTAATAAAAGCCATCGATCGATACCTTGAAGCCTGAACACGACAGCAAGCATCAGAAACACCAATGCTTTTATTCCCATAGTAGCGAACGTCAACCCGATAACCTGTAACCATTGATCCGCAAGCACTGCGAAGTCCACGCCTGCACCCACAGTAATAAAGAACAGCCCGATCAACAATCCTTTGAAAGGTTCGATATTACTCTCCAGCTCATGTTGATACCCGTTAGTGGCTAGCACCACGCCCACGCCGGCTAAATACGTACCCAAAGCAAGAGATAGATCCACAAAGGTCATCAGTAGTGCGATACCAATTACCAGCTACAATGCTGTGGCAGTGATCATCTCCCGCAGCCCGGATGCGGCAATAAACCAAAACAAAAGGGCGGGATAGGATGTACCCACCCACAAGAACCAATGCTACTGCGCCCAAAGTAATCAAGGCGGTTTGCCAGCCATACCACTCATATAGCCAGCAACCCATGGGTATTAGCCTTACTGATTAACATCATGACAGGAGTTGACAAGTGCAACTATAAACACGCCTCCAATAATTCTCGAGTGTTCTCTGCGGTCATGGTTACAGGATTACCACCAGTACTAGGATCAGCCAATGCGCTTTTAACCAGTGCATCTATGTCAGGATTCAGCACACC
>Ga0209828_1003501_pt1 | contig 11945 bp, 11 predicted proteins | sample MaitaG_FD_187429 | JGI IMG/M metagenome (GOLD analysis project Ga0209828, IMG submission 187429) | Marine algal microbial communities from Maine, USA - Maine_Asex2 metaG (SPAdes) (version 2) | ecosystem: Host-associated > Algae > Red algae > Unclassified | place: Maine, USA | collected 2015-01-05
GCTGACCGTCGGCTGGCGCCAGTGCCGGTCGCGTCCGCCGCTGTGGATCTTGGCCGTTGCCGTCTTTGTCGGCGGGCTGGCGAAGGAAGCCATCGATCGCCTCGATATTCAGCGTCTCGTCGATATCGGCTTGCCCGAGGATCTCAACGACATCGTCGTTATCGCCGTGTTGGTCGCCGCGAAGTCGGTCTTCGCCGCCGGGGCCCTCGTGATCGCTCGACGTCGCGCCCGGGGTGGCAGCGTGGTCACCGCGATGGTGCTGCTGTTCGTTGGCATCGCCGGCGGCGTCGCACTTCTCGCTCACGTGGAACTGCTCGTTGTTGCCGGCCTGGGGCTGATTCTGCAGGGTGGATTCGCGCTGGCCGCTGAGCCCCTTGTCACGAATTGGACGAACATGTTTGCGAGCGGTGATGCTCGGGCGACGATTCATTCGTTCATCGGTCAGGGCGAGGCTTTTGGCGAGATTCTTGGCGGCATCGCGCTCGGTGCCGTTGCCCAACTCACGACGGTTCCGACGGCGATGACGATCTCGGTGCTGCTGTTCTTGACTGCGGCAGCCGTGGCGTTCACGGCAATTCGAGCCTGGGACGAGCCAAACCCCACCCTCTGACTTCGTCAGTCCCACTAACTATCATCAGCCACAGCCGTTCGTGGAACCGGTCGCACCTCGCGAAGTAGTTCCTCCTGCCAATCCGTACACCGGTACCCGATGGAAGGAAGAACAATGGCTGTCACCGATGAAGACCTGCAGAAACTCCGCGCTGAAGTGAGCGACAAGTTCAACGCGGTTAGCGTTGATGTGATGGGGACCCTCACTGCTTTGTCTGATCATGTGAGCCGATTCAACCGACTCGAGACGCGCCTCGATGCGATCGACCGGCGCGTCGACGAGGGTTTTCGCCGTCACGATGTTCGATTCGACAAACTCGACGACCGTTTCGACCGGCTCGAGGATCGCTTCGATAAACGCTCGATGCAGGTCGATCAGCGGTTTCTCGAGTTCGATGCAAAGTTCGAACAGCGCTTCGATGGCGTCGATCGGCGATTCGAGGCAAACCGGGCCGAGTTGCTTGCGCTGCGCAATCGCATGGAGCGGCTCTTTGGCTGGCAAGCAGTACTCGCCGGAGGTCTCGGCGCGCTTGTGGTGTTCGCAGAACCGATTCGAGCTGCGCTCGGTCTGTAGCCCGCTCACCAGCGCCCGTCCGCAACTTTAAGGACGGGGTTCGCGCTGCCGATAGCTGGGGGTGTCGCCTGCTGCCGCGCCCGAGCGCCCGCCCCCGTGGTCTGTGCGCAGACTGCCCTGGGTGGTCGCCCTGGTTCTCGGGCTCGTCAGCAGCTTGTTCACGATCGAACGCACGGCACCGCACCACGACGGCGCCCAGTACTGGGCGATGGCCGACCGACTGGCCGAATTCGGCGGCGGTTTCTACGTCGGCGCCGTCGATCACAAGGGACCGCTCTGGGTCGGCGCTTTTCGCCTCGCTCGTTCCGTGACCGGTGACCAAGCGTGGTACTGGTTTGTGATCGCGGCCGAGGCGATTCTGCTCGCCTTCGTGGTCGCTGCGTGCGTTCGGCATCTTGGGCGGCGCATCGTCGGTGATCGACCCGTCGTCACCATCGTCACCGTCGCGATTCTTGTGCTCATGATGCTTGGGCCCGAGCCCTATAGCCAGAGTCTGTTTGGCCGCGACATCACCAGCGCGATGGCCTCGATCGCCGTGGTCAGCCTGGTCGCCGCACTCGGGACCGACCGATGGCGGGCTCTTGCGCTGCTCGGCCTGGCGGGAACCCTGATGGGGCTCGCCACCCAGACAGTTCTGACCACGGGCGCGCCGACCGTGTTGCTCGCCGGAGCGCTGTGGTTCGTCGACGCCGACCGGCGGCGCGGCGTACGCCGAGCGGTGCTGTACCTCGCCGTCGCGGTCGCGGCATTCGCAACCGCGCCGATCTGGTATTGGTTGCAGGGTTCGAGCGAAGACTTCCAGCGCTATTTCTGGGAATACAACCTTGTCTACGGGTCGTCGTCGATCCTTGGGCGAATCACGAATGCGATCACGGCGACCGGAAGCCTGATTCTGCACTCTGGCTATTGGGCTCTTGCAGCGGCTGCCGGCCTCTTTGCCGTCGGGCATCTCTGGCGGTCGCGACGAACGCTACGGACCGAGCCGCCAACCGGTCCACTTCGCGTCACGATCATCGTGACGGCATGGTGGTTCGGCGAGCTGGCGTCGGTGATGGGACCGGACCGGTACTTCGGTCACTACTGGAGCCTGATGCTCGCGCCGAGCGCCGTGTTGGCCGCGCTGCTGTGGACGACAGTCTTCGATCGCTTCGTCGCGTCCGATACCGAACGGTCGCGTGCGATGACCGAACACCTCGAAGGCTCGGCGGTCCTGCGCCACGTTCGGGCCATGCACTTCATGTCGCTCCCGTTGAAGCTCCTACTCGTGCCCGTCGTGCTCATCGCGCTGCAGTCGTTGCCGGCGATGGTCGACGGGCTGCGCAGCGCGAGTCGGTTCCGCGGTGCCGAGTCGCACCTCGCGTTCGATCTCGAGAATGTGCCGTCGTCGATAGCGGCGCTACGGCCGGTCTCCGACACGGTCACCGGGCCCGATGAACCGTTCTTCGCATGGTCGCCGGTGGCCGAAGTGTTTGTCGTTGTCGACCGCCCATCGGCCACCCGTTTCGATCGTCGCAACTGGCTCACGGGTGTGGTGTACGGATCCGACATCGTTGCGCCATGGCCCCACCTCGAGGCCGACCTGCTCGCCGATCTCGAAGCATCGCAGCCCCGCCTTGTGGTCGAGGTTCTCGATGATCCGATCGAGGCCGGCACTGCTCTACATGATTACGTGACCGCGCACTATCGGCCGATCTATGAATCGTCAGCCACGTTCCCGGTACGCGTCTACGCCCCACGCGATGCGCTCGACAGTTTCGGACTCGGCGCGGCGGTCGACAATCTCGCAGCGGTCGAAACGTCGACCTGTCGCTCGATCGAGGTTCCGGATTCGGGCACGACGGCAACGATCAACATTCATGGGTTCCGACAACAGGGCACGTTCACGATAGAGGGGTCGACCGTCGTCGGTGATCGCGGTCCGGTCCGTTACGCCGACGTCGACGACGATCGCGCCGTCACCGAGATACCCGAGCACACCCGTCGACTGACCTTGCGAGTTGCCGACACGTCGGCGCTGCTCTGGGCCGACGACATGATCGTCGGAGCGCTCGATATGCCGGGACGCATCGGTGATGTCAGTTTCGTGGACGTCACCCCGACACCCTGCCGAGGATGACAAGCACCTAGGGCTTCCTGTCTAGGGCGTGGCATCGATCGCTGGTCCGATGCCTTCGATTTCGCCACTATCGCCGAGCGCTGCGTTGAAACGTCCGAGGCGGAATGTGTCGGAGGCGTCGAGCTTGCCGCCGCCGAGCGAGTTGAAGGGTGACCCGGGAACTGCGAAGTCGCCGATCGATTCGATCGCGGTGTTCAACGAGTCGTAGGTCAGGTCGGGTCCGGCTTCGAGCAACAGCTGCTCGAGCATCGACATACGTGAGCACGAGCTGATGACCGCGTTGAACCACGCTTCCTCTTCGCCCTCGCGATCGGTCGGTGCCACCAAGCTCGTGGCGACGTCGGGGTGGCGAGCCGCCAGGCTCTCGGTGCACGCCACGATGCCGGGTTCGAGCCAACGCTCGTCGTCGGTAAGTTCGGCCACCGTGAGAATGCCGTCGGCCATCTCGGGCGAAACGGATGCGCCGAGGTTGTTCAAACCGTCATCGTCGCTGGTCCACACTGCGGGCGTGTACCCGGCTGCGGTCATGTTCCGAAGTCCGGCCGCAACCGTGGCATTGAAGAACACGGTGTCGACGCCGGCACCTTGAAGCACCTCGTTGAGCACACCCCATTCGGCATCTTCGGCAACGGTGTCGGCGACGGGCGAATCGGTCACGAGCTCGACGGCGACGTTTGCTCCCGCAGCCGTGAACTCATCGATTGCGAGCTGGTGGGCATCGGCGGTCTGAGGGGCGCTGATGATGGCCAGCGTCTTGCCGTCGATTTCGCCGGCGTCTTCGAGGAGGCCAACGAGGGTTTCGATCTTGCGGTCACCGGTTGCGTTCAGCTGAATCCAGGGAGCCTTGGCTTGGTCGAGGCGTTCGGCCGTGATGCGACCACCGAGCAGCGCTGTTTCTTGTTGCCCAACGATGCAGGTGTTCGCCGGCTCGGCTGGTCCGACAAAGCCGAACATGACGATGAAGACCTCACTGTCGGCCGTGAGTTCGAGACACTTCGCCTCAGCGTCAGTCGTGCCAACGGGGCTGTAGAAGGCAAAGACGCCTTCGAGCTGACGGCAGTAGATGCCCCCGCGTTCGTTGATGTCGTCGATCGCGTTCTGCCACGCAAGCTGTTGGTCGCCCCAGCCGAATGGCGAGAAGCCGTTGTCCTTCAAGTATTCGAAGTCGATCATCGAGACGCCGATGCTGATGGTGTCTTCGGTGACGCCGCGCCATGATGCGGTTGTGGCCGGGCACTCGCTGTCGCTATCGCCGGCGGCTGCATCCTCTTCGGTGCTCGATGCGTCGTCGGTAGCGCCGGTGTCATCCTCGGTGTTCGATCCGTCGTCGGTTGGGGCCGGATCCTCGTCGGTGCTCGATGCATCATCGGTTGGAGCTGCGTCGGTCGCGGTGTCGACGGCCGTCTCGGTGACATCCTCCTCGGTGTCGACGGCGCCCTCAACATCGCCTTCGACGGCACCTTCAACGCTGTCGGTTCCACCGCAGCTCGCGGCCACCAGTAGCAGTGCCAACATCACGACACCCTGTCGGAAAATTCTCCCAGCTCGATTCATTGCAAGCCCCCTCACATCGACCCGTCATTCGCCCTGGTGCGGTTGTGGGATCGAACGTACCACGGCCCGAGCGACGCAAGTCAGCGGCAGTGGGTAGTGTCCGAGGGTGGTGTTTCGACCATCGCCAGCCAGCGAACATCAAAGCGCCGAAGGCACTCCGGCGGCCATCGACTACCGGCTGGCGCGCCTCGCGACTGTTGCGGCATACGAGACCGGCGAGCTATCACGGCACGACGCGTGCGACGCTCATCCCGAGCTCATTCGGGCGGCTCGCGAGGTCGGGGTGCCAACGACCGATACGTGTCCGATCTGCTCCGACGATTACCTCCGCCATGTCACCTACGTTTTCGGGCCTCGGCTACCCAAGCACGGTCGCTGCATCTCGTTGCGCGGTGAGCTGGGCCGTATCGCGAAACGCAAGGGCCTGTTCACGGCGTACGTGGTAGAAGCGTGCCCCCAGTGCGCGTGGAACCACCTCGTGCGGCGCTACGTCGTCACCGACGCGACGGCGTCGGCCGGCCGCGAATCCGATTGACCAATCCAGACGTTCGGGGGCTCGCGTATACTGAGCACAACTGCTGGCAGCCACAAGGGCGCTGGACAGGGAACAACCGAGGAGTTGCGCAATGGGCAAGCGACTAACCGCACCTGCTATCCGAGCTCGGAAGCGAAGTGCCGGAGCCGAGCCGCTAGTGATGCTGACCGCTTACGACTATCCGTCTGCTCGGATGGTCGACGACGCCGGGGCCGATCTCATTCTGGTCGGCGACTCGTTGGCGATGGTCGTGCTGGGTTACGACAACACGCTGCAAGTGACCGTCGACGATATGGCACATCACATCGGTGCCGTCGCCCGCGCCAATCCCAAAGCCATGATCGTCGGTGACATGCCGTGGATGAGCTTCCATGTCTCGGTCGAAGACACCGTGCGCAACGCGGCTCGCTTGATTCGAGCCGGGGCGCAGTGCGTGAAGATCGAAGGTGGCCATGAACGCGTACCGATGGTCGATGCGCTGGTCGCCGCCGAGATTCCCGTGATGGGCCACATCGGTCTGACGCCCCAGTCGGTGCATGCGATGGGTGGTTTCAAGGTTCAGGGTAAAGAGGCCTCTGCCGCGCTTGCCCTGGTCGATGAAGCCAAAGCTCTTGAACACGCCGGTTGTTTCGCACTCGTCATCGAGGGCGTACCAAACCTTGTCGCAAACGTGGTGACCGAAGCGGTTCAGTGTCCGACCATAGGTATCGGAGCCGGTCCGGGTACCGACGGCCAGGTTCTGGTGTTTCACGATGTGCTTGGCCTGCAAGACGACTTCATGCCGAAGTTCGTCCGCCAATACGCGTCCTTAAAGATCGACGGCATCGCCGCGCTCAGTCGGTACTGCAGCGATGTCCGCGATGGCTCGTTCCCGGCCGATGCCGAGAGCTACCACATCTCAGATGAAGAGGCGGAAGCGCTCGGGCTGTACGGCAGTTCGCCCGACGTGTGACCGCACCAGAGCTCGTCGCTCGGTACCTCGACCGCATCGGACTCCCAACCGATCTCGAACGGCTCACGCCGAGCGCGGAGACACTGCTGACTTTGCAGCAGGCGCACCTGCGCTCGGTGCCATTCGAGAATCTCGACATCGTGAGCGGTCACCCGGTCACCACCGACGTTGCCCAGTCGCTGGCAAAGGTGGTCGATGAACGACGGGGTGGTTGGTGCTTCGAAGTCAACGGCGCCTTCGCCGCGTTGCTTGAAGCGCTCGGCTTTGACGTCTTGCGTTTAGGGGCCGCGGTTTTGCTCGATGGCCCGTCGACCTTGATCGATCACCTCTGCCTCGAGGTGCAGCTCGACGAACCCTGGCTTGTCGATGTTGGCTTTGGCGACAGCTTCACCCGACCGCTGCGGCTCAACCAGCGGGGCCCCCAAGATGGCGGCAAGGCCCCCTTCGAGTTCATGGCAAGCGATCAGGGCACAACGCTCACCGAACACGTCGATGGCATCCCGGCGGCCCGGTACCGGTTCAAACGCGTCGCTCATCCGCTCGGCGACTTCGATGCCGTCTCGACGTTGTTGCAGCGCGACCCGGATCGCCATTGGAGTCAGAAGCCATTTGCGACCCGGATGCTCGACGACGAGACCTCACGGGTCACGTTGCTCAGCGATCGCCTGAAGATTCGCCGTGACGGGGTTGAGACCACCCAGGCCGTCCCGGCCGCCGACTGGAGCGATGAACTGGATCGCTGGTTCGGCATGCGCATGACCGGGCTGAGTGCCGGCTAGTTCCGGCCCCGTTCTCCATCGTGCGGGCCGAACGGCCCCTTGGGCCGGACCGACGGCCGAACGGCCCAGGTAGCTGCTCAATCCCGTGGGCCCGTGGGTCGCTACGGCTGGCAGTGCGAAGTCGCTTTTTCTGCTCTTGCTCGTGCCCTGTCCGACGTTGATTGGGCTCGTCGAAGTGCTGTTGAACTCAAGTAACCGGGCCTACCGGCGGCGCAGGCGGACTCGGCGTTTGTCAAAGTTGCCGTCGCGATCGCTGAAGCCGACCCTCGACCTCGAGCCGGGACCGCACTCGATCGGTGTCCAGGTCGGCGATGGGTTTCATACCGCCGTGGCGATCGACGTCGTGGTTGACGGCTCCTAAACCTCGACGAGTCCGCGTCGGGCCACGATCTGGACCGCTGCGAAGACGGCGACGATCGCAGTGATGATCAGCAGCGCCCACTTGCCGTTTGTGGTGAGGACGCCGGGAACCGCGAGCAAGACGATGGCGAGCACGATCCATACGATGTTCCCGCCGATGACGCGGTCGAGTTCGGGTGGCCGAACGAACTGACGCATCGCGTAGAGCGTGACAAGGTTCGCCCAGCCCAGAATGGCAAAGCCGATGATCGGCAGCAGCCAACCGGAGATGCCAATGGCATCAGACATGAAGATCCCACCCAACATCAGCACCAAACCGCCGACGGTGCAGAATGCAGCGTCGAGGCCAAGTGCGTACTTGGCCAGGCGGTCGGTGCCGATGTCGGTGGGTTCCTCGGGACTAGCTGTCGTCGGCAACGACCTCGACCGTCAACGTGAACTCAACCCCGGGGTGCGGCTTGCACTGCACCGAGTGGGTACCGATCTCTTTGATTGGATCGTCGAGGACGATGGTCTTGCGTTCGACGGTGGCTGCGGCCTGCACGAAGGCTGCCATCGAGATGTCCTGCGCCGAGACGGAGCCGAACAACCGACCCTCGTCACTCGCGCGAGCAGCGATACGAATCGGTGTCGCCGTCATCTGAGCAGCAAGGGAGTGCGCCGCCTCGAGATCACGCGAGTCTTGCACTGCACGGGCAGCTCGCATGCCTTGAGCTTGGGCTTCGGCACCATCGCTCGACCGCATGGCGAGGCCGTGCGGTACGAGGTAGTTGCGTCCGAAACCGTCAGCAACATCGACGACTTCGCCTTTGGTGCCAACGCCTTCGACGTCAGTACGAAGAATGAGTCTCATCGTTACTCTCCCGTCGTCGCAGCGCTTGGAGCGGCAGCAGTTTCAGCGGCAGTCGTGGCCTCGGCAGCCTGGGCTGCCTGCTCGACTTGTTCGCCAACTGCCTCTTCGTCAACCGGCCCGCTACCAACGCCGCCGGGAGGTGGCGGTGGTGTGCTTGGGCGTGGTGCGGGCCCGCCGGAGCGTCCCTCGTCGCCCCGGCCTTCGCCGCGACCGCGGGGGTTGCCGCGCTGGGTCGTGACCCGGTTCGTGTATGGCACGAGTGCCATCTCGCGAGCGTTCTTGATCGCGATGGCGATCTCACGCTGCTGCTGCGAATTGTTGCCGGTAACGCGACGAGCCCGGATCTTGGCCCGGTCGGACATAAACCGGCGAAGCAGGTTGATGTCTTTGTAGTCGACGTACTCGATCTTTTCGGTGTTGAGGACCGAAACCTTCTTCTTGGTGCGGCGCCCGTTGTCACGTGGCTTGCTCCGCATTGGCTTCCGCGCCATTAGAACGGCTCCTCGTCGTAGTTGTACTGGGGTTGCGGGCCACCCTCAGGTGCACCCGATTGCTGGCCGCCTTGTGGCGCTCCACCTTGTGGCGCTCCACCTTGCGGGGTGCCACCTTGCGGTGCGCCGCCGCCGTAGTTGCCGCCACCGCCGCCGCCGAAGTTATCGGTGCGCTCGTTGCGGCGGATCTCTGCCGATGCCCAGCGGAGGCTGGGAGCGACATCGTCGGCCGTGATTTCTACCTTGCTGCGCTTCTCGCCGTTCTGGCCTTCCCACGATCGTTGATCGAGGCGGCCGGTTACGACGACGCGGGTGCCCTTGGTGATGGACGCGGCGACATTGTCGGCCAGCGACGCCCAACACGTGATGTCGAAGTACGAGACGTCTTCGATCTGTTCACCATTGCGTTCGTAGCGACGATTCCAGGCCACGCCGAAGCTGGCGACTGACGAACCGTTTGGGGTGTAGCGAAGTTCTGGATCCCGGGTGACGTTGCCAATGACGGTAACGACGTTTCCCATAGCCATGATGTGCCTCCTAGCTAGCTGCCACGAGGCCGCGCTTTTCGGCCTCGTGATCCGGTAGACGGATGAGCTTCTGGCGGACGACGTCATCCGCAAGTCGGAGCTGGCGCTCAAGGTTCTCGATAAAGGCACCGTTGGGTGCGGTCAGTTCAAGAACGAGGTAGTAACCCTCGGCCTTGTGGTCGATCTCGTAGGCAAACTTGCGCTTGCCCCAGAAATCAGTTTTGGCGATTGTGGCGCCGCCGGTGGTGGCAAGTTCTTCGGTCTGTTTGACCCACTTGTTCACCGCAGCATCTTCGAGATCACCGTCAAAGATGACCATCAATTCGTAAGCTCGCATTCGAGCACTGTCTCCTTCCCTCTGGTTCCAGCTGGGCTGGAGCCCCGGCACGGTGCCGAAGCAGGGTTGACAGGCGGACCTGTCACGTCCCCTTTGTTGGGACCGCAACAGGGTACTTCCGCCAACTCCGATCACCACATTTGCACATGGGTGTGACGATTTCTGTCAGACTGTCTCTGGGAATGGCGGGTAAGTGCCGGACACAGAGAGAAGCGGAGAGCACATGAGTTGGTCGCGAGTTTCGGTCGCCGCGTCGGCGGCATTACTAGTTTCCGGGCTCATGGTCGCGGTGCCATCGGTCGCTGCGGCCCAGGTGGGGCCAACGTGCAACGGTCAAGTCGCAACCGTCGTACTCGCCGATGGCGACGTCGCCACCTCCGGTCCTGACGTGATCGTCGGCACCAGTTCAGCCGACACGATCCTGGGATACGGCGGCGACGATGTCATCTGCGGCTTCGGTGGCCGTGACGTCATCGACGGAGGGTCGGGCGATGACACCATCTTCGGCGGCGGCGGCCACGACGTCATCGACGGGGGCCTCGGCAACGACGTGCTCTATGGCCAGCCCGGCGCCGACACGATGCACGGTGGCGCGGGGAACGACCGGGTGCTCGGCGGTACCGGCTTCGATCGGCTCTATGGCGACGACGGCAACGACTTCGTGCAGGGCTCCGGCGGCGACGACACGCTGTACGGCGGGCCAGGCGACGATGCCCTGTTCGGTAAGACCGGGGCCGACATCCTGTTCGGCGGCGCGGGCGACGATCAGATCTACGGCGCCGGTGACGCCGACGAAGCCCACGGTGGCGACGGCGACGACCGCCTTCAAGGCGCGGGTGGCGACGATCATCTCGACGGCGGCGCGGGCGACGATGTGCTCTACGGCCAGAACGACGACGACGTCATGTCGGGCGGCGACGGCAACGACGCGCTCTATGCCGCGGCTGGTGCCGACCAGCTCTCCGGCGGCGAGGGCGACGATCGGCTGCAAGGCGCGGGCGGCAACGACTCCCTCGACGGCGACGCCGGCCGCGACATCTTGTTCGGCCAAGCCGGCCAGGACACTTTCCGCGGCGGAACGAACACCGACTTCTGCTACCGCGCCGCTGGTGAGTCGGCCACCGGTTGCGAAGGTCCCGCGACCGATCTCGCGGGTCTCGAAGCATTGTGGGCGTCGACTCGGGCTGATGTCATCGAGGAAATCGCGACCGCTGGCTACGGCGTCGGTACCGACAACGTTCTGCGCGGCCCCGGTGGTTTCGAAGTCAACCTGAACGACTGCCCGGCCGACTGGTCGAACACCGATGGCATCAGTGGGGGCACGATCACGGTCGCCCACACCATGGCCCAGTCCGGCGCCCTGGCCGCGTATGGCCAGATCGGTACTGGCATGGGCGCGTACTTCGACTACGTCAACACCACCGGCGGCATCGGCCCCGATGGTCTCACGATCAACCTTGTGTTGAGCGACGACGAGTACGTCGCAACGAGAACCCAGCAACTCGTCGATGACCTTCTCAGCACGCCCGACCCGTTCTGGATCTCGACCTTGGGTTCGCCGAACAGCTTTTCGGTCTATGACCGGCTGAACGTCGAGTGTGTGCCTCAACCGTTCGTGGCTTCAGGTCATCAGGCCTGGGGAGACCCCGTCGAGCACCCGTGGACGACCGGTTTGCAGTTGACGTACGCGACCGAAGCCCACCTGTGGGTCGAGTGGATCGAGCAGAACCTCGCCGCTGATACGCCCGTGACGGTCAGCGCTCTCGTGATGGACAACGACTTCGGCCTCGCGTACGAGCAGCGGTTTGCCGATCTCGCCGCACAATCGCCGGTTATCGGGAGCGTGCAGTTCGTTCGCCACGACCCGACCGCCAGAAATCTCACGAACGAGTTCAGCGTGATTGCCGCCAACAATCCCGACGTCTACATCTCGATGACCGCGGGGAATCCGTGCCTGCTGGCGATCTTGGCGGCGGAATCGAGTGGGCTGGCCTCTGGCGCCAAGGCACTGTTCACCCCGTCGGTGTGTAAGGCGGTCTCGGCCTACCTCGACCCGGCCGGCGACGCAGCCGATGGTTGGTTGACCGTCGATGGCGGCGTCAAGGGTTCGACCGACCCGACGTTCGCCGCTGAACCCTTCGTCGCATTCCTGCACGACACGTTGTCGTCGGCCGGCCTTGACTCAACGAGATCGTTGTACGGAACCGGTTTTGGTCTATTTGGTTGGGCCCATGTCGAGGCACTGCGTATCGCGGCCG
>Ga0209828_1003509_pt1 | contig 11932 bp, 10 predicted proteins | sample MaitaG_FD_187429 | JGI IMG/M metagenome (GOLD analysis project Ga0209828, IMG submission 187429) | Marine algal microbial communities from Maine, USA - Maine_Asex2 metaG (SPAdes) (version 2) | ecosystem: Host-associated > Algae > Red algae > Unclassified | place: Maine, USA | collected 2015-01-05
CTTGGGAGGTTTTAAATAATCAACTCAACATCTTAAAACAAGAACATAGCAAACAATTGAGCGCCTGGGAAAATAAATACAACGATAAGCACAAAGCTTGGGAAAGTTTAAATAATCAAAACAACATCTTAAAGCAAGAACATAGCAAACAACTGAGCGCCTGGGAAAATAAATACAACGACAAGCACAAAGTTTGGGAAGTTTTAAATAATCAAAACAGCATCTTAAAACAAGAACATAGCAAACAACTGAGCGCCTGGGAAAATAAATACAACGACAAGCACAAAGCTTGGGAAGTTTTAAATAATCAAAACAACATCATAAAACAAGAACATAGCAAACAACTGAGCGCCTGGGAAAATAAATACAACGACAAGCACAAAGCTTGGGAAGGTTTAAACAATCAAAACAACATCTTAAAACAAGAACATAGCAAACAACTGAGCGCCTGGGAAAATAAATACAACGACAAGCACAAAGCTTGGGAAGTTTTAAATAATCAAAACAGCATCTTAAAACAAGAACATAGCAAACAACTGAGCGCCTGGGAAAATAAATACAACGACAAGCACAAAGCTTGGGAAAGTTTAAATAATCAAAACAACATCATAAAACAAGAACATAGCAAACAACTGAGCGCCTGGGAAAATAAATACAACGACAAGCACAAAGCTTGGGAAAGTTTAAATAATCAAAACAACATCTTAAAACAAGAACATAGCAAACAATTGAGCGCCTGGGAAAACAAGTATAACGACAAGCACAAAGCTTGGGAAGGTTTAAATAATCAAAACAACATCTTAAAACAAGAGCATAGCAAACAACTTAGAGATTGGGAAAATAAGCACAAAGAAGCAATTGCCAATTGGGATGAGTTATCAACTGAATATGATAACTTAAAATTGAACTTCGAAGGTAAAATTAAGCTTTTAGAAGAAAAGTATAACGACAAACAAAATGCGTGGCAAACTATAGCCAATCAATACAATACTTTAAAGACTGATTACAACAAGGAATTAAGCATATGTAAGAATAATTATAATAAAAAAAATGAGGCTTTAGAAATTTTAACTGAACAGCACAATCAATTAAAAACAACTACAGATAAAGCAATAAGTACTTACCAACAGAATTATGATGAGAAGCATAAAGCGTGGGAAAATACAGTAAAGCAGTTGAACATTGCAAATACTGAATTAGCAGATTATGAGAAATCTTATAAAAATCTTGCTGCAGAAAAAACTGCTGATTTAAAAATTAAAGATCAAAAGATTGCTGACATTTCCAAGAAATTAGGAGAAATCGAAGTTATTTCTATAGAAAAAGATAAACAAATTAAAGAAATCAAAGACAAACTAAACAACACCGTTATTGAGTACAATAAAGATTCTCATAAAATAAAAAATGAAATAAAAGATAAGGATTCGAAAATTGAAAAACTGTTTAACGATTTTAAAAAATTAGAAGTTCTTAACAAAGAGAAGGATAAACATATTAACGACTTATCTGAAAAAATAGATATTTTAGAAGCGGAGTTAGCCAAGTTAAAATCAAATTTAAATGCTGGAATTAAAGAAAAAGATACTAAAATACATAATTTAGAAGATACTTGCGAAAAGTTAAAAAATGAAAATAAAGAGAAAGATTTTGAGTTAGAAAAATTAGCGCTCGAAATGGATACTTTAAATGATGAATTAGGTGACCTAAAAAAGAAAATATCTTCAGGTGCTAAAGAAAAAGATGCTGTAATTAATTCTTTAAACACTCAAAATAAAAAGTTAAATAAAGAAATAGAAAATAAGCAAATTAGCATTAAAGATGTAAAATTAAGATTAGCAGAACTACTTGATAAATACAAAAGCGTAAAAGATAAAGTAAAGGAATTAGAGAAAATAGAAAGCCAAATTATATGGTTAGAAAAAGCCGTAAAAAAAGCTGAGCAAAATTACCTTGAAAGTAAAGAGGAAGTAAATAATCAAAAAATTCATATTAAACAATCTGACAAGTTAATTAAAGATCTAAGAAAAGAATTAGTCAAAAAACCAAAAGAAATAATAAAAGAAATTGAAGTAATTAAAGAGGTAGAAGTAGTTAGATCACTTGATATTTCAACACTACAAAAAATGTTAGCGAACGCAGGAACTGTTGAAATTTCTAAAACAGTTGTTGGTGAAAAGCGAATTGTTGGTAAAAGCAAAACGGTTAAAAAGCAAGCATCGGGTGTAAAGCCCAAAGCAATAGTAAAAACAAAAGCAATTGCTAAACCAAAAGTTGCAGGTAAGTCGAAAATAGTAAGCAAAGCAAAAAAAGATGATTTAAAGAAAATTGAAGGCATTGGCCCTAAAATTTCTAAATTATTGAATGATGACGGAATCATTACTTTCACTCAATTATCAAAAGCTAAAATAGAACGACTTCAAAAAATTCTATCTGAGGCAGGGTCTAGATTTCAAATGCATAAGCCAGATACGTGGCCAGAGCAAGCAACTTTAGCAGCAGCCAGTAAATGGGACAAGTTAACTAAACTGCAAGACACGCTTAAAGGCGGTAAAAAATAAAATAGAAAAACTGTAAAAAGCAGTCTTTTGGTTGCTTTTTTTGTTAATTCAATAGAAGATTGCAATATTATTATAGTTAATAAACCTTCTCCTATTTTTTAAATCTAAAATTTGTTATTATTTTTATCAAAAATATAGATTGATATTATGAGGATTATAACTTGTCTGATAAGTTTTACATTTCTTTTATGCTTTACATTAACTTCTGTAGCACAAACTTCTGAAACAAATAGAGAACTTGTTTTCAATGAATTAAACTTGAGTGATACCCAAATTGAAGCACTCAGCAAAGCCAGAGAAACTTTAGCGGTAGAAATGAATACCAAAAAAGAAGCGGCTGGAAAAAACTCAGAAGAAATAAAATTATTGGCAAAAGAGCACCAACAATTAATGCTTACTAAAATGGAAGAAATACTTACCAAAGAGCAAATGGAATTGCATAAAGCAAATGTTGCATTGCTAAAACAACAACAAGAAAATAGAAAAAATAAAGTAATTGAGAACGATAAAAAATAATTTAAAAATGAATAATTTAGTTAAAATTTTTGCTACTCTATTGTTATTATGTGTAGCCACTATTACATTTGCCCAATCACAAAATCAAGTACGCTCTATTTCAAGTGTAAAATATTTAATTGAAAAATTAGATTTAACCGACCAGCAGGTTAAAAGAATACAATCTTTTATGGAAGCGCAAAATAATCAACTTATAGCATTAAGAAATAGCGATATTGAAAGAAGTGAATTAATGCCAGAAATTAACCGTATTAGAACAAATAATATTAAAGCGGTAAAGTCAGTTTTAACAGAAGAACAAGTTAAAATTTACAACGGCCTGTTAGCTCAACGTAATAAAACAAGAAACTCTAATTTGAAAAACAACATTATTAGAGAAAGTAAAAGAAGCAACAATTAAGTAGCGTTTTAATGTTTTTCTATACATAAGTAATTGGTATTATTTTTTAAATTTAAATAATATGAAATCTATATTAAAATATAGCTTTATAATGTATTTAGTATCTATTTGTGTTTGCTTAAATGCACAACATAAAGGGGGATGGGGTCATCATAATGCAGAGTTATTGTTAGCCACAATTACAGAAAAATTAAATTTAGATGGTAACCAAGCTACAGCTATCAAAAAAATATTAGCTGAACAGAAGGTAGAAATTGAAGCTCTAAAAGATGGAAAAGACAGACTTGCAATAAAAAAGCGGATACACCAAATTAAAACAAAAACTCAATCTAAAATTAAAGATGAATTAAATAAAGATCAGTTAATTAGTTTTAATAAATGGCAGAAGCAAAGAGCCGATAGTGGAGATAAACAAAAAGGAAGAAAAGGCGATATATGTAGTGGCGACTTTAATAGAAAAAAAAGTAAAAATGAGGTAAAAGCTGCTTTATCAAAAATGCGTGTTGAATTAGAGACTGAGATTTCAAGGAAAGACAAAAAGAAATTGAAGGTTTTAAGAGAGGTAATGCAACAAGCAAAAAAAGATAAAAAAGCTTTTTTTGAAACCCATAAAGTTAAAGGTGAAAAACCAAGCCGCAAGGAAATGGAATCGCACAAAGCAAAGTGGGATGAAAAATATGGTGAAGACTGGGACAAGGTGCTTGTATTAAGCAAAAAGTACGGCGACAAAATAAATGAGCTTTTCGCTGAAAACGATTTTACTATGGCTAACAAGCCAAATTCTTGTTGTTCAAAAGAAGAAATGGAAGCCTGTTGTGCAGAAGAAGCTTGTTGTGCAGAAAAAGAATTTTGTAAACCTAAAAATTTAGGTAAAACAAAAGGCGCAAAGGGTAAAATGGGTAAAAAAGGCGATTTTAAAGCCAGGTTTTTATTAATGAATCCAAAAGCAAATAAACAAGATGTAAAAGTAAGTGAAATAATGCCTGAGGTTTCTTCAATAAAGGTATATCCTAACCCTGTTGTAAACAATGCTAAAGTTATTTATACCGTTAAAAATGAAGGTTTAATTAAAATAGATTTGGTAGATGAATTTGGCAATGTTGTTAAAAATTTGTTAAATGAATACAAGCAAGTTGGTAATTATGAATTTGATTTAATAAGAGAAAACTCTAAATCAAAATTTTTATTTATTACAATACAAGATGAACAAGGTGTTAATAATGAAAAGATATTAATGCAGAAAAGATAATTTTAAAACAGAATTGTTTTTAAAAGTCCGCTATAAAACATTTTTGTAGCGGATTTTTTTTAAGCCAGGTAATTTAAGTTCATCAATTTTCAATAATTTTTTCTTCAATTAAAAAGCTGCTAAAGGCATTTAAATTTTCAAAACAATAATCTATTTCAATTTCTTTTGGCTTAGTTAATGTTTTTGAAATAAACACTTTTATCATTCCCAATTTATCTGCAAATTTCATATCGGTAATAAAATCGCCAACCATTACACAATGTGTAAAATCAATTTCAGGAAAATCCAATTGTGCTTGTTTGGCCATTCCTGTTCTTGGTTTTCTCCAAGTATGGTGATGTTTTGCTAATTGCGGTGCGTGATAAACTTTATCAATTTTTCCACCTTTTTCAATAACATCATTTATTAAATTGTTATGTAAAGTTGCCAATTGCTCTTCCGTCATCAACCCCTTACCAATACCTTGTTGGTTAGTTACTATAACTGTATGTTTAAAAAAGTTAGTCAATTTTTCTAAAGCTAATAAAGCATTTGGTGTATAAGTCCAGTCCTTCCAATCAGTAACATAATTACCTTCTAATAGTTCATTAATTACGCCATCTCTATCTAAAAACAAGCTCCAATTTTTATTAATATCTTCTATCTTATTTCGCATTGTTAAATAGTTTTTGCTCTACTAAATGTATTAGCACATGGCCAATAGTAATATGTGCCTCCTGTATATGAGCAGTAATATTGCTGGGTACGCCAATCCATAAATCACAACAATCTTTTAAATAACCACCGTCTTCACCAGTTAAAGCACAAACAAAAACATTTTTATGCTTTGCCATTTTAGCAGCTCTCAATACATTTTTTGAATTACCAGATGTTGATAAAACCAACAAAATATCTCCATCTCTACCTAAGGCTTCAACCGCCCTTTCAAAAATAGTCTCAAAACCAAAATCGTTAGCGGTACAAGTAATATGTGCTGCATCGGCTAAGGCAATAGCCGCTAAAGGCGCTCTGTTTAAATTGTATTTACCAGTTAATTCTTCTGCTATATGTACCGCATCACAAGTGCTTCCACCATTACCGCAAAGCAACAATTTGCCCTCCTTTTTATAACAGTTAACTAAAGTTGTAGCTAAGGTTTCAATGTTTTGAAGCAATAATTTATTTGCTAATAAAGCCTGTTTAGTTGCTATAGAAGCCTTAAAGTGTGCTTTTATATCTGTTATCATAAATCGTAATATAAATCAATTAATTTTTTTACAAAAGCCTCCCAGCTATATTTTTGTTTTTCCATTTGTATGGCCAAATCAAAATGTGTTTCATAATCCACTAACTCAAAAAAATCAATAATATTCTGGGCAATTAATGTTGTATCTTTTTTTACTACATAACCTGTTTTTTTATGTAGTACAATTTCATCCAACCCGCCTACGTCGGTTACCAAAACAGGCTTATTATAATGCATTGCAATTTGCGAAATACCGCTTTGTGTTGCTGTATGGTAAGTTTGAGCTACCAAATCAGTAGCAGAAAAATATAAATGTACCGCTTCATCTGGTATATATTGGTTTATACTTTTTACATTATTTACCAACCCTAAATCTTTTATTTTTTGTTTATAAACCAACTCATCTTCATAATACTCTCCGGCAATAATTAACTGAATTTCAGAATTTTGTTGAATCACCTTTGCCATTGCATCTAACAATAAATCCAAACCTTTGTACTTTCTAATCATACCAAAAAACAACACATACTTTCCATCTAAATTTAAACCTATTTGTTGCCTCGCTGCCTTTTTATCAATCTTATCTTTAAAATGATTGTAAACCGGGTGTGGCGAATAAGCAATTGGCATCTCATTTTTCATTTGTTTAATATCCTCACCAACCGCTTTCGACATTACCAAACAAGCATCACAGCAACTTAAAAAATAATTGGTCAAAAAACGATCACCAAACCGGGTTTCGTGTGGTAAGGCATTATCTACCAAAGCAATAATTTTGGTAGAACGTTTATTTATCAAGCGCCCAATGGTGCCTAAAGCAGCTCCAAAAAAAGGCATCCAAAAACGCAAAATTACCAACTTCGGTTTTGTTAAATTTATTTGTTTTGCAACCCTTAACCAGTTTAGCGGATTAATACTGTTTACCTCTGTCAAAATCTCCAAACCGTCAACCAATTCGTCAGCAACACCATCTACTAACTGACTTTTCCCCGGAAAAAAAATAGAAGGATATTGCAGCTTGTATGAATATATAATAGAAGGCTGTTCCGCCAAATTTAATTGATGACTCAACAATTGGTTATGCGCCGCTATTCCGCCCCTTAAAGGATAAGCCGGCCCAACTATTATATTTTTAACTGCTTTAATTTCGATTTTGCAAATGTAAAACTTAATCTCATTTTATTATTTAGAAACGAAATAGTGTTACTCGTATAAATGGGCAGCCCGCTTTACGTTCAAATGCTATTTGCTATGCTGCATAATCTTCGCAGCAAAAATAGCATAACCTCTTCAATCGGGGTTAATTTTGAAACCTTGGCCTGTCGTTAAGCACATTTTTGTAACTGTTCAGTAGAGGTCAGACGTCAGACCGCTTCGCACTTTCAGACGTCAGATAAATTCGACTGAGTGAAGTCAAAAACGCTCCTTTTTGCCTCAATTATGTCTAACGTTTGACAATGAAATGGTCTGACTTCCGTATAGTTACACATTTTATATATTTCATTCAAATTTTAAATGCCTTTACGCACAGAACTTAAAACAGAGCTAACTTTTAAGGGTAAAAAATATCCCTATCAAGCTAATGGAAAAAGAGGTTACAACGCCTTAATACCAGCATTAATAAAAGGTAAATCGTATTATCCACCTTTTGTAGTATTAGATGAAAATTTAAACCATCTAAAAATTACACAAGGTTACAAAAATGCGACTCAATTTAAACAGGCATTGCAAAGCGTTAATCCTATTTAAATCATTATAAAAAGAACAATTAAAGCGGGTTCACCACCAAAACTATTTATAAATATTTAATGAATTACATTTTATGCCTAATTTGATATAAATTTTAATTTATTTTGCGCTTCATATTTAATACAAAATGAAGCAATTAATTGAGTGCGTACCTAACATTAGTGAAGGAAGAGATCCACAAATTTATAATTCAATAGCAAAATCGGTAGAAGCAGTTGAAGGGGTAAAACTATTAGATGTTGACCCGGGCTTTGCTACCAACCGCACGGTAATAACCTTTGTAGGCGAACCGCAACAAGTTATTGAAGCAGCCTTAATGCTTATAAAAAAAAGCTACGAGCTTATTGATATGAGTAAACATAATGGCGAACATCCGCGTTTTGGTGCAACAGATGTTTGCCCATTAGTGCCCATTGCAAATATTGAAATGGAAGAAGTAGTTAAATATGCACACAAATTAGGCGAACGGATTGGTAAAGAGCTAAATTTAAGTGGTTATTTTTATGAAAATGCTGCCAACAGCGACCAACGTAAAAACTTAGCTACTGTAAGAGCAGGTGAGTATGAAGGTTTAAGCAAAAAATTGGCCGATACTAATTGGCAGCCCGATTTTGGACCTGCTACTTTTAACAAAAAATTTGGTTGTGTTGCCGTTAGTGCCCGCGATTTTTTAATAGCCTATAATGTAAATTTAAACACCACATCTTTAAGAAGAGCTAACTCTGTAGCTTTTGATGTACGTGAAAAAGGCCGCATTAAAAGAACTGAAAATAAACTTACTGGTGAAATTGTAAAAGATGAAAATGGCAACCCTGTTTGGGAAGCTGGCTTATTAAAATGCGTTAAAGGTATTGCCTGGTTTATTGAAGAATATGGCATTGCGCAAGTATCAATGAACTTAACCAACATTTCTATTACAGCCATGCACGAGGCATTTGAAGCTTGCCGTTTAAGTGCCAACAAACGAGGCTTACGGGTAACTGGCTCAGAATTAATAGGTTTAATACCTAAACAAGCAATGTTAGATGCTGGTAAATTTTACCTTAACCAACAAAACCGTTCGGTTGGCGTTTCTGAAACTGAGTTGATAGCTATTGCTATTAAATCGCTTGGTTTAGATGATTTAAGCCCATTTAATCCCAAAGAAAAAATTATTGAATTTGTTTTAGAAGATGCCGCTGATAAGCCATTGGTAAATATGCCTTTAAACGTATTTGCAGATCTTACGGCGAGCGAAAGCCCTGCGCCAGGAGGAGGTTCTATTTCGGCTTATGTTGGTGCATTAGGAGCAGCTTTAGGCTCCATGGTAGGTAATTTAAGCAGCCATAAGCGAGGTTGGGATGATAAGGTTGAAAAATACGGAACATTGGCAGAAAAAGCTCAAGAGGCTAAAAGGGATTTGTTAAATTTAGTAGATGAAGATACGGCTGCTTTTAATGCACTAATGGTAGCTTTCCGATTAAAAAAAACAAGCGATGAAGAGGCGAAAGTTAGAAAGATTGCTATTGAAACCGCAACAAAAAATGCTACCGAAACGCCCTTTGCTGTAATGCAAAAAACTTTGCAGGTAATGGATGCTTTAAAAACTTTGGCCGAAACTGGCTTACAAAGTTCTATTAGTGATATTGGCGTGGCAGCCTTATGCGCCAGAACTGCTATTATGGGTGCATTTTTAAATGTAAAGATTAACGCAAAAGATATTGAAGATCAAAAATGGGCGAACCAAAAAATTTCTAAAGGCAAACAAATAGAACAAAAAGCAATTGCTTTAGAAAATGAGATTTTACAAATTGTTGAAGGGAAATTGTAAACGACCTTTTTAAAATCATATCATTTAAAACAAGTGAGCTAAAGGTTAAACGAAAAACGTAACTATTTAGTAGAGGTTAGAAGTCAGACCGCTTCGCTCTCAGACGTCAGATAAATTCGGTTGAGTGAGGTCAAAAGTGCTCTTTTACGCCCTAATTGTGTCTAACATCTGGCAATGAAATAGTCCGACTTCTGAATAGTTACCGAAAAACAAAAGATCTATTTGTCCAAATTTTTTACCTCAGTATAAATATCGAAAAAAATAAAAAAAAATATCTCTACGTAGTGTTAACTTCTTTCCAACACAATTCTAAGTTCTTAGCATTAGTATTCGTAAATTTGCTATTTAAAAAATTACAAACTTAATAAATGGCAGTTGACGTATTACTTGGGTTACAATGGGGTGATGAAGGCAAAGGCAAAATTGTAGATTACCTCGCTCCTAACTATGATGTAATTGCTCGTTTTCAAGGCGGGCCAAATGCTGGACATACGCTGGTAATTAATGGTGTAAAAACAGTATTGCACACCGTTCCTTCTGGTATTTTTCATAAAAATATTATAAATGTTATTGGCAATGGTGTGGTAATTGATCCTTATACTTTAAAATTAGAAATTAATAATTTAGAAAACTTAGGGCTGTTGCCAAAAAGAAATTTGTTGATTTCGCTAAAAGCACATTTAATTTTACCAACCCACAAAATTTTAGACGCCGCTTCTGAGCACGCCAAAGGTTTATCAAAAATTGGTAGTACTTTAAAAGGTATTGGCCCAACTTATATGGATAAAACTGGTAGAAACGGGCTTAGAGTTGGCGATATATTTTTGAGCGATTTTGAAGCATATTACGAAAAGCTAAAAGAAAAACATTTAAAACTATTGCAATTATACGATTATGAATTTGACTTAACTGAATACGAGGCTCAATGGTGGGAAGGTATTGAAAACCTTAAAACCTTAAAAACAACCGATGTGGTTTACTTTATGAATAAGGCAATAAAAGATGGTAAGAATATTTTGGCTGAAGGCGCACAAGGCACTTTGTTAGATATTGACTTTGGATCCTATCCTTTTGTAACCAGTAGTAATACTATTAGTGCTTCGGCTTGCAAAGGTTTAGGTATTCCGCCGCAAGCCATTAATGAAGTAATTGGCATAACTAAAGCTTATTGCACTCGTGTTGGTAGTGGACCTTTCCCTACAGAATTAGAAGACGAAAATGGTGAACTATTGCGCAAACAAGGTGGCGAGTTTGGTGCAACTACCGGCAGAGCACGCCGATGCGGTTGGATAGATTTACCAGCACTACGTTATGCTGCATATTTAAATGGAGTTACGCAAATTGTGTTAACCAAAGCCGATGTAATGAATGTTTTTGAAAATGTTAAACTATGCACCAAATATATTGTAGAAGGAGCAGAAACTAAACAAATTCCATTTGATATGGAGAAAACGATGCCTGAACCAGTTTATATTGATATGAAAGGCTGGCAAGAAGTAATAACGGTAGAAACTTTACCAGCAGAACTGATGTATTACGTAAAATTTTTGGAAGATGAGTTAAAATTGCCTGTAAATATTGTTTCAATTGGGCCGGGTAGAAATGAATTAGTGGTTAGAAAATAATTGGAAAAACTTACAAAAAATATTGCGCTTTTTGCCTCAGGTTCGGGTACAAATGCTTTAAATATATGCGAATATTTCAAAAATAGTGATACTGTAAAAGTAAATACATTAGTTTGCAATAAACCCAGGGCTAAAGTTATAGAACGTTTAGAAGCCTTTAATATAAAATTGATTTTAATTAGTAAAGCAGATTTTAAACATCCAAAAAAACTAATTGGAAAATTGCAGGCAGCACAAATTGATTTAATTGTATTAGCAGGTTTTTTATGGTTAATTCCTGTGGATTTAATAAAAGCTTTCGAAAATAAAATAATAAACCTGCATCCCGCTTTATTACCAAAATATGGCGGTAAAGGTATGTTTGGTATAAATGTGCATAATGCTATTTTAAAGGCTAAAGAAAAGGTTACTGGTATAACTATTCATTTTGTAAATGAAGCGTATGATGAAGGAGAAATTATTTTTCAGGCAAGCATAAATATTGATGAAACCGAAACGGCCGAAAGCATCGCTCAAAAAATTCATCAGTTAGAGTATGCCCATTTTCCAAAAGTTATTGAGTCGGTTTTAATGAGCTAATCTTACAAAATCTAAAATCTTACTTACTATTAAATATCTTAGCTGTTATTACTGCGGCAATTAAAGCTTCATCATCATTTAGTTGAGGTTCTAAAACTTCTGGTGAAAAATGTTCTTTAATGTAATTGGTGCTGATTTCTCCTTTTAAAAACGGTTCATGTTGCATTAACCATTCGCCAAATTGCAAAGTAGTTTGTACACCTTCAAGTTTAAAAGCTCTG
>Ga0209828_1003510_pt1 | contig 11928 bp, 11 predicted proteins | sample MaitaG_FD_187429 | JGI IMG/M metagenome (GOLD analysis project Ga0209828, IMG submission 187429) | Marine algal microbial communities from Maine, USA - Maine_Asex2 metaG (SPAdes) (version 2) | ecosystem: Host-associated > Algae > Red algae > Unclassified | place: Maine, USA | collected 2015-01-05
AGCATCACTTATCCCTTTTTCTTTTAAAAGATTAATTAGTTGCTTTCGTAAACCTTTGTGCCTGTAACTATCTTGCAATGTTGCTGTTGTTGTGTTGTGGCTAAATTAAAAAATAGCACGGGCTTTTCTATTAAGATATTTATAAATTAGTAGATTACTATACACTTCTTGCTTCTAAAAGAAATCCACATTTAAAAAATAAGTGATTAACTGGTTATATTTGTAAACAATAACATCATAGTTATGCGCAATAAGATAAAAGTACAAGAAATCATCACACCAAATAAAATTAATTCTATTCATATTGAAGGGATGTGGAATAAGTTTGATGTTAACTGGGAGCTTGATTCAAAAGTAAATATTTTGGGTGGTATTAATGGTAGTGGTAAAACCACTTTGCTGAATATTATTGGAGAACTGATTAGTGGCAAAATTAATGGGCGAAAAAAAGCTTTTCAAAATGCAATTATCCAATTCGATCAAGACAAGATAATTTATCCTTATGATTTTAAAAATAATGAATCAATCTACTCAATACCCAACTTTGCTAAAATAGATACTTTTGATATGCCTGTAAAGGATAAAAGAAAAATATCAACCGAGAACACTTATTTAGATGTTGAATTGAGAGATTTAATTGATGGCAATAGCGCTGACTTTAATTTTGTAAAACTTCATTCTAAAATTCAAACCAAAACTATTGAACTTTACGAACAAGAAAAAATTGAAGAAGCCAAAATACAACAACAACGGGTTATAGATTTCTTTTCAACAATAGATACTTTCTTTTCTAAAACCAATAAGCGGATTGTGTTTACCGAGGATAAAAATATCGTCTTTCTTAATGGCAATCGTCAACTTAAAACTAACCAATTATCCTCTGGAGAAAAGCAACTTTTAGTTATTCTATTTCAAGTATTTTTGCAAGAAGAACAGCCATATATACTTTTATTAGATGAACCTGAAATATCTTTGCATCTTAATTGGCAGTTTAAATTAATAGAAACTATTCAAAACATTAATCCGAATTGCCAATTAATTATTGCTACGCACTCGCCAGCCATTTTTGGAGAAGGTTGGGGTGATAAAGTTGTAGATATCGAATCACTAAAAAAATATGAGGATGTTAGACTTTAATGCACTTGCAAATCTCTATAAAAATGCAATTGATTTGCCGGGTGTTGATTTTGATGTTGTTTGTATTTTAGAAGATAATGAAGATCAGCATTTTTGGAAAGATGTGTTTGATAAAAATGGATTTAGTTTAAAGTCCAAGTTTATTTCATATACAAGAGAGACTTATGCTGATGGCAGCATAAATGATAGAACTGGAAAAGAGACTGTATTAAATTACCGTCCTTACGCCGACAAAAAATTGATACTTTGCATTGACAGTGATTATGACTTACTCACTAAAACAGATAATCCCAATATAAACAATTGGGTGTTTCAAACTTATGCACATTCCATTGAAAACTATAAATGTTATTCACCTTCTTTAATGGATGTTTGTTTAAATGCGGTTAATTCAGCTGACAGAAACCTTTTTGACATTGAGAAATTTCTAAGAGAGTACTCTTCAATAATTTATCCTTTGTTTATTGTATTTATTATTTCTGAAAGAAAAGCCCCTAATCGTTTTTTTACAGTCGATCAATTTTCAAATGAGATTATGTTAAGAGGTAATTTCAATATCAAAAATAATGGAAAAGCAGAGTTAGAGGCTTTGCGAGAAAGGGTTAGTAATCAATTAAATGTGCTCAATGAATATTACACTAATCCAGAGATTGAAAATACAGAACAATACATTCATAATTTAGGCTTAGATATCTCGCCTGAAAATGTATATTTATTTGTTAAAGGACATACACTTTATGATAGTGTAACTTTGCCAACTCTCAGATCAATATCGAAAACACTTTTAAACAATAAAATTAGAGAAAGTGGGCCAATTCAAATTAACTCAAGCGAAGCGGTAAAAGAATCACTTTCTAAAAACACCAATTTTTACAATTGTTTTCTAATGGATAAGATTCGTTCGGATATTGGTGTTTTCAAAACAAAAATAAATTCTACCACATAAAAAAAAACCACACCAACAGGAACGGACTTTAAAATAGCTTCAATTATATTGCTTATCTTAAATCATCGTAGTAATTACTAAAGTTACTACCGACAGTTCCTCACCCGTTCAAATAGGCAAGCAAAAGACGCTCATAATTATTCTTATAAAAATTACTTACTTTTGCTAATAGCAAGTATACAAGAGCCGATTTTTAGTATGGGAAATTCTACATTTGTATTTCGGTCAACAACACTAAAATTTTTAATTATGCAGATTGTAACTATTGAACTAATTAATGACAAGGCTTTAAAGCTGGAGCAATTGAACATTCTTCGATTGGTAGATGCCAAAAAGCAGACAACAGTGCCACCAAAACGCAAATGGGCGGGGAGCATTGCCAAAGAAACTGCTAATAAAATGTTGCAAGAAACAGAACAAAGCCGCAACGAATGGGAAATAGGTATTTAGTTACTAAATTGTTGACCTTGAGTAAAGTAAAGTGTATGGCGTTCATTGAGACCGCCTTATAAAATAAAAAATTAATTTGAAGAACTTAATAAATATAGTTTTAATAATACTCTTCTCATGTTCAAACGCTAACGGACAGAATGATACAATTCCAAGTCATACCGACTTAAAAACCAGAAGTGATATTATTAAAACTCATAGCTCAGAACAATGGAAATCAAATGAAGCCCTTAACAAGCAAACCCAAATTTATACAAATGAAACTATTGATAAAGCTAAGCCAAAAGAAAAGAAAATAAATTGGTGGCAAGCTTTGGCTGGTTCTCTTTTACCAATACTAATATATTCCTTGAATTTAGCCAGATCTATTTGGCTAAATTTTAAGAATAATAGCATCATTTTTGGTAAATGGTATGCATATCATTTTACAAGAATAAATTATAAACCAACACTAAAAGAAACTGAATGGGAAATCAAACAAAGATGGCGCAAACCAGGTGTTAAGATAAAAGTCAAAGACGAAAAAAATGGCAACACTGAACTAAACTACGCTGGAGGCGTGAATTTAGACGACAATTACATTTCGATAGATGCAAAAGGTGAAAAACATACTGAAACTTTTCAAACAAAACTAATGAAACCAATACCTAATAGCGATAGTATAATGCTTGGATTCAATTTAGGAAAAGATTTTAATCACGAATTATTTGCAACACCAATATTGGTCTGTAGAAACAAAAGGACAAAAGAAGATGCAGATAAAATATTAAAAGAATCAAATAAATGGTTTAGGGATGAATTATGTATTCGTTTAACTAAGCAACCAATTGAAAGTAGTAAATTAAAATAAAGTGCATAACATTAGATGTGATATCATTTCACTTCGCACACTACACAGCATTTCCGTTGTCTGCGTTAGAATGTATTAATTGTAACAAAAACACCCACCCACGAACCACCCAAACCTCCAACCTAAACCCGATTGCAGCGGTATCCTTTTTATGGAGCAGCGCGGAATAAAAAGATTTAGCGGAAAGCGGGACTGCCCTTCGGACGAGTTGGGTGTTCGTTTTCTAAAAAAATACGCAATCTTAAATATGACATTTCTTTGAGAAATGTCATATTTAAAACCACATAAAAAAAGCCCGAACCAAAACGGAACGGGCTTTTAAATATCTTCAATTAGTATTTATTTTCTCTTAAATCATAGTAGCAATTACCAACGCTACTACCGACATTAATTTTAATAAAATATTCAAACTTGGGCCTGAGGTATCTTTAAACGGATCACCAACAGTATCACCAACAACAGCTGCTTTGTGTGCATCCGATCCTTTAATAAATTTGATCCCCTCTATTTCAATGCCTTCTTCAAACATCTTTTTAGCGTTGTCCCAAGCACCACCGGCGTTTGATTGAAACAAGGCCATTAATACACCTGAAACGGTAACACCGGCCAACAAACCACCTAACATTAAAGCGTTAGTACCATCTGGAATACCAGGAATAAACTTCGGCAAAAAGCCAAATATTACGGGTACAATTACGGCTACTAAACCAGGCACTACCATCTCTCGGATAGAGGCATTGGTTGAAATCTCTACACATTTGTCGTACTCGGCTTTTCCATCGGCAGCATCAAAAGTTTGCTGATCTTGTTTTGACCAAGTATCGTATTCTTTACCATCGTACTTGTTCATTACGTTTAAAGCTGCCTTTAGTTCTGGTATTTCTTTAAACTGACGACGTACTTCTTCTATCATTGCCATAGCTGCTCTTCCAACCGCATCCATACTCATAGCAGAAAACAAGAAAGGCAACATCGCACCAATAAATAAAGAAGCCATTACAAACGGATTGGTTACATTAATACCGCCCATTGAAGCAATAGAGTTGGCGTGCGTTAAATCGTAAGCCGTCATAAAAGCAGCAAACAAAGCCAATGCTGTTAAGGCTGCCGAACCAATGGCAAAACCTTTTCCGATAGCTGCGGTAGTGTTACCTACTGCATCTAATTTATCTGTTTTTTCGCGTACCTCTTTTGGTAATTCTGCCATTTCTGCAATACCACCGGCGTTATCAGAAATAGGGCCATAAGCATCTACCGCCAATTGAATACCTGTGTTAGAAAGCATACCTACCGCAGCAATGGCAATACCATATAAACCAGCAAATGAAAATGCCAATACAATAGCCAGCGCAATTATTAAAATAGGAATAGCAGTTGAGCGCATACCCACACCCAAGCCAGCAATAATATTGGTTGCTGCGCCTGTTTGCGATTGACGAACTATTGAAAGCACCGGTTTAGTGCCCGTGCCCGTGTAATATTCGGTAATTTTACCAATGGCTAAACCAGAAAGTAGGCCCACTACAATGGCAAAAAATACACCCATACTGGAATACTCTTTTCCTGCTAAAACCCACTCGGCTGGCAACATCCATTTTATAACAAAAAAGGTAATCAACAACATTAAACCAGCCGAAACAAATTCGCCCATATTTAAGGCTTTGTGCGGATCGCCACCATCTTTTACTTTAACTAAAAAAGTTCCTAATATAGAAGTCAAGATACCCAAACTGGCTAATACCAAGGGTAACAAAACAGCAGAAAGTCCACCAAATTGGCTGCCCGAAAAAGCACCAATGCTCATAAAGGCAGTACCTAAAACCATTGTACCAATTATAGAACCTACGTAAGACTCAAATAAATCGGCACCCATACCGGCTACATCACCCACATTGTCACCCACGTTATCGGCAATAGTTGCTGGGTTTAATGGATGATCTTCTGGAATACCCGCCTCTACTTTACCCACTAAATCGGCCCCTACATCGGCCGCTTTGGTATAAATACCGCCACCCACACGGGCAAATAAAGCAATAGAAGATGCGCCAAAAGAAAAGCCTGTTAATACGGTTATTACCCGGCTAACATTGGCTGGTGTATCAATTCCGAAAATGTTGCTATATACTATAAACAAAGTACCCAAGCCTAAAACGCCCAAGCCAACTACACCCATACCCATTACCGAGCCACCTGCAAAAGCCACTTCTAAGGCTCTGCCTAAACTGGTTCGAGCTGCTTGCGTTGTTCTAACATTTGCTTTAGTTGCCACACGCATACCTATAAAGCCAGCCAATGCCGAGCAAACAGCACCCAATACAAACGACAAGCCTATTAAGCCAGAAGAAGTTTCTACGCCAGCCGCATTTTTTTGCCCCATACCCGTAAAGGTTAATATTACGGCTACTACGGCCACAAAAATGGCTAATATTTTATATTCGGCTCTTAAAAAAGCCATCGCTCCTTTTGCAATATGATCTGCAATACGCGCCATACGCTCCGTACCTACTTCCTGTTTGGCTACCCAGCCCGATTTCCAGAAAGTAAACAACAAAGCAATTACGCCAAATACTGGTATCGCATATATAATATTTGTTCCCATTTTTGTTGAAAATTATGTATTAAAAAGTTTATTTGTTTTAAAAACGGATGCAAAGGTAAGGTTTGCTTACACTTTATCCAATAAAATTAGCGTAATTATATCAATTATTAGCCTTTTGAAAACAAACCACTTACCCGTTTAAAATTCGGTCCCGCTATCCACTCCAATCTTTTTATTCCGCTGAGCTTCATAAAAAGGATTTCCGTTACTATCGGGTTTAGTGTGGGTGCTTCGGCCATTCGCCTTAATTTTCAAAAAAAAAATATTAATTAAAAAAATCAGATTGCTAACAACTGCGGCCTTAAATAGCCAACAAACAGCCATAATTTAAAATTTCCTTATTTTCGCAGCAACTAATCATTTATAAATAATATGAAAAAAAATCTACCAGTAGTTTTATTATTTTTTCTTAGCTTAATTTTACTTCAAACAAAACAAATTAATGCGCAAGCTTGCGAAGCCACCATTGATACTATTGTAGCACCAATAACTGCCCCAATAGATGCCAATGGCAATTTAACAGCTTGCTTTAATGGAAGCGAAGATGCGCTTTATATGCAAGACAGTTTACCACAAGCCTCCTTACCAAACGTAAATTACGTAATCGAATTTAGCAACGGTAATCCATTATTAATAAACAATACAGGTGCTTGGAACTCGCAAGAACAAGGTTTAAAAGCTGGCGAAACCGTTAAAGTAAGCGCTTTTACTTACGATATTGCTGCGGTTGACGAAATTTTAAGTTTGGCTGCTTTAATATGTACTTCACCACAAGACACCTTGTTTGGCATACCGTGTGGCCCAGTTTTAGATTTATTAAATGGTGTAAACGACGGTGAAGAAGGTTTGCAATCGCTTAACGAAGCTTTAATTCTCGCATCCTCGATTTTAAGCGTAGAAATTTTTTCGGTTGACACCGCCATTAGTGTATTAAACGATGTTAATGTGCAGCTTTCTTCTTTAGCATTAGCCGTATGTTTTAACTATACCCAACCTTACACTATTGCCATAACCGATTGTGAAAGCAACTGTGCCGCTGTTGCCGGTGTTGCCGCTCCTCCATCAGCAACACAAGTTTGTTTAGCTACCCAACCAGAAGATTTAGTGGTTCCCGAGTTTTCTACTCCTCCTTCTGATGCAGAAAATAATATTTTTGTGGTTATGGAAGACACCCCAGGTGCAAGCTTGTGGAATAAAACGGTAGTTGGTTTTAGTGCAGATGGCAGCTTTAATTTTTCTAATAAGCCTGCAGGCACTTATTGCTTTGTAAATATGGTGCATAGTGCCAATTTAAATATTAGCACTTTAGAAGGCTGTGCTGAAGGCACTACAATCAACAACATACTTGACAACTGCTTAGTTGATGGTGCGTGCTACAGCTTTGGCAGTATTAGTAATAAATATTGTGTTGAAGTTTGCAACTTTGCAGATGTTGATAATGATGGGGCCAGCAATGATTTGGAAGACCTTAATGGCAATGGCGATTTAACCGACGATGATAGCGATGGAGACGGCATACCCAACTTTGAAGATGCGGATGATGATGACGACGGCGTACCAACTGCGGAAGAAGACATTAACGCCAACGGCGACTTAACCGACGATGATGAAGACGAAGATGGCATCCCTAATTATTTGGATGATGAATTTACAACCAGCATTTTTGATGATTATAAAAGCATTAACATTTACCCTAACCCTAGCAATGGGCAATTTGCAGTTAACTTACCAACTGCTGAAATTATCAATAACATTTTCATTTATAATTACTTGGGTCAATCGGTTAGCTATGTACAGCAAAACAATTTGATCCGTTTAAATCAACAACAAAGTGGCATTTACATTTTACAAGTTGACACTAATTTAGGTGGTTATCTTAGTAAGATTGAGATTTGGTAAGTTTTAGTTTTTGAATAAAAAAATTTAAACTATACATTAAGAAATTGCGTGATATTCAATAGGTTTGGGTGTCACGCAATTTTTATTTTATCATAAATAATCTGATTTACTATAAATAAAAGCACTAAATAACTGTTTAAAACCTCCTTAATGTAAAATAAGATCAAATATTTGATCTTATTTTACTAAATTCGTGCTATTAGAATCAAAATAGTATTTCCATGCCTCTTTTTAAAATTACGGAAGAACAAATATTAAATAGGATTAGGTTTGAAAATCCTTGGTGGATTGATGGTAAAATTGATGATTTTTATCATTCCATGAAACGGCGTTTGTATTTCGAGAAATTTTTTCCTCTAATAGAAAACAAAACAATAAAAAGGGCAGCAGTTTTAATGGGCCCAAGAAGAGTCGGTAAAACGGTAATGATTTATCACGCAATTCAAAAATTGATCGACAATGGAATTGATCCTAAAAAAATTTTCTATCTATCAATTGAAACTCCAGTATTTAACGGAATTGGAATTGAAGACTTGCTTAACTATTGCAGAAAAGCGGTTTATAAAGAAGATGAGTTAAAAGGGTTTTATGTTTTTTTTGATGAAGTTCAATATTTGAAAGATTGGGAGGTTCATTTAAAATCGTTAGTTGATTCTTATCATCACGTAAAATTTGTAGTATCTGGTTCTGCCGCAGCAGCTTTAAAGCTTAAAAGCAATGAGTCTGGAGCTGGTAGATTTACAGACTTCACTTTACCGCCTCTTACCTTTCACGAATACATTCATCTAAAAGATCTACAAAACTTAATCATACCCAAAGAGAAGAAATGGGGGGATTCTTCTATTATCGTTTTTGATACCATAAATATTGATGAGCTAAATAAGCACTTTATTAACTATATTAATTACGGTGGTTATCCAGAGGTTTCATTATCTGAAGAAATTCAATCAAACCCTGGGAGGTATATAAAAAGCGATATAATTGATAAAGTTCTTTTGAGAGATTTGCCGAGTCTTTATGGCATTCAAGATGTTCAAGAACTAAATTCACTTTTCACCACTATTGCATTTAATTCAGGTAATGAGTTTTCGTATGATAACTTGGCCGTAACTTCTGGTGTTTCCAAAAACACGATCAAAAAATACATTAGTTATCTTGAGGCCGCATTTTTAATTAGAGTGGTCAATAGAATTGATTTGAGTGGAAAGAAATTTAAACGAGCGAACTTCTTTAAAATATATTTAACAAACCCTTCTTTGAGAAGTGCATTGTTTGCTCCTATTAATGGAACTTCTACCACAATGGGAAATATGGTTGAGACTGCTATTTTTTCTCAATGGTTTCATAGGCATTGGAAAACACCTTATTATGCGAGATGGAAAGGAGGTGAAGTAGATATTGTTGGTCTTTCTTCCACTAATCTTAAACCAGCTTGGGCTGTTGAAATTAAGTGGAGTAATCGTTATTCTAAAAACCTGAATGAATTAAAAAGTTTAAGGAATTTTTTATCTAAAAACAATTTTGAAAGAGCTATAGTGACTACTATAGATATAATAGATGAAGTAAAATGTAATGATCATTGGTTTGATTTTATGCCTTCTTCACTTTACTGTTATACGGTTGGGAAAAGAACTTTAGATTAAATCTTATATAAGGCATCTAAAGGTATTTGAGGTTCAACTAATTCTCAAAGCTTTTATTTGTTGTTTAACTAAGTTATGATCTTAAAAGAAAACTTGTTTTTATCAAAATATTTTACGATATTTATAAAATATTTTGATAAAAAATGAAACTACTTTACACATCAAATCAAAAAAAATTTGATGCGGAGATTGTAGCAATAGAAATTTCTGATTATCAAAAAATAAAAACAAGCAAACAATTTGAGTTTGATTGGAAAAAAGAAGTACACAATTCTATATTTAAAATAGTTGCGAAAGATCAATCTGTTGCTCAAATTTTTGGCTTAATTTCTTTAACCGATATACATCAAGAATTTCGAATCCACTTTAATTTGGTAGAACTTTCAAAAGCGCATATTGGCAAATCAAAGCAAATAGATAGAATTGCTGGCTGTTTAATTGCCTTTGCTGTTCAAATATCATTTGAAAAAGGATATGCTGGTTTTATTTCTTTAGTACCAAAAACAGTATTGATAAAGTTATACATTCAAAAATATGGTTTTAGTAAATATGGAAGTCAATTAGCAATTGACGGAAAAGCAGCTATTAGTTTAATTCAAAAATATCTATAAAATGAAATACGAAAAAATATATCAAAAATTAAAAGAGCAGTACACTAATGAGGAAATAGCAGAGGCAATGATTATTCCTGCTGATTTAACAGAAGCAACAGCTGCGAAATTATCTGCTGAAATGCGGAAGATACGATTTGAGAAATTGCGTGATATGAGTGAGGAAGATATCATACTTTCAGATATTATGAGATTGCGTTTCAACATAGAAAACTATTTAAAGAAAGACCGCTTTTCATTTGATAAAACTTTTGGTAAATATTTGGCGGAGTACATTAGAATCTTAAAGAAAAGTCGCAAAGAAATAGCAATAGACTTAGCGGTTCATTACACTAAATTAAGTAGAATAATAAACGATAAAGAAGAACCAAATATTGAACTGACTTATCGGTTGGATAAACATTCGGGAAATTTAATTAAAGCTACTTTGTGGTGGAAATTAATCATAACAAAACAAGCGTTCATTTTATCAAAAGATGAAGAAACACGCCAAAGAGAAGAAGCTAAAGTGAAGAATTGGCTTAGGGCATCTTAGCGGTTTCTAAAACGGTATAACCCTTTTTTCAAATTAAAAATCAACTCATTAAGCCTTACCCAGCAAACCATACTTTGGCGCAAAAATAAAAGCTATTAAAAACTCGATGCCCAAAACAACTGTCATTGCTCCGGCAATACTGCCGTTAATATAAGCGGCCATGTAATAACCACCAGCTGCTGCAACAATACCTGCAATGGCAGATAATACTAACATTACCCCTAACCTATCGGTAAACAAATAGGCGATAGCTGGCGGGCCGACCAAAAAAGCAACTACCAAAACTGCACCCACCGATTCAAAGGCAACAACGGTAGTTAAAGAAACCATTGTCATTAACAAATAATGCCACATAATAGTAGAAATGCCAATTGAAAGCGCATAAGCCGGATCGAAAGTGGTTAGCATTAGGCCTTTGTAGCCAATAAAAATGAATATCAAAACTATAAAAAAAACAGAACCCAAAATCCAGATGGCTGTTGGGCCTAAGTTAGTGCCACCTGCTGTTATTAATGTATTTAAGGGTACATAAGCTATTTCGCCATGTAATACGCAATCTTGATCTAAATCAATTTGACCAGCATAAGCGGCAATTAGTATTACCCCAATTGCAAACAGAAAAGTAAACGTTAAACCAATAGCAGCATCGCCTTGCAATTTGCCGGTATTTTGTAAATATTGAATAATAAATGTAGTTAAAATACCAAAACCTGCTGCACCAATTAATACTGGTATGGAGTTTCCACCAGAAATTAAAAAGGCAATAACGATGCCTGGCAACACGGCATGTGCAATAGCATCGCCTACCATCGCCATTTTTCGTAAAATTAAAAAACAGCCGAGCAAACCGCAGGTTACTGCCACCAAACTACCGGTTAGTATTATCCAAAATGCGTTCATTTATTTTCTATTTCACAGCTCCTTTACGTTTTCTTTAAACCATTGCTGGGTTTCTTTTAGGGTTAATTTACCAGAGGCTACTTCTAAAGTGAATTCTTCCAATATTTTTTTGCTTGAGCTGCCTTTTTCTGGATTGATCTTACCATTTATATTGGCTTTGTTAAGAACTTTTTTAAGCCTATAACCATTAAGTATTAGAAATGTGATCGCTGCATCTAAACCAGTTCTTTTATTGCCATCTTGAAAAATATGATTGCATACAATGTTAAACATATATAAACCCGCTTTGTCAGAAATTAGAGGATACATCGCCTCTCCAAACATTTCAGATTGGACAGCTTCTAAAAGGTAGTCTAAA
>Ga0209828_1003512_pt1 | contig 11925 bp, 7 predicted proteins | sample MaitaG_FD_187429 | JGI IMG/M metagenome (GOLD analysis project Ga0209828, IMG submission 187429) | Marine algal microbial communities from Maine, USA - Maine_Asex2 metaG (SPAdes) (version 2) | ecosystem: Host-associated > Algae > Red algae > Unclassified | place: Maine, USA | collected 2015-01-05
AGCTGCTAAAAAAGTAACCGCTAAAAAAGCTACTGCCACTAGAAAACCAGCTGCTAAAAAAGTAACCGCTAAAAAAGCTACTGCCACTAGAAAACCAGCCGCTAAAAAGGCAACTGCTAAAAAAGCTACTGCCACTAGAAAACCAGCCGCTAAAAAGGTAACCGCTAAAAAAGCTACTGCCACTAGAAAACCAGCTGCTAAAAAGGCAACTGCTAAAAAAGCTACTGCTACTAGAAAACCAGCTGCTAAAAAAGTAACCGCTAAAAAAGCTACTGCTACTAGAAAACCAACTGCTAAAAAGGCAACCGCTAAAAAAGCTACTGCTACTAGAAAACCAGCTGCTAAAAAGGCAACTGCTAAAAAAGCTACTGCCACTAGAAAACCAGCCGCTAAAAAGGCAATTGCTAAAAAAGCTACTACTATTAGAAAACCCGCTGCTAAAAAAGTAACCGCTAAAAAAGCTACTGCTACTAGAAAACCAGCCGCTAAAAAAGTAACCGCTAAACAAGCTACTACTACTAGAAAGCCAGCTGCTAAAAAGGCAACTGCTAAAAAAGCTACTGCCACTAGAAAACCAGCCGCTAAAAAGGCAACCGCTAGAAAAGCTACTGCTACTAGAAAACCAGCTGCTAAAAAGGCAACCGCTAGAAAAGCTACTGCTACTAGAAAACCAGCTACTAAAAAGGTAACTGCTAGAAAGCCGGCAGGCGTAAAGATTAGTGCTAGAAAAAGAACAAGCGTTAAGAAAAAATAGGTAAAACGGTAAAAATAAATTGTTAGCTCAAGACTGAATTGATTTTCCTTTTCATCTTGAGCTTTTTTATTATGGTTGCAGACTAACGAAGGAATCTTACCTACTTATTTGATCATAGTCATGTCCTTTGAATCATATCCTTTGAAAAGTCTTCGTAGAATAATGTATTGTTGATGCATAACGCACTAAAATAATATTATCCTAATGATTAAATTCTCTAAAGTTTAGATTCAATAACAATAACCTAGAATCATACTATCATTCATTTTGAAATGAATACTTATAAATCAATTTTCTTTGCTCTTGCCTTCCTTATACTTTTTATATCGGCGCTATACTTTTACAAATTATCCGTGATAAAGATTTTGAATTAATATAAGGGAGACAAACCATAGAATCTGTAGTTGGAAAATATAGCATCGAACGTCTTTTCTAGATTAAATGACCATCTAGACTTACTATTTAGAGACTGCTTCTCTAATGAACTTAAATTGTCAGCAATTATTTAAGGAATAGAAAATACTCGAAGTTTATTTAAAAAAGACACCGTTTGGACCTTACTCAAAAGATATCCTTTTACTGCGACTAATGGTCACTTTGGACCAAAACTCAAAGAAGGAGATCGACAAATTCCTGAAGACATCTATTAAATTGAGTCCTTAAATCCTAACAGCGCTTATCATCTTTCTCTGAGACTCCATTACCTAAGTACTTATAATAAGTCTAAATCTTCCACCAAACCGAAATAGAATTGGGTAGTGACATATTTATTCGCGGAAATAATGTCTCAATAAGATGTATTGCCATTGATGATGAAGCTATAAAAGAATTAATTATTTTAGCCCATTATGCGATTCAAAATAAGATAGAGGTGATTATTAGCTCAAGAGATCTCGGATAAAATATTATTAGACAAAGCATTTCATCAATTACCTGTGAACAAGAGTTGCATTCAAAAATTGAAGAAGGCTTGATTACATTGGGCTCAAATACTAATAAATAAGCCTAAGTTCAATTTCAAATAAGTAATATTCTTCACTTTTATAATCTAATTTTTACTATCTTGATTTCATCTTGCAGATAATACAATTCTGCGAATAAACCTCATACACTGAAGTTTTGTTTTGAGTTCGGAATTTAAGACATTTCTATTAATGTAAATAACAATTTTACTTGCAAATGGATTTTCATTTTATAATTATAGGAGCCGGATCAGCTGGATGCGTACTTGCCAATCGATTATCAGAAAATCCTTCGAATAATGTATTACTTCTAGAAGCAGGAGGCGCAGATAAACATCCTTATATTCATATTCCAGCTGGATATAGTAAATTATTCAAAAGTAAATTAGACTATGGATATTTTACAGAACCACAAAAAAACGTTCTAAATAGAAAAATATATCTTCCAAGAGGTAAAACCTTAGGAGGCAGTAGTTCCATAAATTTGATGGCCTACGTAAGAGGCAACAAAGCAGACTACAACGATTGGAGTAATATGGGAAATAAAGGTTGGAGCTATAAAGAAGTCCTTCCATATTTTAAAAAATCAGAAGGTAATGAGGATTTAAACGACAAGTATCATAATCAAAACGGTGAATTAAAAGTTGGTTTCCCCAAAAGCTTCAAAACAAAATATCGACAGCTATTCATTGATGCATGCCATGAGGTTGGATTTGAGAAAAATCCTGATTATAATGGAGAGAAACAAGCAGGCGTTTGCTCCTTTCAGACCACTGTATTCAAATCTAAAAGGCAAAGTACCGCAGTCGCTTTTTTGAATCCCATTAAAAGTAGAAAAAATTTAAAGATTCTTACCAACGCCAAAACATCCAAGATTTTAATTGAAAAAGATGAATCTATTGGTGTAGAAGTTCAATATCCAAATGGACAAAAGCAAACATTTCTTTGTTCCAAAGAGATCATACTTTCAGCAGGATCATACAACTCTCCTCAAATTCTAATGCTATCAGGTATTGGCGATAAGTCAGAACTCGAAAACAACAAAATTGAATGTCTGAAAAATCTGACAGGAGTTGGTAAGAATCTCCAAGATCATCTTATGTATCCAATGTCTGCTATCACTAATGAACGCGATTCACTGAACCACCATCTATCCTTAGTAAATCAAGTATTGGACATTGGAAAATATATTACTTCAAAGTCAGGAGCACTAAGTATAAGTCCTTTGGAATCGGTTGCCTTTGGTTCTAGCTCAATCAGTCGAAATCGAGTAGATTATCAATTCCATTTTGCGGCATTATCTATTGGTGATAAGTATGACGTTGATTTTTATGATATAGATACTTTTCCAAAAACCGATGGAATTTCTATACTACCCACTCTACTGAGACCAAAAAGTAGAGGTTACTTATCCATTGCTTCTAATCATATAAACGATAATCCAATCATACAACCAAACTTTCTAGATCATGAAGATGACTTACAGGTTTTGCTCGAATCAGGTAAAAAAGCACATGAAGTATTACATTCTACCACGTTTTCAAAATCCTTAAAACAAATTTTTCAATCGAAAAGTATTTCAGATGATGAGCTCATTAAACATATGCTTCAAGTACTTGAAACCGTCTATCACCCGGTTGGCACCTGTAAAATGGGTAGTGATGAGGACGCTGTTGTAGATGAACAATTGCGAGTAAAAGGAATAGGAAGATTAAGAGTCATCGATGCATCGATCATGCCGAGCATCGTATCTGGAAACACAAATGCTCCTGTAATAATGATCGGCGAAAAAGGGGCAGACATGATACTCAATGATCACGATGCGGTATGATGCAATTATTATAGGTAGTGGCTTCTCTGGCATATGTATGGGGATAAAACTTCAAGAAAAGGGTATACATAATTTCATTATTATTGAAAAATCAGATGAAGTTGGAGGTACATGGAGAGAAAACACCTACCCTGGTGCCGAATGTGACATTCCTTCCGCTTTGTATAGTTTCTCTTTCGAGCCTTATCCTTACTGGGAATATAAGTGGTCGCATCAACCTCAAATATTAGAATACCTAAGGTATTGCGCTAATAAACATAAACTATACGAACATATACGTTTTAATCAGGAACTTGTAAAGGCGACCTGGAATGAGGATCAAAAGGATTGGGTAATCTATACGAAAGATACGCAATATACAAGTAAGACAATGATAACGGCTATTGGGCAATTACATCATCCGTCTACACCAAATATACCTGGATTGGAAAGTTTTTCAAAACCATACTTCCATTCTGCAAAGTGGGATCATAGCATTAATTTATCAAATAAAAAAGTAGGAGTAATAGGAAATGCGGCAAGCGCTATTCAATTTATCCCTGAAATTGCAAAACAGGCAAAAGAATTAATTATATTTCAGCGTACCGCAAATTGGATGTTGCCAAAACAAGATCGGCTATACAAAGAATGGGAAAAGAAATTGGTCACAGAACTTCCTTTTCTTCTAAAGTTATATCGTTTGAAAATTTGGTTGCTAGGCGGAGCACTTTTTTTAATGATGAAAGATGGCAATAAAATATTACGATCCATCTATCAAAATAAAACCAAAAAATACATCAAACAACATATTAAAGATCCAGAAATTATTGATAAATTAATCCCCAAATACCCTCTCGGAGCTAAACGTTTATTATTTTCTGACAACTATTATGAAGCCATTGCAAAAGAAAATGTACAACTTGTAGATGACCCAATAAACATCATTGTCCCAGAAGGTATAAAAACAAAAAAAGGAGATATATTTGAATTAGATCATATCATTTTTGGTACCGGTTTCAAAGCCAACCCTTTCCTTTTGGGCTTAGAAATTACAGGAAGATCCGGAATGAGGATACAATCATCATGGGCAAATGGTGCGAAAACATATTTAGGAATGACTACCCAATATTTTCCAAACTTATTTATAATGTATGGACCAAATACAAATCTAGGGCATAACTCCATTATTTTGATGAGTGAGGCCCAATCGAAATATATAAGTCAATGCGTGGATTCTATCACAAAACAAAAGTGGCATTCATTAGAAATTAAGGAAGAAATACTTCAGAAACATTACCAGCAACTCCAAGATCGATTGAAAAATATGATTTGGAATAAAATTGATAATAGTTGGTATAAATCTGCACATGGCAACATAGAAAATAATTGGCCTGGTCGTACAATGGAGTATACTCGACTAACTAAAAAAGTAAATTTTTCACATTACAATAAAGATTAGTATTATAAATGGTTAAAGATTTATCAGAAATTTCAGATCGCACCCCTATTCTTGTAGGTGTTGGACAAATAAAGGAAGAAGTACCTGAAAATTTAGAAAAAGCATCTTCACATATTGATATTACTTCGAAAGCTGCTTTAGTTGCTTTGAATGATGCAAAAGATCAAAATCTTAGCAAACATATAGATGTCATAGCCGCAGTAAGGACTTTCTCTGACTCCTCTCCTGTTTATAGATCGAGTTTTGGAAGTAGTAACAACTTTCCTCGGTCAATTGCTAAAAGAATAGGGGCTAGCCCCACCTATGCAATTTACGATGCTTTAGGTGGACAGTCCCCGCAGAAATTAGTCGGAGAAATGGCCGAAGGCTTATCAGATGGATCATACGAAATGGCTCTTATTTGCGGTGGAGAAGTGATCGCCAATATGAAAGCCGCTAAAAAGCAAAAAATAACTTTGGATTGGAAAGAAGAGATCACAGGTCAACTAGAAGATCGTGGTTTTGGTAAAGTTAAAATGGGAACAACGGCTGCCTTTATGCATCAGATGATGTTGCCGATGCAGTTTTACGGGATGATGGAAAATGCACGTCGTTTTAAACTAAAAATGGATCAGAAAAGTTATAATAAGCTTATGGGTGATTGCTTTAGCAAATTTACAAAGGTCTCTGCTAAAAATCCGTTTGCTGTTGATCAAAAAATATATGATTCAGAAATACTGACCAATCCGACGGGCAAAAATAAAATCTTTGTAAGTCCTTACACAAAGAATCTTATTGCGAAGGATAAGGTCAATCAATCGGCTGCTATACTCATGACGACCGTTGGGAAAGCGAAAGAATTAAAAATAGATTCTGGTAAATGGGTATTCCTACACGGCTATGCTGACTTGGCCGAAAAAACAATATTAGAAAGAACAGATCTTGGTTCATCTATCGCTATGAAAGAATCCATTCTAGGAGCTTTAGATAAAGCAAACAAATTACCATCGTCGATCCGATTTCTTGACATCTATAGTTGTTTTCCAATCGTTGTATTAGAAGCTAAAACTATATTAGATATTGGCGATGATGATTTGCGTTCACTTACAGTCACTGGTGGTCTACCCTACTTTGGGGGACCCGGCAATAATTACTCAACACACGCAATCGTAAGTATCGTGGAGTTATTACGAGTAAATCCTAATGATTATGGATTAGTGTATGCCAATGGTGGTTTTATGACAAAGCATTCTACGGGCATTTATTCTTGTCAACCTCCAATAGAAAAATGGAAACCATCTGACTCAAGTACCATGCAAGAAGTAGTGGATCGACAGGATAGCTACAAGGTCGTATTAAGACCAAATGGTGAAGCACTTATAGATTCTTACATTATCCACTACTTCAACGATTACCCAATGAAAGCAATTATTGCTGGCCGGCTCAAAAATGTTAAAGAACGATTTTATGCCACCATACCGTTAGAAGATAGCAAGATGCTTCAAAAATTAAATAATGAAGATTGCTTGGGTCAAACAATTTTTGTTGAGGAAGACCCTAAGGGCAATCGTTTCGCTTTTTCTAAGGAGGATTTGGCTACATTCAGACCTAAGATAATAAATAAAATCAAGGAAAAATATAAGTTCTGTGTTGTAGAGAAAAATGGTGAAATACTCAAAGTAAGCATCAATAGACCTGAAAGAAGAAATGCGCTTCATCCTATGGCAAATGAAGAAATGGAAGGAATCTTTAATGCTTTCGAAAAGGATGAATCATTGCGAGTAGCAATCTTAACTGGAGAAGGAGATAATTCTTTTTCCGCCGGAAATGATATAAAATATATGGCCGAAGGTAATCCAGTATGGGTTCCAAAATCTGGTTTTGCGGGGGTCACACATAGAACTAAGAGAACGAAGCCTATTATTGCTGCCATAAACGGTTCTGCTCTAGGTGGAGGACTAGAAATAGCGCTTGCTTGTGATATTATTGTCGCTGCTGAGCATGCTACATTTGGATTACCTGAAGTGAAAATAGGCCTGATTGCTGCAGCTGGTGGAATTCAGCGCTTGACCAGATCTATAGGAAAAAAAGCGGCTATGGAGTTGATTCTAACCGGTAGATCTATAAACAGTCAAAAAGCATTAAATTTTGGTATCATAAATTATGTAGTACCAAAAGAACAACTTTTGATCAAAGCTCAGGAAATAGCTGAAAAAATATGTGAAGCTTCTCCTGTCGCAATAAAGGCATCTATGAAATTATTGAATGAAAGCGAATATTTTTCTAGTCAGGATGAAGCCATAAACCATCCTTATGATATCATGGATGACATTTTCAATAGTGAAGATTTCTTTGAAGGAGCCTATGCTTTTGCAGAAAAAAGAAAACCTAAATGGGTGAAAAATTAATTATGTGGGATCAGCTTATATCCAAAAGAAACTAATAAATCTTGATTTATTTCATTTATAAACTCCTGGATTTGATCTAAATGAAAAAATTAGATCTCCAATTTTCATTCCCATAGTATTCTAAATAATCTTGTTATTTGTTATCATCATTCTTTTTAGAGTCTTCAATTGCCTTAAAACTTCCTAATTCCTTAAGATTAGCTTTCGTTGTTAAGTCTTCAATAAATTGATTCGCGTTAGCCAATAACGTTTCATAGTTTATAATCCAAGTTTGTGCTGGTAGATGATTCTGTAATCGCAAATAAGAATTACATTTTATATTCCATATATGAATGGGAGATGGTAAAATATTCTCTGCATTATTACGCTCTTGCGTTTTCCATGCCCGTTGCAAAAACTCTAAAGAATCTTTAGGTTTTTTTCAATGTAATGGTATGCCTTTCAATGTAAAGAAAAAATATAAGAACAAGGTGTTTTCACTAGGCATAGAAATAATATTTTGTCCAGGATTTCATGATTAAGAACCCATTCCATTTTCATCTTTGAGTGTTTCCGGTCTAAATTCTTTCCCCAAATAATCTAAAAAGTAAATTAGCGATTCGTTGCCACCAGCATATTTTCTATTAATCGGAATCACTTTCAAAATTTGGACATCTAGATTATTGAAAATCAATTCTTTCAAATAATTTGTGCCTGTGTTTCACTCACCAAAAATCTTAATTTTTTCCATAAAACTATTAATCTATGAAAGCTACAAAAATTTTTCTATTATAAGAATCCTAAGATTATGTTGTAGCTAAACGAGGCATAACAAATTTTAAAAATTTCTTGCTAGACCCAACTTATGTCATTGATAAACCTTATTTTTAAATATGAAATATCTATTATTATTTATATTCATTTTTAGTTTGTTTTGTCTCATTCCTACAAGTTGCGATTCTGAGCCAGAAATTATAACCGAAACAATCACAGAATTAGACACCATCTTCATTACTACTGTTGACTCTGTTTTTATAAATCAAACGGATACGATAATTATTAATGCAAATGACACGGATGCGACAACCCTTATTTTAGTTCGACATGCAGAGAAAATTTCTACCGGAACAGATCCCGAATTAACAGAAGAAGGTATAGTTAGATCCAACGAACTTACTAGAATTTTAAGCCAAATGGAGTTAAATGCAGTCTATTCCTCGGACTTTAATCGAACCAAAGAAACAGCAGAACCAACTGCTTTAGCACAAAATTTAAATATCGATATTTATAATGCAAGCAATCTAGTTTCATTAAAAAATCAAGTACTGAATAATCATAAAAATGGTAAAATCTTGGTCGTAGGTCACTCTAATACTACTCCTGATTTTATCAATCTTTTATTACAAGAAAATGTACTAAACGATATCCCTGAAAGTGAATACGATAATCTCTTCATTTTAACGTTATATGAAGAAGGAAATGGCGAACTTCTTGAATTGAAATATGGAGAACCCTCAAACTAACCAATAGCAAATGTCAATTACAACTTAAATAAAACTAGCTGACATAAACTCAAGGATTGAAGTTCTAACATTTAAGCACTTTCTAATCAATTGATAATCAATTGATAATCAATAAAATACGGATAAATTTATCCATATCTACAATTACTTCTAGTTCAATAACTTCCATCACTTTTTAATTGATTCCTGAGAGAATAAATACCTTTTTTTGTACATTTAATATTTACATTCAAATAAAAAAATTAGCATGTTTCTACAAATGAATCGTTTCTTAAAATTCTTTTTCATTCTTGCTTTAACAAGTTTATTTATTGCTTCTTGTGGCGATGACGACGATGACCCAGGCTCAAATCCTGTAATGATGGATTGCGATGATGGTTGCCCATACACTGAAGATTCATTTGATACAGTAACTGGTCAATGCGTAAATACTCTAATTACTCCAGATTGTGATGACAATAACTCAAGTACAGATGACACCTATGATGAAATAAATTGTCAATGCAATAATAGTTTTGCCGAAGGAACTACGAACTATTTATTTACGGTCGATGGCTATACTCAAGAAAAAGTTCAAGAGGCATTGATTCTAATGCAAGAAGGAGATACGATAACTTTTGGCGCGGGAACATTTGATTTCACCACAACCCTTTCACTAGATGATAAAAGGAAGGTTTTAATTATTGGTGCGGGTATAGACGATACATACCTTGATTTCTCCGGTCAAACAGCCGGAGCTGAAGGTCTCAAAATTACAGCAGATAGTTCTATAGTAGCCAACTTTACGGTTCAAAATTCAAGTGGTGATGCGATCAAAGCAAAAGATTGTAATTACTTTTCTTTTATTAATGTTGGAACCGTGTGGACAGGAGAACCATCTATAGATAATGGTGCTTATGGTCTTTATCCAGTTACGAGTAAACATATTCTTATCGATGGTTGTTATGCTAGAGGAGCATCTGATGCTGGATTATACGTTGGTCAATGCGAAAACGTAGTGGTGAAAAATTCAAAAGCTGAATTTAATGTTGCTGGGATAGAAATTGAAAATACAAAGTATGCAGATGTTTACGATAATGTGGCAATTAATAATACTGGAGGGCTACTAGTTTTTGACTTACCCGGGTTACCGGCCGGAGAAGGAACTAATTGTAGAGCTTTCAATAATCTACTAGAAAATAATAACCACGCTAATTTTGCTCCTTCAGGTAATATCGTGGCAAATGTCCCTGTAGGGACTGGACTAATGTTATTAGCTACTAAAAATGTCGAATTCTTTGACAATACGTTGATTAACAATAATGTGATGAGTATAGGCATAGTAGATTATCAGGTTTTAGCGGCGCTTCCGGGAGGTGCTTCTTCCGATGATCCAAACTATATTACTTATCCTAGATCTGTATATATACACGATAATGAAATATCAAGAACCAATGATTGCCCAACAGAAGAAGCTAACTTGATCTCTGGATTACTAATGTCATTTTTTGTTGATTGTGAGATACCAGAAATTTTATGGGATGGTATCACTGACTTAGATAACATTTCAGGAGAGAATTCTATTTGTACGAAAAATAGTGGTACTGTTGTAAATCTAGATTTAGGGATGTATAATCTTGGAGATACAGATCATGAAGTATTTAGTGATTTTGATGGATTTGATTGTACGCGAGATCCATTACCACCTGTAGAAGTTCTAGCACCAACGCTTTAGAATGTGATAAAGAAAATAATTATATTTTTAGTAGCCATACATTTAGTGCTTATTGCTTGCAATAAAGATGATGACCCTATTATAGAAGAAATGAGAATTCAGGAAAGGCTCTTTGAATTACCAAACGAGCCTTTCCCGAATCTGAGTCAATATGGTTTTTTCGTTGGACAAAATATGTTTGACTTAGAACCTCATCCTACTCTTATACCCTATGCACTCCCTACAGAATTATTTTCTAATTATGCAAAGAAAATTCGCTATGTATATATGCCTCCCAATAAAAAAGCAAACTACATAGATGATGATCAGAGGACATTAGAGTTTCCAGATAGCACTATAATCATTAAGACTTTCTATTACGAAAATGATTTTACAAATCCTTCAGCGGGTAGAAATATAATAGAAACAAGACTATTGATAAAACGCAGTGGGGTTTGGGAACAGGCAGAATATATTTGGAATAACAACAAAACCGATGCCTTCTTATTCATCGCTGGAAAACAAGTTGAAGTGAAATGGATTCATTTTGATGGATCACCTAGATCCACGCTATACTCTATTCCGAATCATAATGAATGCAAAGGATGTCATGAATTAGATTCAACTCAGGTATTGCTAGGACCTAAAGCTCGATATCTAAATTCTACTTTTCAATATCATGATGGACCTGAGAATCAATTGGATAATTGGATAAGGAATGATCGTATTTTAGGGACTCCCTTAAGCGGAATCCCAAAAGCCGCTTCTTTTGATATAAATGAAGATGATCTAGAAAATAAGGCTCGAACTTATTTAGATATTAATTGTGCTCATTGCCATAACAAATCAGGGCCTGCTAATAATACAGGGTTATTTTTAGATTACAATCAACAAGATTCTTTTAGACTAGGGTTCTGTAAAACACCCATTGCGGCAGGAGGCGGTAGTGGGGGATTAGACTACGCTTTAGTTCCAGGCACTCCCGATGAATCCATTTTGATATACAGACTTAACTCTCTTGAATTAGATGTATCAATGCCTGAATTAGGCCGATCCGTTATACACGAAGAAGGACTGCAATTGTTGAGAGATTGGGTTGCTCAACTTGATGGAGATTGTAACTAGTTTTAGTGTCTGATCAAAGTTACGGATGTGAGATGAAGTTTTTTAGGATGATTTTTGCTATACAATATTAAAATTATCAAATGATACATTCTGTGTCCCTGAATTTGTTATATCGGCTCCAGAGAAGTCAAATTTAAATAGAAAATTATTTTTAAAGCCAAATTGAGCTTGAGAGAAGCGACATAGTTATCACTCTATCACTCTATCACTCTATCACGGATCAAGCCGAAAAG
>Ga0209828_1003513_pt1 | contig 11925 bp, 12 predicted proteins | sample MaitaG_FD_187429 | JGI IMG/M metagenome (GOLD analysis project Ga0209828, IMG submission 187429) | Marine algal microbial communities from Maine, USA - Maine_Asex2 metaG (SPAdes) (version 2) | ecosystem: Host-associated > Algae > Red algae > Unclassified | place: Maine, USA | collected 2015-01-05
ATAGTTTGAATCGCTCGATACTAAGTCGTTCAGGTCTATCTGTAAGCAGACCGCATGTCAAAATGCCTGGTAAGGTTTTGGTGATCGGCGCATCAGGCGGTATCGGTCGCGCTTTTTGCCAGCAAGTCGCGGTGCAATTCCCTCAAGTTCAGCTAATTCGAATGGCGCGTTCATTAGATAGGCTGGATAAGCTCAGTATCGCTACACAGGATATTGCTTTTGACCTAACGGACGAAGCAAGCATCGAGGCGGCCGTTGCAGCTCTACCTGAAAAATCGCAGATCGACTGGGTGTTTATTGCCACGGGTTGGTTGCATGGTGAGTCTCATCAGCCGGAAAAGACGTTTCGCAGCCTTTGTGGTGATCATTTGTCGACGTCCTATCAGATCAATACATTTGGGCCCGCTCTGCTGGTAAAGAACCTGCTGGGAAGGCTCGATGCGAAGCATCCGACAGTGTTTGGTGTTTTAACTGCGCGAGTAGGTAGTATTAGCGATAATCGGTTGGGTGGTTGGTACTCTTATCGCTCCAGTAAAGCGGCGCTGAATATGCTGATCAAAAACTTTGCTATCGAATGCACCCGCATGAAAAAGCCAGTGGTGATAGTTGGCTTGCAGCCTGGAACCACAGACACGGATTTATCTTCGCCATTTCAACGAGGTTTGTCAGATGAAGATCTGCAAACACCAGAATACACCGCGTCACAGTTGGTGAAGGTCTTGTCTGTATTAGAGCCTAGGGATTCTGGGTTGCTATTTGATTTTCTTGGCTTGTCGTTTGATCCTTGATCAAGACCTTTGATGAATACGTATTATGGCTCATAGCAATGGCTCACAAGAAAATTAACCTCCCGCAAAAAAATTGCATCGTTTGTTCCAAACCATTTAGTTGGCGAAAGAAATGGGAGCGTTGCTGGGATGAGGTTAAGTACTGTTCAGAGCGCTGTCGGCGTAATAAGCCAGCGGAAAGTCAGCTGTTACACGGAGAGAGCAATGCCTGAAGGCCCAGAGATACGGTTAGCTGCGGACAAAATCGCAGCAGTGCTGGAAGATAAAATCGTTGAAGCGGTGAGTTTTGGTCAGCCCAAAATGATGCATCATGCTGAGGATTTTCATGGGCAAATGGTCACGCATATCGAAACGCGTGGTAAAGCCATGCTAACTCACTTTAATCATGGCTATACCATCTACTCACATAATCAGCTTTATGGTGTTTGGAAGGTCAGTAAGCGCGGCAAATTTCCAAAAACTAATCGCACATTACGTCTGGCATTGCATACCGATACTCACAGCGCTCTGCTCTATAGCGCTTCTGATATCAGTGTGTGGCTGACTGAAGATATTGAGCAGCATCCTTTTCTCGCTAGGATTGGTCCCGACATTCTTTCTGATACGCTTGAGTGGCGTACTATTGTAAAAATTCTAGAGTCGAAAGGTTTTGCTGGGCGCGGTTTGAGTGCAGTGTATTTGGATCAAGGTTTTGTAGCAGGGATCGGTAATTACCTTCGTAGCGAAATCCTATTTGATGCGGGTATTCATCATGACAGAAAAGCGAAGGAGCTGAGTAAGGTAGAGTTGGGGAAGTTGGCGCGTAGCACCTTATTAATGGGCCAGCGAAGTTATGAAACTAAGGGCTATACGGTCACGCCGGGCATGGCAGCTAAATTGAAAAAGACTAAGCGCCCTTATGAGAATATTCGGTTTATGATTTTTAACCGAGATGGCTTACCGTGTCGGAACTGTGGAACGATGATTGTCAGGGAAGAGCGAAACAGTCGACGGATTTACCATTGCCCTAATTGCCAAAAAGCACCCAGTCGCTGAGTGCTTTTTTAGGGAGTCAGAGGCATTGCCTATCCTATTTAATGCCTTCTAGGCACGTGTCCATGGCCGCTTTAGCCTTTGCCAGTTCTGGCAAAGTGATGACTATGCTGTCTTCAAGGTTTCTTAGCGTTAGCTCTAAGGTCTTCTTAGTATCTAGCAATTTAGTGTAATTCTCCAAATCTTCATCTTCAGTGAAAGGCAGTGCAAACTTGCCCTTACTAAATTCCACACCACGAGAGAATAGATGTTCTTTATCAAAGCTGATGCTGAGTAAATCGCCTTTGGTGCTCAGCTTTTCGTGGTCAACATAGCCTGCAACTTGCCAGCGATCGCCGTATTTGGTTTTGTAGGTCGCAAAGCTAACACGCTTATCTTTGAGCGACTTGCCATTATAAGTTGCGAAACAAACTTTAGACTTCTCGACTTTAACAATTTGATAATCACCCACGGTTTCAACGAGCTCAACAGCTTGAGCCGTAAAAGGTGCAGCCAGTAATATTGAAAGAGTAGTCGAGAGTAAGCAGGTTTTAATCAGCTCATATTTACGCATTGTCATTTAGTTAGCCCATTATTTGTTGATTAGGTTTGACACCGATTGGTGAATTAATTCAATTAAATCACAGTGTAATGTAGAGATTCCTATTACATACGCTCTGGCGCGGCAATTCCTAATAGATCTAATCCCGCTTTTAAAGTGTCAGCGGTTAGTTGAGCGAGCTGAAGTCGGCTGGCTCGAATTGCAACGTCTTCTGTTTTAAGTACAGGGCAGGCCTCGTAGAATGTCATGAAGTTGCCTGCTAATTCGAACAGGTAGTTACACAAAGTGTTGGGTGTGCCGTCTTTTTCAACGAGTTCAAGCGCTTCACTAAAACGAAGCAAAGTAAGCGCCAATTGATGCTCAGCAGGCTCAGTCACAGATACTGTGGCTGCTTTATCGATTTCGCCTGCTTTTGCAAATAGACTTTGAATGCGTGCGTGCGCATATTGTAAATACGGCGACGTGTTACCTTCAAAGCTGAGCATAGTGTCCCAGTTGAAGATGTAGTCAGACGTTCTGTTTTTACTTAAGTCAGCGTACTTAACTGCACCGATGCCTACTAGTTTTGAAATATCACGACGCGAGGCTTCATCAAGGTCTGGGTTTTTCTCAGAAACCAAATCAAATGCTCGTTGCTCCGCTTCATCTAAAAGATCAGTCAGTTTTACCGTGCCGCCCGTACGCGTTGCGAATGGCTTGCCGTTTTTGCCCATCATTGTGCCAAACGCCATGTGTTCGAATGACATGGTCTCAGGTACAAATTTTGCCTTTTTAGCAATCGCAAACACCTGCGCCAGATGTGTTCCCTGACGTGCGTCTACAAAATACAGAACTCGATCCGCTTTTAAAACATTGTGACGGTAACGTGCTGCGGCAATATCAGAAGTAGCATAAAGAAAACCGCCATCAGACTTTTGTACGATAGCAGGGAGCAGGGTGTCATCGCGTCCTTTAAACTCTTCTAGAAAAACACACTGTGCACCATCATTTTCAGTCAGCATGCCTGCTGCTTTCAAGTCAGCAACTACGGGTGCAAGGTCATCGTTGTAAGCACTCTCCGGCATGAGGTCTTCACGCGTCAGCAATACGCCGAGTCTCTCGTAAACGGAATCACAATGACTTAGTGAAACTTCCACAAACTGCTGCCAGAGGTCATGACATTCCTGATCACCAGATTGCAGTTTTACAACATAGTCACGGGCGATATCGGCAAAACCTTCTTCATTGTCAAAACGGCTTTTAGAGGCGCGGTAGAATGTTTCCAAATCAGCCAGCTGCATCGACAACTCTTCAGAATCGTTTTGCAAGCTTTTCATATGTGCTAACAGCATGCCAAACTGCGTACCCCAATCACCTACATGGTTTTGTGCAATCACGGTGTGACCCAGAAATCTCAGCGTGCGAGCCATGGTGTCGCCAATAATTGTCGAGCGCAAATGACCGACATGCATTTCTTTAGCGAGGTTTGGTGCTGAGTAATCGATAACCACAGTTTGTGACGGTTCTGTAAGATCTATGTCCAAACTGGCGTGCTTCAGCGTGGATTCAGCTTCTGAGGATAACCATGTATCTTTCAAATGGATATTGATAAACCCGGGGCCAGCAATCTCGACCTTACCCGCGACATCTGCCAGATCCAGATGTTCTAAAACGCGAGTAGCTAATTCACGAGGATTCATCTTCAGTTTCTTAGCTGCGCCCATGACGCCATTAGCTTGATAGTCACCAAATTCGGGACGACTAGATTGCTTTATGACAGCAGGGGAATCTTTGGCGGCACCTGCAGCTTGCATAGCTTGCTCGACACGTGCTTCCAGAAACTGACGAATGTTCATTTTGGGTATTTCCTTAACTTTTTGTTGAGGCGAAGTTTACCCGAAAAATTAAGCATAGTCGGGATTATATGACTGAATCGTAACAAATTTTTGTACGCCTTTTTGTGCAATTGAACGTTAACTTACCTACACTGGGTTCAGCATTAATAAATAACGTTAAACACCAAATAGGGGGTCTATTATGGTACGCACATCGTTCTGGATATTCATGACCATTATCTTGGCAGCTTTACTACTGGCACAGACCAGTGTTGCCAGTGAAATTGGCTCGTTAATGGACATCTCCAGCAATCTATTGATTGACTAATAATTCTTAAAATCAAACAAAAGGCTGTCATTGCATGCCAATGATTCCTTGTCACGGTTCATTGTGTTAAATTCCTGCGCTTGCTAATTTTTATCGGGAACAGGTTCAATGTCTCTGACGGCCTCTGATGTAAAAAAAATCTCACACTTGGCCCGCCTTGCGATCGACGAAGCGGATATCGAAAAATACACCAACGACTTGAGCAATATTTTGGACACCTTTGCGGATATGAATGAAGCAAATGTGGACGGCGTTGAGCCCATGGCGAATCCTCAGGATTCTACTCAGCGATTGCGTGATGATGTGGTGACTGAAGTGAATGCGCGTGACAAGTTTCAGGCCATTGCACCCAATACCGAGTCCGGTTTATATCTTGTTCCTAAAGTGTTGGAGTAATCAGCCATGCATAATAAATCATTAACTGAGCTGGCGGCAGATCTTCGCGCTGGTGCTTATACTAGTGTTGAATTGACTCAGCACTTTCTTGATCGTATTCAAAAGTACGACGAATCTTTAAATAGCTTTATTACCGTGACGCCTGAGTTGGCATTGGCGGCTGCTGCCGAAGCGGATGCGCAAATAGCGACGGGAACAGCTGGCCCGTTGACGGGTATCCCGATGGCGCATAAAGATATTTTTTGCACCGATGGTGTAAAGACATCGTGTGCTTCAAAGATGCTTGATAATTTCATTGCACCTTACGATGCAACGGTGGTTGAAAAACTAAAGCAAGCGGGCATGCCAATATTGGGTAAGACTAATATGGATGAGTTTGCGATGGGTTCATCTAACGAAAACAGCTTTTATGGCGCGGTCAAAAACCCATGGGATACTGACCGAGTGCCAGGTGGTTCATCCGGTGGAAGCGCAGCGGCAGTTGCTGCGCGATTGGTGCCGGTAGCAACGGGTACCGACACCGGTGGTTCAATTCGCCAACCTGCTTCCTTGACGGGTATTACTGGAATTAAGCCAACCTACGGGCGTGTTTCTCGCTTTGGTATGATTGCTTATGCGTCAAGCCTAGATCAAGGTGGTGCATTCGGGCGTGATGCAGCAGATTGTGCTTTGTTATTGAGTGCAATGTCAGGTTTTGATGAAAAAGACTCAACATCATCTGAGCAGGCAGCTGAAGATTACACTGCAAATTTGGGCAAACCATTAAAAGGTTTAAGAATAGGTGTTCCTGAGCAGTATTTTGGTGAAGGTTTAGAGGAGGGTGTTGCGACTTCAATTCGTTCGGCCCTAGAACAGTATAAAGCACTCGGTGCAGAACTGATTGACATCAAGCTGCCAAATACTAAACTGGCGATCCCTTCTTACTACGTTATAGCGCCTGCGGAATGTTCAGCGAACCTGTCTCGTTTAGATGGCGTGCGTTATGGGCACCGCTGTGAAGATCCTGTGGATCTAGAAGACATGTACAAGCGTTCAAGAGCAGAAGGTTTTGGTTCAGAAGTAAAGCGTCGCATTATGGTTGGGACGTACGCGCTGTCTGCTGGCTATTACGATGCCTATTACTTGAAGGCACAGAAATTGCGCCGCATGATAAAAGAAGACTTCGTTGCAGCGTTTAATGATGTGGATGTGATTATGGGGCCCGTGTCTCCAACGACTGCTTTCAAAATTGGTGAAAAGTCGGATGATCCAGTGAGTATGTATCTACAAGATATCTACACATTGGCGGTCAATCTTGCCGGTTTACCTGCGATGTCGATTCCAGTGGAGGCAGCAGACGGCCTTCCGGTTGGCTTGCAGCTCATTGGTAACTACTTTGAGGAGTCGCGTCTGTTGAATGTCGCACATCAATTCCAGCAAGCAACGGACTGGCATAAACAAACACCTCTTGGATTTGGAGCTTAAGACGATGGAATGGGAAACTGTAATCGGATTAGAAATCCACGCGCAACTCTCCACTAAGAGTAAGATTTTTTCAGGTTCTTCAACAGCTTATGGTGCTGAGCCGAACACGCAGGCCAATGTTGTTGACTTGGCCATGCCGGGTGTATTGCCGGTGCTTAATAAAGATGCTGTTCGCAAAGCGGTCATGTTTGGGATGGCGATTGATGCTGATATTCCTGATTTTTCTGTGTTCGCACGTAAGAATTACTTCTATCCAGATTTGCCGCAGGGTTATCAAATCAGTCAATTTGATCAGCCAATCGTTGGCTTAGGTCACTTAGAGATTGAACTGGAAAATGGCGAAACCAAGCGCATCGGTGTGACTCGTGCTCACCTAGAGCAGGACGCTGGTAAATCACTGCACGAAGATTTTGCAGGACAAACCGGCGTTGATTTGAATCGTTCGGGTACGCCGCTGTTAGAGATTGTTTCTGAGCCAGAGATAAGCAATGCCAAAGAGGCGGTAGCTTACATGAGGAAAATCCACACGCTGGTTCAGTTTTTGGGAATTTGCGACGGCAATATGCAGGAAGGTTCGTTCCGCTGTGATGCTAATGTGTCGGTGCGACCAAAGGGTCAAGCAGAGCTTGGAACACGTGCTGAGCTGAAAAACATCAACTCATTCAAATTTGTTGAGCGCGGGATTAATATCGAAGTAGAGCGTCAGATCGATATTATTGAAGCCGGTGGCAAGGTGGTTCAAGAAACGCGACTGTTCGATCCGGACAAAGATGAAACGCGTTCGATGCGCTCTAAGGAGGAGGCGAATGATTATCGCTACTTCCCCGATCCTGATTTGTTGCCAGTCGCTATTTCTCAAGAGCTACGTGATAGCGTTCGTGCTGAATTGCCAGAATTACCTGAGCAGAAAAAACAGCGTTTCATGGATCAGTTCGAATTAAGTGCGCTTGATGCAGGTGTTCTAACCAGTAATCGTGCATTGTCGGAGTATTTTGAAGCCTTGGCAGATGCGACAGGTGAAGCCAAGCTTTCAGCTAACTGGGTGAATGGCGAGCTGGCTAGTCATCTGAACAAAGCAGAGCTTGATGTGACTGACTCTAAGGTTTCTGTTGAGCAATTGACAGCGTTGATCGGCCGTATTACCGATAACACCATCTCCGGAAAAATTGCTAAAGATGTGTTTGAAGCAATGTGGGAAGGTGAGGGTGACGTTGATCAGGTTATTGAGTCGAAAGGACTGAAGCAGATTACAGACTCTGGTGCTATCGAATCATTAATCGATGACATTATTACGGCTAATCCTGGGCAGCATGAGCAATACCGCTCGGGTAAAGATAAATTGTTCGGTTTCTTTGTTGGCCAGGTCATGAAGGTGTCGAAGGGTAAAGCGAATCCTGCTGAAGTTAACCGTTTGCTCAAGTCTAAGCTAGACGCCTGAGTTTGGATGATTTTCAAAAAATCACCAGAGAGATAAATTATGGATAAGATCCACCGCTTTCTAATTGATGAGAGTAATGTAAGAGGCGAGCTAGTTCAGCTAGAGGCTTCTTGGCAATCGCTAATTGCGACGACTGATTATCCAGAGCCTGTGCGCCAAATGCTAGGTGAGGCTTATGCGGCGGTAGCATTGCTCTCTGCCACCATTAAGTATAAAGGTACTTTAGTGGTGCAGGTCAATAGCGGCAAGCCACTGAATCTATTAGTAGTTCAGGCTACTTCAGAGGGGCACTTACGCGGCATGGCGCGTTGGACGGGTGATGTTGATGCAGTGCCTGCAACAGTAAAAGATATGTTTGGGCCGGATGCGACGTTAGTTATTACCGTGCAGTCAGAAGAAGGTCATGGTGAGCGTTATCAAAGTATCGTCAATTTGGAAGGTGAAACGCTTTCTGATTGTCTGGCGGTTTATTTTGAACAGTCCGAGCAGCTAAAAACACGGATTGAGCTGGCTGTGGGTGAAAAGTCGGTGGCGGGTCTGTTAGTGCAAAAGCTTCCGGGCGAGGCTAAAGATTCTGATGGCTGGAATCGAGCAAGCATGCTGACAGAAACAATTCAGCATGACGAGTTGCTTGATCTTAGTCCTGAGGTGATTTTAAATCGTCTTTTTAATCAGGAAGTCGTTCGCTTATTTGAAGGGGATGATCTGTATTTTCAATGCAGCTGTTCTCAGCAAAAAGTTGAGGATATGTTGATTGGCTTAGGCAAAAAAGAGTCAGATGCCACCATGAAAGAGCAAGGCAGTATTGATGTGGACTGTGATTTTTGTAATACGCACTACACCATCGATGAAGTTGATCTAGCGCGTATTTTCTCAGATTCGGTCATGCCAAGTAGTGGCAGCCTACATTAAAGGGCTTTTACCGCTTCCAATACTGTGTCGGCGTGGCCTTTTACCCTGACTTTATCCCAATGTTCGCGTAGCACGCCTTCTTTATCGATTAAGAAGGTGCTGCGAACGATTCCCATATATTCTTTGCCATATAGTTTCTTCAGCTGAATTACATTAAACAGCTGGCAAACAGCTTCATCTTCGTCCGAAATCAATTCAAAGTTGAATGCTTGCTTAGCTTTGAAGTTTTCATGTTTGCGCATGCTGTCTTTAGAAACCCCAACTACCAGGGTGTCATGCGCATCTAATTCAGTTTTCATATCTCTAAAGTTTTGCCCTTCAGTGGTGCAGCCGGGCGTGCTGTCTTTCGGGTAGAAATAAATGATGATATTAGATTTTCCACGATAATCCGAAAGCGTAAAGCTTGTTTCATTGGTGGCGGGTGCTGTGAAATCAGGTACAACCTGACCAACTTCTAGTGCTGACATGCAATATCCTTATGGTATGTTTATCTTGCAGATTGATGGTTTAATCCTCATGCTAATATGAGGGCTTGATGGTTGCTGCTTAAATACTGAATGTGAGTAAATTAACGGATTGTTCAGGCGAATGCCAGAATCCTTTATTTACCTTGTGTTTAGCGGGGGGCACTATTAGACTTTCCCCAATTTATTACACTCAGGTGGTTCGATAGGATCATCAGAATTACTACTTTGTTTATTCTGCAAAGTTATGCTGGAGGATTTAATGTTTCAGGGAAGTATGGTCGCGCTAATCACGCCAATGACGGCCACCGGGGAAGTCGATGAGGCTGCCCTAGAGCGTCTAGTCGGTTTTCATCTCGATAATAAGACGGATGCCATTGTCGCAGTGGGTACCACAGGAGAGTCATCCACTTTAACTCATGCTGAGCACACGCATGTGATTAAGCGGGTTGTTGAGATTGTCGATAAGAAAATTCCAGTGATTGCTGGCACAGGCTCGAATAGTACCGCTGAAGCGTTAGGGTCGACGGAAGCTGCGAGAAAAGTTGGCGCAGATGCTGCCCTACTGGTTGCACCTTACTATAACAAGCCGAACCAAGAAGGTTTGTATCGACACTTCAAAACTATTGCGGATGGTGTCGCAATTCCTCAAATTTTATATAATGTCCCAGGCCGCACCATTAGCGATATCTTGCCGAATACTGTCGACCGTTTGGCAGGCATCAGCAATATTGTTGGCATTAAAGAAGCCACGGGTGACATGGCGCGTGCAAAAGAGTTAATAGAACGTTGTGCTGATCGCATGGATATTTACAGTGGGGATGATCCAACAGCCCACGAACTGATCTTGCTGGGCGGAAAAGGAAATATTTCAGTTACCGCCAACGTTGCTCCAAAATTAATGCATGATATTTGCGCTGCTGCACTTGCTGGTTATGTAGAGACAGTGCTGAAGTTAGATACTGCGCTAAGACCGCTTCATTCATCATTGTTTGCTGATCCCAATCCGATTCCTGTGAAATGGGCAATGTCAAAAATGGGCTATGGCCATGCTGATGGTATTCGTTTGCCATTGGTTCCACTGGAAGCCTCACTGCAAGCTGCAGTATTGGATGCTATGCTTCAGGTTGGTATTACAATCGATTAACCCATCAGGTTATAAGTATGAAATTATTATTGACTCTTTTGATTGCCGGTTTACTAACAGGCTGCTCCTCAGTTTCCAGATTTACGAGTGTCACTAACTTGGTTGATTATAGTAATCACAAGTCCGTTAAGGTGTTAGAAATCCCATCAGATTTGGATGCGCCAGTTTTTAACAAGACTTACATTACTACGGTTTCTGATTCCGTTGCTACAGCAGTTGCAACGAAACCTAGCAGGTTGGATCAAGTGCCACTGGTTGATAAGAGTATTCGTGTCTCTCAGCCTAGCTTGGCCAACGTTGTTCAGAAGGGTGCCCAAGTTGTGTTGCAGATTGAGGATGATCCAGCTGCAGTTTGGACACGCACTAACAATGCATTAAAAAGTATGGGTATGACGATCAGTCAATCTGATCAGGCTTCAGGTGTTATTTTGGCAAGAGATAGCGCTCTAGTGGCAAGTCCTGATAGCCCCATAGGGCGGCTTTTGAATAAGTCATTAGGTAGAGCAAACAAAGGCGTAGAGTACCAGTTCCGTATTAATGGTGCAGAAAAGATTACAAGCATAGAGGCTGCAGATAAATCAGGTAGACCATTGTCAGTTGCTGATGCGCGACTTGTTTTGGAGCGTTTAAGAAAAGAGTACACTAAATAACGATGATTCGGTTTGCTTCGTTGGGTAGTGGTAGCAAGGGTAATGCAACACTTATTGAAATAGGTGAAACCCGTATTCTTTTGGATTGTGGGTTTTCTGTAAAAGAGACAGAGAAGCGTTTGCAGCGTTTGGGCTGCGATGCCTCGTCGTTGTCGGCGGTCGTTGTCACTCATGAGCATGGCGATCATATTAACGGGGTTGGCCGATTATCCCGAAAGCATAAGCTCCCTGTTTGGCTAACCCATGGCACTTGCCTTGGTGCTAAAGATAACGATTTTGTTCAGACTTGTTTTATCGAGCCTGACACTGCATTTGAAATAGGGGATGTTCACCTCCAGCCGTTCCGTGTGCCTCACGATGCGCGTGAACCTTGTCAGTTTGTATTTAGCGATGGTAGCTTTCGTTTAGGTATACTGAGTGACTTAGGTCATGCAACACCGCATGTTTTGAGTAACTTAGACTCCCTAGATGCGCTAATGCTCGAATGCAACTACGATTACGATATGTTGATGCAGGGTGCATACCCTTATTCGCTTAAGCAGCGAGTCTCTGGCGGTCTTGGTCACTTGGACAATCTTCAGTCGGAGGCGATCTTAAAGAAAATTGATTTGTCGAAGATGCAGCACCTGTTAGGTGGGCATGTCAGTGAAAAAAACAATTCTCGGCTTTATGCTCAAGAGGCTTTATATCGGGGTGCAGACTGTGAGTCTGAATGGGTTTCTATGGCTTGTCAGGAAGAAGGGTTCTCATGGAGAGAAGTTTCCTGAAGTAGCTGTTTGAGTGGTTGGTTTTTACCCTGTTTTTAGGTGGTTCTGAAATAGTTCAACTTAATTCAATAAAACTTAATTGAATCCATTGACAGCCTTTCAGATCTGTCTATAATGCGCCGCTCAGTCAGGCAGCCAGGCCGCCCTTTTGGGCGTCTGCCGGTAGAATAGTTGGATCCGTTTT
>Ga0209828_1003514_pt1 | contig 11922 bp, 10 predicted proteins | sample MaitaG_FD_187429 | JGI IMG/M metagenome (GOLD analysis project Ga0209828, IMG submission 187429) | Marine algal microbial communities from Maine, USA - Maine_Asex2 metaG (SPAdes) (version 2) | ecosystem: Host-associated > Algae > Red algae > Unclassified | place: Maine, USA | collected 2015-01-05
TTTGTGGATTTTAGAAGGCTTAAACAAGATGTACATGAATATCAAACTATAGAGAACAGTTATGAAGACCTTTATTTCTGTTATTGATCTAACAGCAAATTTTACGTTATGTCCAGGTAGGTAAAAGTAAAAATAAAGTACACCAACAATCAATCCTATCAGTGTTATGAATAATCTTTTGTTTTCGTGATCAGAAGTTATAAAATAAATTCCTGGCACAATCCTTATGTAAGCGGTAAACGTAAGTAATCCTACTTGTGTGTCCCATTCTGTAATGTCCATAAATTTACTCCCCAATAGTATCATCACAATCTCCTCATTGAACATGAAGTAAATCAAAAATAGTATTAAGCCAAGCAAACTGACTAAACAAAATAGGCTAAATATTTTCAGTCTTGATTTGGACGCAGTTGATTTGGACATTCTACTCAACATAGGCATCAGTGCACTTGAACATACCAGCATTAGAATCGTTAAGCCAGCTACTATTTTCTTAACCCCAGTATACATTCCTAAATCATCCCCTGAACAAAAATGTTCCACCATCAGAGTATCAAAGTTTCCAAATAATGCCTCAATAATTACAATAGAAGCAAATGGTAAAATAATTGCAAATTCTTTGGCTATCCCTGAAAGCGAAAATTTAGAAAAAATAGAACTTATTGAAATCTGTTTGATCTTATACTTCACAAGTATTGTAGAAAACACAAACATAACCACGACGCCTACAAAGTATCCATATATAAATGCTTCTTCACTCGCTAAAAAACGAGACGCAATAAGCGCTAAGCCAAGAAAAAAAGATAATACAAGTAAAGATATTGTTTCTAGGACGTATTTATTAAGCGAATGAAAAATTGCAAAGTTTATATTTGACAAGCTTAAGAAATACCCCGACAAGACGATAGCTACAATCAGCAAAGGACTGTATCCCCAGAATGCATTCATATATGCATAGAAGAACATACCGATTAGAACAATAAAGAACGTAAAAGACTTGAGCCCATACTTATCAGAAAGGTATTGCTCATTAAATAGACTCTGATTTACGGACAGCTCCTTAACTACGACCAACTTATGCCCAAAATCAGTAAATGTTTCCGCCAATTTTATCAAAACAACAAATAGGGCTAAAATACCAAAGACTGCAATAGGGAAAAACCTTGCAAGCAAAGCAAAAATGACTAGATTATTAAACAGCTTCAATCCATAGCTTAAGCCAGAATAGAAAAAATTATTCTTTAATAACTCAACAACACTTACGGGTAACTGTAACTTCAAAAATCTATTTGCTTAAACCTGCCTTGAATACAATGTATTTAAATGCATAAGGTCTTATAAAAAGTAATGGGTCAACTTTTAAAGCAGACCCTATTAGTTTTAAAAAATTATCAATCCTAAATCGCATCAAGTTTCTACCCAATAACGGAAATGTAGATTGCACAAGGATTTTATGTTTCCATCTGGTATTTTCACTCTTCTCTTTTGGGAATTTCTCATTAAGAAATTCCGATACACTTTTGACTAAACCATGTGCATCATAAAATTGTTTCTTCCAATCTTTTACTGAACTTTCATTTCCTCCATGGTTTCTCCAGAATGCCGCCTTTTCTTCTCTAAGAATAACATTTCCATGTGTTGCAAGCCTTAGCAGGGATTCTGCATCTGAGGCAATGATATCATTCCTATAAAAATCGATTTTTCGTGCAATTCTTGCATCATATACAGAAGTCAGGTGATTAAATCTAAACGTTGCATATTGATTGTAGACATAGTCCTTGCCCGTGTGAAATGAAAAGCTGTCATCATTAAAACTCTGGATTTTGACAGGTTCTTTTAATCTATATTTTTTAGATTGACAAAGCACTACTTTCTCGTGCTGCAATATCAAATTTATAGATTTAGAAATTAATTGAGGATCCAATAGCATATCATCTCCATCTACATTTATTACAAAATCTCCACTTGAAAGATTATTCAAGATATGATTGTAATTTTTGACTCGACCTTTGTTTACCTTATTTCTGTAGATTTTGACTTGCTCAGGAAACTTATTTTGCAGCAGATCATACGTACCATCCGTAGAGCAATCATCACAAACGATAATTTCTTTTTTGGAATAGTCCTGACTCAATGCACTGCGAATAGCATCTTGAATGAACTCTGCCTGATTATAGGTGGGTATCATAATGCTAACGAGAGGTAAGTTTTTTGATTCTTTTGAACTCGTCAAAAGTTAGTTTTTCTATCTTTTTTGTAAGGGTCTTGCAGTTAGCAATCCATCATCTATACAGCTAAAATCGACATTGATAATGCCTATTTTTTTGCTTTATTTCTCTTTCTACCCTTTCTAAAAGGTAAAATATATTCATAGTAAAAAGCAAAGTACACATGTACAAATGCGGGCTTTATGTCCCTCCAAGTAAAAAAGGCAAGTTTATCTGCAGTAAAGATATCCTTGAGGTAGCCAAAGAAATTTCTATTCCTATTGATCATAACGTTATACTTCAGATCCATCATAGGAAACATCCATGTCCCTTTGTTCTTTTTCTGTTTATACACTTTAGTTGTTTTACGTCCCTCAATTGTCTCCATTGCAATCCATGGCAAGTTAAAACCTGCATAATCCATTAAAGAAATCCAACTCCAGGGTCTAGGATTTATTTCCATGAGATAGTACTCGTCTTCATGTTTTTTAAACTCAACTTGACATATCCCTGTGATGCCTGCCTCTTTCAGTAGATAAATTGCATAGGTTTTAAGCTTTGGCGCTTCAACAAGTTCGCCTAAAGAACATTCACCTAAACTGGGTGGATATTGTCTTAGCTTTCTGCCAGTCCCTATGGCTTTTACTTCACCTTTGTAAGCAAAAAGTCCTGCAGTATAAAGCGTATCATCTCCTCCCGGAATAAACTGTTGCACGACATATGGTACATTGATTCGTTCGAGCTTGTCAATATGTACTTGTAGTTGAGATTCGTTTTCAGCAAATGCAATTCTAAATGCTTGTTTAATTACATCAACTGTATCCGTCTTCTTTAGACTAGGTTTTATTATTACAGGAAATGAATTTATTCTTTTTGTATCAACTGGACTATAATACGTAAACGGAATAGGTACTTGTGCATTTTCCGCAATCTTGTACATACCTTTTTTCTCAATACAGGGTTTTAGCTTAGATAAATCTGTTTCAAAGGATGCTCTATAATAATGTGACAAGGTATCCCAATGCTTAACAAAAAACATAAGATAGTCATCACTACCAGTGTATAAATATGGTCTTGTTTTCTCAGGATCTATTTCTTTAGCAATCTCAAGAAATTTATTCACAAGATTTTCATTTCCTACATCAATGAGATTAGGTATAACAAAACCCTTCTTGGTATATTTAGAATAGAAGCCTTCTGCTTTATAAACATCGGCCGTATATATCTCAACACCCTCTTTTCCTAAAGAACGGATAATTCCAAGTCCCGTCCTTCTGCTATGTACTACAAATGCCTTCAACCGTTCTTTTCTTGTAACAATTTCTTAATCACTACATGATATTCTTCAAATAACTTATTTGCATCAAAGTCACTTTCCGCTTTCCTTCTACCTTCCAATCCCATCGCAATCTTCTCTTCATCACTCAGCAAAATAAATTCCTCCATCTTCTGTCTGAGACTTTCCTTATCATTTGCCTTGCATACTAATCCTGTAACATTATCTTCTACAGTCTGCAGACATGCATCTATATCAGAACATATGATGGGTGTCTTCATAGCTGCGCCTTCCATAAGACTCATTGGCATTCCTTCATTATAATGTGTAGCTAAGACCACACAATTTGAATCATCATACAATGGCCTTGGATCATCGATCCAGCCAAAATAGTCTATTTTATCTTCGGCTGTTAATTGATCCAACCATTCCTTATCAACAGAATCACTATCTCCTTCTATAGGCAGGCCTGCTAGTTGCACACGTACATTCGGATATTTTCCTTTGAGTTCAAGGCCAACATTTATCAGATTTTCAACTCCTTTAGATTTCATTAATCTTCCTATATATAAAAACTTAATCTGATCAAAGTTCTTTTCCTTCTGGCTAATAAAGCGACTGATGTCTAAGCCTTCTCCTTTAATAATTCTACACTTCTCCTTTGGCAAGTACCCATTTTCTGTCATGTACGTAAGATCAGATGGGTTATTTAAATAGATACAATCACTATGCTTGTACGACATTTTCCCTAAGGCTCCAATTACAAATCTTCGGAACGGTCTTGTGCCGTCAAACACTCTGCCTCTACCATTCAATACATTAATCACTTTTACAGAAGAATCTTTAAAGATCAGATTAGAATAAATGTTTGGTTTGATAGTAAAGCTCATTACTAGATCTATTTTCTTTTCTGCTACAAGACCTTTTAAGGTTTTGTATGTCCCATATTCTTTTAAAAGATTTAATCCAGTTCTAGAAATATCGTATTCAATAAATTCATCTGCAACTTTCTTAATCTCATCAATAGAACCATTATCTGAAGCAAATACAATTACTCTATAACCCGCTTTTTTTAAGTTTTTCAGCAATAGCATTTTGAACAAGAAGACGTTCCTTGAAACATTTGTAATTATTGCTATGGTTTTCTTAGTCTTCAATTCTTTGTTTAAGTTCTTCAAAGCTTATTAGGTTTAATAACTCTTTTCTATTTTTCTCCAATACGGTATATTCATAAAATGGATTAGTGGTTTCTATACTATTGCCTACTTTTTGTGTTTTGGAAATCACTCCTACCCCCCAATCTGTATCAATACAACAAGATTGTAGATCTGACACTGTTCTATACTTCATCAAAGCTTTCCATGTACTTCCACTCCACTGCCCACGTGCAGGTGATAAATGATCACTATAGTCTTCACGCGCATGCCATGAGGTAGGCGGATTGCAATCGTGTAATACAATGAAGCCATCGTCCTGAATATATTCCAATGCATTTGTAATGTCTCTATCTACTTGTTCCGCAAGATGGAGTCCATCTATAAAAACAACATCGAATTTAATTGCTTTATCTAAGACCTTACCATCACTCAGTTGATCAAAGAACGCATCACTTGTAAGCGGAAAATCAACCGGGTTCTCCGCAAACTCTAAACCTGGATCAACACTATATTTTTTATGCGCTTTAATATGATTAAAGTTGGCGTCTGGATTTCTTACTCCAATTTCCAAATACGTTGTATTTCTATTAAACTTTGAAAGTAAATGATTAATAATATCTGTTCGTTTAGGTGATTTTTGTTCTTCCAAGATCCCTTTTTCCAAAGCTGCTACGTGCTGCTTATTAAACGGAATTTTAAGAGCATATCGAAAGGTGTTTATATACTTTTTCATCATTAACTTTTGATACTGAGTTCTAGGATTTCTCCGTTTGCAATACTAATTTGGTTCATAAGAGAACTGTTATTTAAAATGTACTTGGATTTTAGATAGCGCATTACAGCGCCATGGCTAAAGATTAAAATCTTTTGCGCTTCCACGTTTTCGATAAAATCATCAATCCTATTGAAAAAATCGGATATCGGTTCTCCTAGAACAAGTTCTTTCGGATTATTTTTCCAAAGTTGCATAACATCGGTCTGCATTTCTACTTTAGGCCTACCCTCGTATTTTCCAAAATTCAACTCATCTAATCTCTTGTCAATATTAAAATTCTGGTACCCATGTATTATCGCTGTCTCATGTGTACGCATTAACGAAGAACAGAAAATTTTATCAAACGTAAGTTCAGAAAGTTTTTTCTTATTTTTAAGAATTGTATTCAAATTCTCCTTGCTTATAATATCAATGGGAATGTCACGGCTTCCTTGCAATATCCCTTTTCGATTATAATGTGTAGGCAGGTGTCGTATGAATGTAAACTGTCTAATAGTTTCTTGCTTTTCTACTTTAGAAAAAACGTTTCACTCCTCAAACCTGATCGTTGTGCTTCTAGCAGTAATAAGTCGTTCGGATTTACATTTCCTAAATTTACATTTGCCCCTACCTGATTGATGAAGAACATTTGCGCCTTTGGTTGTGGAGCTTCAAAAATAATTTTTTCAGATGGAACATTCGAAACAATATCAGCAACTAATCCTGTCCGAATCTCTCCACTAGGCCTATACACTCCAGCCGTACCAGAATTCCTTCCCTCTGTGATTACATACTCACACCCAGCCTCTAATAAGGTATTTAATTCATTGATCCATACTGATGGTGGCATAATTGCTTCTCCATCTTTTGAACCTATCTCTGAGAGCACTGTGAAGTCTTCATTAAATTCCTTGACAAGATCCACTCTTTCCTCTAAAGCAATATCAATAGTTCCCATAGAAATCTCAACCCAAGAGACATTATGGTCTTTCATATATTGCTTATACTCCTTAAGTTTCTTCTGATAGTAAAACTTCTCAAATAATGTCCCTCCGAAATAGACCTCTATATCATGAGATTTATACAAATCAATTTTAACCTGCAATTTAGGTGTTACATATGCAGACCCAACTCCTAATTTCGCTATATCTATATAGCTCGAGTAATCTGCTAATATGTTCTTTAGTGCCCCAATGTTCTCTCTTACATCATGTACTGCTGTAATTCCAGAAGTTCTAGGTTTTGAAAGTCTTGTCGGTAATTTTAGCATAATATACTTATTTAGAATACTTTATCTTTTCGAAACAAAACACATTTTCGTATAAGTCTTTTCTGCTTTTGGCTACTTGTTCCTTTTCGTCAAAAATCAGATAGATATTAGAGGTGCGTAATTTAAATATCTCCATTTGGTTTGTAATTCATATTAATAATTAATCCTGTAATAAATTAGCTTTATAATCATTTTATCACTGATTTTAAATTACACAGTTCATATGGCAGGTTATACCCATCCCATATATAGTGAAAGTTGAGTCCTTGACCGACAGGAACTATCCTATCCACGCCTTTCCCTTTAGAAAGATCAACTATGCTATTCAATTCATTGTCAGAAAGACCGTAATACGTAATTGTTTGTATTTGCGGATTTATATATTTATCTAAAGCTCTTAACGATTCCAACTGGTATAAATAAAAATAACCAGCTCCACATGAATGTAAGGTTTTTTCTTTTGCAGCTTTTGCTAATAATAAATTGACCGTATGATTTTTATAGGAAGTTATATTTGAATCAATAGCATCTGATGCTAGTTGATTAAATTTTAGACTTGCCATAGAGGCATCGTCATGGTTATATTCTTGTTCCGCTAACTTCCCTAATCTATTCCCAAAGTCCTCTATAAATTCCGAAATATCTCCATCATGTAAAACAAAGATTGACTGTGGCGAAGAGCATCCTTTTTGATCAAACGTATAAGCATCGTTATAAAACAACTTAACGAATGTTTGCTTATTTTCTTCAGAAGCTGAAATAAAATGATCTGCTTTAATAATTGACAAAGAAACCCGATCTGCGAAAACCAAATCTTTAGACCTTGGATTCACAGTTATCTGTTTGAAGTGCTTTACTGTCTGATCCCCTCCCCAAATTATTCTTGCTTGTGCTAATTTCGAAAAGGCTGTATTCCATTTATCCTCATGACCATATTTGTACATCCATATAAAATCCTTACACGCGTTGTGTTCCTCTTTCTGCAGGACTTGGTTAATAATTGCGAATATTTCATAAATAGCTGGATCATCTACTCTCTCAGATATTCTGAGAATGTTACGATTTCCCATCAACATCGAAATAGCTAGACTATATAAGAACATAGTATCAACATTAGATGGACAAATATGAAATACATTTCCTAACGGTCCACTTACAAATACAGTAGTCTTTTTTAGATGTTCATTTTCTTTTACTATAGCTCGAATATTCGATTTCCTCATCCAAAATGCAAGCGCCGTAATAGGAGGGATCTTATTAATTCTAGTATCCCTTAAAATTTGCTTTGCAACATCATTTAAGAATTCAATTACTCTTTCGTCAAAAACATCTAAAGGAAACTCTAAATTTAAGTCCTCCTCATAAATATCATAATCTAAAAAATCTGGAACTAGTTTTTGCATATCCAATTATTGTCCGGCTGCAAATGTATCACTACAGCCTCTAAGTTCAGCCTTTTTGGCTCTACCTAAGATTTTAAAATACTTTCCTTTCCATGGCAAATCATCTTCTCCCACACACACACCTATATCCTCTGTTAAAATAGAATGTCCAGGATAACTTTTAGGTAATATGCTCAAAACTTGAACGAGTCCTTCTTGTCCATTAGGCAAGACAGAAAAATCTTTCGGGTCTCGAATTATTATATCTGAAAAATTGGGGCAGTGTAAATATCCTTTCTCATTTTCAAGAAATACAGAGCCAACTTGCTCCACCATTCCATAGAAGTTATATATTTTTTCAACGCCAAATTTCTCTTTCAATTTTGCTTTGAATGTCGCATTGTCAACAGCCATTGATAGCAATTTCTTCCAACCTCCACTATGTATAAGCACCGCTTTAGAAAGATCTATATCTTTTTTAAATGCTTGCTGATACAAATATTGCCATACCATAAATGTAAATCCAAAAATTAGAATTTTCTGTCCATTATATTTTTCTAAAAACGCATCTAAGGCTTCGGTATCCAAATTGTAGTTTTCATCAAGAATATAAGCATGCTTTTTACCAAAGACAGAAAGACCTAATATTCCTGCACCTCTAGCTGAAAAAGCTTTTCTATCTTTCAATACAGCTTTTGAATCTACTATCAGCATTGGTAGCCTTTCCTGACCCAGGACATGAGTCATAATCTTGGACAGCGCCAAGGTTTGTGTTTTCGCTGTATCTCTATCTAAATAAATTTTACTTGGAACTGTTCCGGTAGTCCCACTTGAGCTAAGTACTTTATAAACATCTTCATCCGGTATACTTTTTAATGCATGGTTCTTAAAAATACTCACTGGCAGAAAAGGTATTTCCTCAATACTACTAGGCTCTATATCATTAAAAATGATTTTAGAAACTCTAAGATACTCTGCACAATGTTCCTTATGATAATGGTGCATTTCTAAGAACTGCGGAAATAGTTCTTTGCTCTTATCCTTGATTGAGAATTGCTCTATATCAAAAACATTCAACATAATTTATTTTTATCGATGAGAATATCGGATTTAGGAGAGTTTAACTATCATTGCCTGATCTTCAGGTAGCTCAATAATAGGTTCAGTTTTATCTGCAAAAAATTCTTTAAACGCTTTGTATACGCCTTCTGCATAATAATCATGACTTACAAGGCAGCCTCCTTTATTAAGTCGAGGGTAAAAGAACTCTAAACATTTTAATGTAGAATCATACAGGTCTACATCTAAGTGTACAAAAGAAAATGAAACGTTTTCTACTGCTTCAGAATTTTTTTGTGGAAAAAAGCCTTTATATATATGTACGTTATCAAATTCTGAAAGATATTTTTTTACTACGTCAAAATTTGATTGAAATTGTCCTTCATGGAAGTGTTTCGCATCCACTTCTTCTGTTGGTGGGAGGCCTTCAAAACTATCAAAAATGTAAAAAGGTTTATTTCCTTTGGCTAGAGAGATAAGTTTAGCTGAGGCACCATTAAAAGTACCTACTTCGGCAATTGCACCGTCTATTTTTGCTGTGTTTCTAGTTATACTGTACAAATTGTAGGCTTCTGTATATCTGAGCAGGAATTTCCTTTCTCCTTTAATCTTTTTTATTAGGTTAAACACATTTGTTTTATCTCCCTCTTTAAACTTAACCAAACCAGTATGATGTTTGCTTAATAAGCTTCCAAGTCTTTTGTATACGTTACTTGTAATAGACATTCTGTTTATTTTAATGCTTTATAATCAATTTTACCATTAGCTGTTAGTGGAATCGTTTCCACAAGCTTTACTAATATATATGTTGGATGAATTTTCAGTTTATCAGAAACTGCCTTTTTCAAACTTCTAAAATCTTGCTCAGGTGACTCAATAGCCAAAACAATCTTAGAATCATCCTGGTTATTCATTGCTGCAATCATCAAATCTGGACTAAGTCTTTTACAAATTTGTTCTACTTCATCGAGATTAATACGTTTTCCAAATACTTTGGCAAATCGTTTTATCCGACCTATAATATAGTAAAACCCATCACTATCTTGTGTAGCCATATCGCCGGTATGTAAGACCTTATCTTGCTCATAATCTAAGAGGTCATCAAGACTACTACAATACCCTCCAAAAACATTTGGACCTTCATATACTAACTCACTCGTTTCTGGGTCAATTTGAAAAGTACCGCCTTTTATTGCTTTACCAATAGAATCGGGCTTTGAACTTAGATAAGAGGGCTCCAGATATGACATTCTTGCTGTTGCTTCTGTTTGACCATACATTACATAAAATTCTTTGTCATATTTTGCAGCGTACTCTGCAAATTGCTTAATCAATTTTGGATTTAATTTACCACCTGCTTGTGTGAAATATTTTAGAGATCTATAGTCTTTTTTCAAAAAGCCAATTCTACTTAACATTTGATATAGTATTGGTACTCCTGCGAACGTACAATAATTGTACTTATCAAAATTTTCCCAAAACTCTTTTTCAACAACTGATTTTGTTTCACATACTATAGTGCCTCCCGCAATTGCGTTAGAATTGAGAATGGATAGTCCATATGAATAATAAATTGGTAAGTTCAGCGGTACTACATCCTCATGCTCAATAGGTAAGTACTCTGCTATTGATTGCGCATTGGATAATAAATTTCGTTCAGAAAGCTTTACAAATTTTGGAGACCCTGTAGTTCCTGAAGTGCTCAAAAGCAACTTAATCTCATCTGCAAATGTGATTGTGGTAGTTCTATATTTTATCTCATATACTTTGCTTTCTATTTCCTCATACCCTTCTAAACTTTCTCTAGTAAGATCGTAGACATAGTCAGGGGAATACAGTTGTTCTAAATTTTCTTTAAACTCGCCCACTAAATCTGGACTTAACAGACTTACGATTAGATTGCTTTTATAAAACCTAAAAAAAGTATTTAGTGAATCAAAAGAATTATCAAGATATAGAAAAGCAAGTTTCTTCTGAGCTCCAGAATATACTGGTGACAATGAAAGGTCCTTAAAAAGATACAATGTATCTGTCTTGGGGTCCAATATCTTTAGTGTTGTTTTTTTATATATCTTTTCTAGAAGAATTGACATCTAGTGATTTTAAATTATCATGCTTCCGTCCACTCCCAGAGTCTGCCCAGTAACATATTCCGACAAATCTGAGGCGAAGAATAAAGCTACTTTTGCTATATCAATAGGTTTGCCTAATCTTTTCATTCCTATGGATTCCAAGTTCTTTTGATAAAACTTAGGATCCATTCCTTGGGTCATTTCGGTATCAATAAACCCCGGTGCGATAGCGTTTACTCTTATATTGAGGGAAGCCAACTCTTTACTTAAAGACTTTGTAAAACCAATTAAAGCAGATTTACTTGATCCATAAATTGATTGTCCTAGGTTTCCATTTGTACCTATAATAGAGCTTATATTGATTATTGAGCCCTTTCTTAAACGTAACATTGATTTAGTGGCTAATTTTGCACAATACATAGATCCATAAACATTTGTTTCATACATATCTTGAATCATTTGCAAACTTGTCATTTGCAAAGTTGCGTCTTGCATGATTCCTGCATTGTTAATGAGAATATGTATAGGGATTTTTTCCTTCCTCACGGACTTAAATATCTCATTTAAGGCTTCATAGTCTCTTACATCGGTTGCAAAGACTTTGACATTAACACCAAAGCGATTTTCTAAATCTGCTTTAACTGTTTCTAACACAGATTTAGTACGAGAAATTAATATTAAGTCAGAACCGTTTTCTGCAAATAATTCTGCACACGACAAACCAATACCTCTTGAAGCTCCTGTG
>Ga0209828_1003518_pt1 | contig 11915 bp, 11 predicted proteins | sample MaitaG_FD_187429 | JGI IMG/M metagenome (GOLD analysis project Ga0209828, IMG submission 187429) | Marine algal microbial communities from Maine, USA - Maine_Asex2 metaG (SPAdes) (version 2) | ecosystem: Host-associated > Algae > Red algae > Unclassified | place: Maine, USA | collected 2015-01-05
CTTAGCCTTCGCCAACTCGGCTTCGAGACCAGCAACCTTCGCGGCGTCAGCCTTAGCCTTCGCCAACTCGGCTTCGAGACCAGCAACCTTCGCGGCGTCAGCCTTAGCCTTCGCCAAGTCGGCTTCGAGCCCAGCAAGCTTGCCAGCGTCGGCCTGGGCCTTCTGAAGGTCGGCCTGCAAGCCCGCAACCTTCGCGGCGTCGGCCTTGGCCTTGGCCAAATCAGCCTCAAGCGGACCAACACGACCAGCATCAGCACGAGCCTTGGCCAACTCAGCCTCAAGCTGCTTCGCCTTGCCGGCATCGGCCTGTACTGCGGACATCTGCGCCGAGAAGCCTTGACGCTCCTTGGCGAAGTCGGCTTCAAGCGCAGCGGCGCGATCGGCGCGTGACTTGAGGTCGGTGTTGGCCTTCTCCATCTCGGCGATCCGAGCCTGGAGCTGGGCAACCTGACCTTCGAGGTCTCCGGCCTTTGCGGCGTCGGCCTTGACCTTGGCAAGTTCGCCTTCGAGCGCCTTGGCCCGGTCGGCCTCTGCCTGGAGGGCCTTCAGCTGGTTCTGGAGATCGCCAACCTTTGCGGCCTCGGCTCGCATCGCGGCGAGGTCTGCTTCGAGCTGCTTGGCCTTACCGGCTTCGGCGCTCGACGCTGAGAGCTTCGACTCGAGGTCCGAGACCTTGGCAGCCTCGGCCTGAAGACCAGCAATCTGGCCTTCCAGACCGGCGACCTTGCCGGCTTCGACTTCGAGTTCCTTGATCTGGCCACTCATGGCCGATGCCTTAGCGGCTTCGGTCTGTAGCGACGACACCCGTGCTTCGAGGTCGCCGACCTTGGCGGCTTCGGCTCGCATCGAGGTGAGCTCTGCTTCGAGCTCGTCGGCGCGGCCTGCACTGGCCTGGAAGCCACTGATCTGGCTCTGGTACCTGTTGACCTGACCTTCGAGTTCGGCAGCTCGGGCCGCTTCAGCCCGGGCCGAGTTCAGCTCGCCCTCAAGCTCGCCGACTCGGGCCGCTTCGGCCCGAACCGACTTCAGTTCGCTCTCGAGAGGTCCGACGCGTTCGGCGTCAGCCTGCAGCGTGTTAACGCGTGCTTCGAGCGAGCTGACCTTGCCGGCTTGTGCCTGCAGCGAGGTCATCTCGGTTTCGAGTTCACCAACCCGTGAGTAGTGCATGTCGCGCTCGCCCTGAAGCGAGTTGACCTGCGAGAAGAGACCCTGGCGCTCGCCGTCGACCTCGGCGTAGCTCGCTTCGAGCTCGGCGCGAGAGGTACGCAGATCGGTGGTCGACTGGCGGAGGCGACCCAACTCGCTCTGCGTGTCATCCCACTGTTCAGCATCGACAGAGCGTCGACGCCATTTCCATGCGAGGAATCCCAGCAGCAGCCCCAGCAGGGCGGCGAGTGCAAGGAAGATCCACAAATGAGCTAACAAGAACCACACAGGTCAGTTTCCTTCCTGGACGTCGAACTGAACTCGGCGGTTCGTCTGACGACCATCTTCGGTTGCGTTATCGGCTATTGGTTGGGTCTCGCCGTAACCGACGGCGGTCAATTGGTCAGCGTCGACGCCACCGGCGACGAGGTAGGCCTGCACAGCTTCGGCACGAGCCTGGCTGAGCGTGAGGTTGCTGGCATCGGAGCCATCGTCATCGGTGTGACCCTGAACCTCGATGGAGGCGTCGGGGAATGATCCGATTGCGACGATTGCGTTGTCGAGGACGCCTTGGGCATCGCCGGTGAGGTTGGCGGTGCCAACCTCGAACTCGACACCCGAGAGGTCGAGGTTGCCAATAGCGGTTGCGGCATCGATGTCGATGTCGCTGCTGTTCGTGCCAACGTCAGCGCCGGCGACGGCTGCGTCCATTGCATCCTTCGCATCCTGTGAGGGAGCGAGGCCAGTGACGTTCAGTTCCTCAGCGGTGAGCGTTGCCCGCCCCTGCAAGAGGTCCGAGCGCATCGTTGGGATGAGGGCGGCAACTGCAGCGACTCGACCATCGGCGCCTGGGATGCGCTCGTCGATACCGAGCACGTTCAGGTTATCGGTCACATTCGCCGCGCCGTATTCGGCAGTGGCGGCATCGACGAGGACGGTGCGCTCGCCTTCATTAAGTACGTCGCCCGAGAGTGTGATGCTGTCCTCGTCGGTATCGGCGACGATGTCGACGATGCCGGTGGGGGCAGCGGGAACGGCGGTGGGTTCCGGAGCCGGAGTGGCAGTTGGAATTGCGGTCGGAACCGGTGTTGCTACCGGAACTGCAGTTGGGTCAACAAACTGGACCCGGCTGCTGTCGACATCTCGAACACCGGACTCGTTGAGAACTGCCTGATCGAGCGCTGCGTGGTCAGCGTAAGGCTGACCCCGCACGAGCGTTCCATCGAGAGTGGCATCTCGGCCAGAGAAACTGACGCTGAGCGGATCTGCGTCAAGCGAGTTCACGCCTGCAGCAGTGAGATTGCCGACCGTTGCGCTGTGCAACGAGTTTCGAATAGCAGGCAAGCAAAGGATTAAAGCCAGTGCAGATAACAGGAGGAAGAGGAGAATCCCTGCCAAGATTCCCCAGCGACGTTGCTTCGTCAAAGTGAATGCTCCCTTCGGGGGCGAGAAGGCTCGCGAATGAATGCGGCAATGGCATGACGGAACATGTGCCCAGAAAGTCGCGAGCCGAACGAGTGGGTGCCGCCTCGAACCCTATCCATTTCGGGGTAGGCCCTGCTGGCCCGATCGATCACGTAGCGTTAGGCCGCCATGACGTCGACACCGTTCACCGCCGCTCAGCGCGAGATCATCGACAATCTGGGATCGTCGGCGTCGGAGCGTCCAACGTTCGATGACGACCTCCGCGACCGGCTTCGCAACGACCTCCAGGAACGGCTCGGCCCCTTCGCCGGCAGCTACACGCCGGAGGACCCGTTACGCGTCAACAAGCACAATCTGGCGATGGTGCACGGTTGCGAGGCGAGGTTCGTCCACGAGGCCGACACCGACGATTTCGACTGGACGGTGCCCATCGCGATCGGCTCGGTGGCCCATAAGGCGATCGAGCTATCGGTGCACTGGCGGGCGAACAGCCCCGCCCTTGATCTCGTCGACGAGGCGATGGCTCGCATCGGCGGCGAGGACTACAGCCTCGGCCAGTGGATGCGCGAATTGCCCGAATCGGAGCGGGCCCAGCTGCGCTCCGACGTCAACGACCGTGTCGCCGCGTTTCTCGAATGCTGGCCGCCGCTGAAAAAGGAGTGGCGACCGGTCACCGAGAGCCGGGTGCGCTCCGAGTTCCTGGGCGGGCGTATCGTGGCGTCGGGCAAGGTCGACCTCAGCTTGGGTCAAGCCCGGGGCCAGACGGCCGGGAAGGTCATCATCGACCTCAAGACGGGTCAGCGTCGGGTTAACCACATCGACGACCTGCGGTTCTATGCGTTGCTCGAAACGCTGAAGATCGGTACGCCTCCCCGACTCGGCGCGACGTACTACCTCGACCAGGGTCGTTATGTACCCGAGGTCGTGACCGAAGATGTCCTCTATGCGGCGATGGAACGATTGGTCGCTGGCGTCGAGCTCATGGTCGAGCTACTCGATGACCGCCGCGAGACGACTCGGCGCCCAAGTATCGCCTGCCGCTGGTGTCCTCTTCTCGACTCATGCCAAACCGGCCAAGATCACCTCTACCTCGACGACGGCGAAGGGCCGTGAAATTGCTCGCTCCTTCGTCGCGAGGCGTTGCACGCAGCCGTGGCGGTCCACTGCTCGCTCCTTCGTCGCGAGGCGTTGCACGCAGCCGTGGCGGCCCACTGCTCGCTCCTTCGTCGCGAGGCGTTGCCCGAGAAGCGAAGCGACGCCCCGCTTGAAAACTGGCTCAGGCCTGCGTGGAAACGCTTTGATCCGAAGAATCAAACAAACCGTCAGAGCCAGTCGGCGACGTAACGGTGGCGGCGTTGGGCCCATTCTTCGGTGGTCACGGCATAGCGGACGTGGTCTTCCCACACGCCGTTGATCTCGAGATATCGCTGGGCAATACCTTCGCTGCGAATGTTGAGCTTCTCGACGACCCGATGGCTGGATCGATTCCGGGGAATGATCGCAATCTGCACCCGATGCAAATGAAGTTCGTCGAACGCGTACTGCATAAGAACCACAAGCGCCTCGGGCGTATACGCCTCGCCGGCGCAGTCTTCATCGATCCAATAGCCGACATAACCGCTCTGAAACGGGCCGCGTTGAATGGACGACAGGTTCATTTCGCCGGCGAAACGATCACCGATGAAGATGCCAAAGCCAAAGCCGCTACCGAGCTGGCGTTCGCGTTCTCGGGCCGAACATCGCACGACGAACGCGCTGCGATCCTCGACCGGATCGGGTTGACCTGCCATGCGGCGCGGCTCCCACTTGGTGAGCCACTCGATATTGCGGCGCCGAACCTCTCGCCAGGCCCGAAAGTCCGACGGCACCAGAGGACGCAATGTCACCCGACGACCGCCGAGCACCGGCGTCGGGGCCGCGCGGCTCGCGGCCGACGCTCGACGCATCACAGGGTGCAGAAATTTCGATCGGCCACGGCGGACACTTTAGGGCTAACGATGAACCCCACCGGCGCGCAGTGGCACATAGCTGCAGCCCAAGCGCGATCGGTCGACGAATACCACAAATCGATGTCGCGCTAGCGCTGCGACTGAATCAAACCGTCGAGGATGTCCGACTCGCTCACCACGATCTCGTCGAGATCGAAGTGCCGCATCACCTTCACCAGAATGCACATCCCGCCGACAATGATGTCGACCCGGCCGGCTTCGAGGCCAGGGTTATGGGCTCGGTCGGCGGCCGATTCAGTCGCCAATGTCCGAAAGACGTCTTCGGCGGCCACCCGCGTCAGTCGAAAGTGATGGATCGCCTCGCGGTCGTAGTCCGCCAGACCGAGTTCGACCGCGGTAGCAGTTGACACAGTGCCGGCAAGACCAACTGCAGTTTTCGCCGTTCGAACGATCGCGAGCTCACGGTCGACATCGTCGAGGTAGTCGCCAGTCACCGCGATACAGGCATGCAATTCTTCAGGCAACGGCGGATCGTGGTCCAGGTACTTCTCGGTAAACCGCACCGAACCCATATCGGTCGAAAACGCGCCGACGAACTCATGCGTACCGAACGCAAACTCGGTGGAGCCGCCGCCGATGTCAAAGACAAGAAAGGGACCTTCGGCCGGATCGAGTTCGGCTGTTGCTCCGAGAAACGACAATCTTCCTTCTTCATCGCCGCTGAGCATCTCGGGTCGTTGCCCGACCGCCGCTTCGGCAGCGGCAAAGAACTCGTCGCTATTCGACGCATCGCGTGCCGCCGAGGTGGCCGTGATGCGAAACGAGTCAACACCCACGCGATCCATAACCGAGCGGTAGTCACGAAGGCACGCGGTGACCCGATCGATCGCATCCGGGTGGAGACGACCGGTCCGATCGACCTCCTGGCCGAGCCGGGTGATCGTCATCAACCGTTCGATCGCCGTCGTGCCATCGCTAATGAGTAGCCGGGTGCTGTTCGTGCCGCAGTCGATGGCCGCGTAAGTCGTCACGACTCTTCAGACTTCGCCGCCAGCTCGGCTTTGGCGAGTTCGGATTCGACCCATTGGCCGACCGGGTCGTCGCCACGAGCCAACTGGGCGGCATAGTGCGCGTGTAGACACTTGATGCCGCGGCGGGTGCCGCCAACGCCCGCCGAAGGTAGCGGGCCTTCATGGCCGCCGGGGATCAACGCATCGCGCTCGGCCCGGTATCGGTCGTGGGCCTCGGCAATCACGTCGAGCCCGATCTCGTTCTCGGCGCGAGTGATGGCGCCCGTCGATTCGAGGCGGCTCACGACGAGCCGATCGTGATCCGACACCAGCCAATACAGCGTTGGCATTGGCCGACCGTCATCGAGAATCGGCGCGTTACGGATGACCCGAGGGCTGCCGTCGTCATGACGCACGGCGACCTCGAAGTCTCCCTGCGGCGGGCGGCCGAGGAGTTGCTCGACGGCCGCACGATCTTCGGCAGAGGCCTTCATCGGCGTCGGACCGGTCGATCGCGTCGAGCTCGGGCGATCAACGACGGCGGGCGCGAAGCAGCCAGCGCAGCACCATCAGAAGGAGGGCACCGCCGGCAACCGGAGCGAAGCGCTTCATCACGGGCGAGCCAGCCGCATCAAGCAGGTCGACGGCGTCTGGCTCAGGCATCGAGATCTTGCGCGGACCCGACGTCGAAGCCCCGGAAGCCCCAGCGCTTGTGTTGCCGTTACCGGCCGCGGCGTCAGCTGCGGCAGCCGCGCCCACAGAGGTGCCAGCGGCGGCAACGGCTCCGACGAGATCGTCGCGGGTGACCTTGCTCGTCGACGACTTCTGGTCTTCGAGCATCTTTTCAAGATTGTTCGCGAACTGGCCCATGAGCTTCGCGCTGATGTCCGCCATGACCCCACGCCCGAACTGGGCGACCTTGCCGGTGACCTTGAGGTCGGTCACCACGTTGACCTTGGTGCGTTCGGGTCCGAGCGATTCAAGCGTCGCCGTGATGAGGGCATTCGCATTGCCCGCACCGCGAGTATCGCGACCCTCGCCGCGAAGAACCACGCGGTAGTCGTCGCGGTTCTGCTCGACAAAGGTGGCCTTCCCCTTGTACTGCGATGTGATTGGGCCAACCTTGACCTTTACCGTGCCGCGGTATTCATCGCCATCGACCTCGGTCAACTGGGCGCCGGGTAGGCACGGTGCGATGCGTTCGACGTCGTTCAGAACGACCCACGCTTCGTCGATACCGACGCTTACCTCAAAGTCATTTTGCAGATCCATGGTCGAGACCCTCCGGGATCGATCGACGGTTAAGAGACGCCAAATCGTCGACCGTGTCGACATCGGCTGCTGACCCTTCGCAGGGTATACGTTCGACCAATTCGGACCGACGCCGAATGAGACTTCGAGCGCCTTCGTCGCCGCTGATCGGGAGCAAACCCCATACATCGGCGTGAAGGCGCACCGGCGGCCGTGCATCCTGACCGAACTCGGCCGTCGCGATCGGGCGGGAAGCGGCCGCAACGGCTTGCCAGGCCGACGTTGGGACAAACGGCTGGTCACCTAGTCCGACGACCACGCAGTCGTGGCCGGACATCTCGGCATACCGGACCGCCACTTGCAGGCTTCGCGACTGCCCGTCGGCCCAGTCGTGATTCTGAACGAGCGTCGCCTCGCCCGGCACCGCGTCACTGAGGTCGACGGCGCCAGTCACAACAATCGTCTCGTCAAAGCCAGCCTTCAGCGCCGCATCGACCGCCCACGCGACGACAGGGCGACCTTTCAATGGGGCAAGCAGCTTGTGGGTCTTCCCGTCGAATCGGCTTCCCTCGCCAGCCGCGAGGATCACGGCCGCGGTCGACGTCGCTTCCGACGCGGGAGCCGAGGTCGTAATGAGGGTCTCACCATCGACCGACCCGTCACCATCCGCAGCGGCGTTGTTGGAAGGAGATCGATCGGGTCGGGCGTCGTTCTGGATCACGGGGCCAGTGTGCCCGGATCATGACCAGTAGGGTGCCCGAGTATGGAGAACTTCCTCGCCGGAAATGGCCTACAGGTCAACATGCTCTTGTGCGATTCGGCGCAAGCGACCGGCGGAAAGCTCTACGTGCTCGGGGGCGGGCTCGCCGCCATTGGACCGAAGCCGCAGGCGCTCGCCGTCGCCCTACACATCACGGTGCCCTGGGATCGTGCCAACGTGCCCCACGATTGGAAGATCGTGCTGCTCGACGAAGACGGACATCAGGTGAAGGCCGGCGACAAAGAAATCGTCATTCAGGGCCGCTTCGAGGCCGGGCGCCCAGCGGGCCTCCGACCTGGATCGCCGCTGGGTGTTGCGCTCGCGATCAACGTCACTCCCCTGCCGCTCCCCGGCGGGCGCAGCTACACCTTCGCGCTCACGATCGCCGACGAGACCCAGCCCGACTGGCGCGTCAGCTTCTTCGCCAAAGAACGCCCGCAGTGACATTGCATCTGGCGTCGCCAGATGGCGTTTCCACGCAGGCTTGAAGAAACTCGACCGAGCGCGTCGCCAGATGGCATTTCCACGCAGGCCTGAACAAGCTCGACCGAGCGCGTCGCCAGATGGATAGCGCCGAGTCCGAAGAGGACTCACCGGTGACGTCGAAACTTGGCGTCGCGTACTACAAACTCTTCGCGGCCAGCACGGTCTCGAACATCGGCGATGGCATCGGAACGATTGCCTATCCGTGGCTCGCTTCTGCGGTGACGCGAAACGGGTTTCTCATCGCCCTGGTTGCCGTCATACAGCGCTTGCCGTGGCTGTTCTTTTCGCTCCCGGCCGGCGTCATCACCGATCGCAACGACCGGCGAGTGCTGATGATCGGTGCGAATTGGGTCCGAGCGATCCTCACGTTGTTGGTCGCGATCACCGTTGTCGCCCGTCAAGGCGATCTGCTCGGCCCGGACGAACTCGATGCGGCAGCCACGCCGTCTGCAGATTTCCTCCTTTACGGCCTCGTGCTTGTTGCCACGCTGCTGCTCGGCATGGCCGAGGTATTACACGACAACGCAGCGCAGACATTCATGCCCGCCGTCGTCCGCCCAGCTCACCTCGAACGAGCGAACGGCCGACTGTGGAGCGCCGAGATGGTCGCGAACACATTCGTCGGCCCTCCTCTCGCTGCAGGGCTGCTCGTGATCGCGTTCGCCGTCCCGTTCTTTGTTGACGCGATGAGCTTCGCGGTCGCGGCTGTTCTGGTCACCCTCATCCATCCGAGCACGATGGTGCGATCGACGGCGCCTACTCCTGTCGAAGATCGCCGACCGTGGAAGGAGGAACTCGCCGAAGGATTCCGCTGGCTGTGGCGCCACGACCTGTTTCGGCCGATGGCCGTCATCCTTGGCTTGTTAAACCTGCTCGGCACGCTCGCGATGGCAACCTTGGTGCTGTACGGCCAAGAAGTGCTCGGTACAAGTCCGACCGAGTTTGCAATTCTGTCGACGGGCGGCGCTATAGGCGGTGTGGTCGGCGGATGGTCAGCGTCGAGGGTGGCTGAGCGGATCGGGTCCGGCCCGTCGCTTGGGGTAACCCTCGCCGGTGGTGGGGTTATCACGATAGCGATCGGACTGTCGTCGCTCTGGCCCATTGTTTGGACACTCTTCGCCGTCTTCACGTTCACCGCCGTGCTGTGGAATGTCATCACAGTGAGTCTTCGCCAGACCGTCATTCCCAACGAGCTTCTTGGCCGAGTCAACAGCGTCTATCGATTCTTCGCCTGGGGAATGATGCCCCTCGGCGCACTTCTGGCTGGCGCAACGGTTGCCATCGCCGAGACCATCACGACCAGAGAAACCGCACTTCGCCTGCCGTGGATCATCTCCGGTCTCGCTCACTTCGTCCTGTTCGCTTTCGCCCGCACGCGACTCACGACCGAGAAGATGGAACGAGCCCGCGCCGACGCGACGTGCCGCTGATATCGCGTCCGTCTCATTCGCTGCACGCAGCTAGCCCACGCCTGCGTGGAAACGCCATCCGACGAAGTCGGATGCAAACGAAGCCGCCCGCGTGGAAACGCCATCCGACGAACTCGGATGCAAACGAAGCCGCCCGCGTGGAAACGCCATCCGACGAACTCGGATGCAAACGAAGCCGCCTGCGTGGAAACGCCATCCGACGAAGTCGGATGCAAACGAAGCCGCCTGCGTGGAAACGCCTTGGTCCGAAGGACCGAGCAATATCAGTGAATGGGGCCGTCGCGGTCGCGGAGAGCGGGGGCGGATTTGCCGGCACGGGTCGCGATGATTTCGGCGCAGATCGAGATTGCGGTCTCCTCTGGCGTGCGGCCGCCGATGTCGAGCCCAATTGGCGAATGCAACCGCTTGAGTCCGATGTCGGTCACGCCCGATTCGCGCAACCGTTTCGTTCGGCCATCGTGGGTCTTCCGGCTGCCCATGACCCCGATGTACCCAACCCGGGTCGTAAGGGCTCGCACGATCGCGGGGACGTCGAACTTGTTGTCGTGCGTTAACACGCAGACCGCATCGAGCGGGCCCAGTGAATCGGCGTGTTCGTCGAACACCCCGTCAGGCCACGAGACCATGATGTCGTCGGCCATCGGGAAGCGCTGCTTGGTCGCAAACACCGGACGAGCATCGGCCACCGTGACCCGGTACCCAAGCACCTTCGCTACGCGGGCCAGCGCCGCGGTGAAATCGACCGCGCCGAAAATCAGCATCTTGGGCGGCGCGGCGTACGACTCGACGAAGACCGTGACGGCATCTTCACGCTGTTGACCTTCGGGGCCGTAGTGCCGCAGACCAGTTCGGCCAACTTCGAGTTCGGCCAACGCGTCGCGAGCCGCGACGCGATCGAGTTCGCCATTGCCGAGGGTGCCGAGCGGTTCCTTATCGGGTGCGATGAGCAGCTTCGAGCCCACGCCGAGGCCATCGATCACGCTCACGAGCGCGACCGGTTCTTCGGCCCGCAGCGCCGCGTCGAGCGCGTCGAAGACGGGGGTCAGGTCGCTCACCAGTCGAGCGGTTCGATGAAGAGGTGAATCGTGCCGCCGCACGTCAGCCCGACGGCGAACGCCTCGTCGTCGCTGTAGCCGAACGTGACCATGCGTCGTTCACGCGACTCGATGATTTCGAGTGCCTCGGCCACGACGGCTCCTTCGACGCAGCCACCAGAAACGGAGCCAACAACGGCGCCGTCCTCGTTTACGGCCATTGCGGCGCCCGGGTCTCGTGGGCCGGAGCCTTCGATGTCGACGACCCGCGCGATCGCTACCTTCTTGTCGGCTCTACGCCACGTCGCGATGTCGTCCAGGATCTCTTTCATAGGGGACTCCCCCTTTCTCGTCAGAACTAATTTCCTGGGCCAGCCGCTCAAGTGCTGAGAGCGAGTGACCTTCGATGAAACAATCAACCTCGGGAAGGGCCGCGGCCATTCCCTGGGCAAGCGGTGCGTACCCGGCGGTGGCCTTCAGCGGGTTCACCCAAATGAGCTTGTGTGTCACGCGATGCAGCCGAGCCATCTGCTCGGCCATCACCTCCGGGGCGCCACGGTCCCAGCCATCACTGAGGATCACAACGGTCGCTCCTCGCGCCATACCCCGCACGCCCCACTCGTCGTTGAACCGGCCGATCGACTCGCCCAGGCGGGTGCCGCCGGACCAATCGGCGACGCTGGCCGCCGCGCTATCGAACGCCCGGTCGGGATCGCGGGTGGAGAGTTCACGGGTCATGCGGGTTAGGCGAGTGCCAAGCGCAAAGGCCTCGACGCGACCGCGAGCCACGACCGATGCATGAACGAACCGCAGTAGCGCTCTGGCGTACGACTCCATCGAGCCGCTGATGTCGAGCAGGAAGACGACGCGGCGCCGTTGTTCACCAGGCTGCGTAAACGCACGGCGGACCGGCTCGCCGCCGGTACGGAGGGCGTTGCGGACGGTGCGTCGGAGATCCGGGTGGCCGCGCATCTGCTTTGAACGAATCCGGCGCCGCGACGGACGAGTCGTGCCGGCAATACGCATGCGTTCCATGATCCGAGCGGCCTCGCGCAGTTCGGCGTCGGTGTACTCGGCGAAGTCCTTCTCGCGCAGCACTTCGTGGGCGCTGTATCGAAGTTCGATGATGTCGTCGGCGTCGGTCGTGTCGTCCTCGTTCGGGCCGGCGTCGTCGTCACCGCCGTCTTCGTCATCGGACATAACGGCGACGGTCTCGACGACGGGTTCGACCTGTTGGAGCAGCGAGTCCTTGCCAATCCAGTAGGCGCGGAAGCAGCGTTCGTAGAGATCGAAGTCTTCCGGTCGTTGGATGAGTGTGGCGCGGCCAACCCAGTAGCGCGGCGAACGAGCTGCACTACCGACCGCGGCGAGCGCCTGCACGTAGGTGATCACGCTGCCGACCGGCACGACCACGCCTGCGGACC
>Ga0209828_1003520_pt1 | contig 11907 bp, 13 predicted proteins | sample MaitaG_FD_187429 | JGI IMG/M metagenome (GOLD analysis project Ga0209828, IMG submission 187429) | Marine algal microbial communities from Maine, USA - Maine_Asex2 metaG (SPAdes) (version 2) | ecosystem: Host-associated > Algae > Red algae > Unclassified | place: Maine, USA | collected 2015-01-05
TACGCTTGGACAGTGTAGATAATGAGCGAACTCATGGCGATATCCGTCGACTCGACTACTTTAAAAGTCAGGGTGATTGGGAGTTTCAGATAGGAATTGATAAGAAATTCTGGGGTGTCACTGAGTCACAGCATCTGGTCGATATTATTAATCAAACGGATGGTATTGAGGGGCTGGATGGCGAGGAGAAACTGGGTCAACCAATGGTCCGCGCTACGCGCCTTACTGAAACAGGCTCGGTTGATTTGTTTGTATTGCCCTATTTTCGTGAACGCACCTTTGCTGGAGAGTCGGGCCGCTTCCGGCTGCCACTAATCATTGATGTTGATGCCGCAACGTTTGAATCATCTCGTAAAGAAAAGCACGTCGATTACGCCTTACGCTGGTCAGGATCGAATGACAAGATAGATTGGGGGCTCAGTTACTTTGATGGCACCTCGCGTGATCCTGACCTACTTCCCGGGCTTAAAAATGGTGCCGATGTATTGGTTCCTCATTACGCGCAAATCAGACAGCTTGGGGTGAATCTTCAATACACTGGCGAAGCGACGATCTGGAAGTTTGAAGGTATTCACCGACGTCGTGATGATGATGGCAGTCATTATAATGCAGCAGTGGGTGGTTTTGAACATACGCTACCAGGGTTTGAATCGGGTGCCGAATTAGGCTTGCTGGCCGAGTATCATTATGATTCGCGGGGTGATGTGGCGAGTGCGCCGTTTCAGAATGACTTGTTTGTCGGCGGTAGGTTGGCGCTTAACGATGAAAATAGCAGTGAATTGCTGGCGGGAGCCATTGTGGATCTTGGCGATGGTAGTACCAGTTTGCGCCTAGAAGGCAGTCGACGACTGGGTAATAGCCTAAAACTCAATATAGAAGCGCAGGTACTGACGGGAGTGAAGGAGGATAATCCGGTGAATGCGTTTGCTGAAGATGATTATATTCAGCTGGAGTTACAGAAGTTCTTTTGATCAAAAAATATTAGGGCACTCTAGTGCCCTAATACCATACTGACTCGATGATCAATGTCTTTCACCAACGCTTTTTCAGTCCAGCCAATTCGGCCTCTAACATCTCACGGATTTACGCCTTCTCGGCTAGTTGTGCGAGTTTATTCATTACTGAGGGCAACCTTTCCCTGAGTCCCTTGCCAACGAGCCTTGAAAAAATAAAAGTCAATGGTCCATTCATCTCAATCTGCTGAGTAATTTTCGTCTGCTCCCCAACTTGCTCAAGCGTGTGATAAAAATCTATCTTGCCCAGGGGTAATTTTGTTATGTCGTGAAAGAATTGATTCTCTCGTACTTCAATGAGTTCGAGTTTAGTCTTGGGGCCATCAGCGGGCTTCAACCATCCCTTTGACCCTTTCACGAACTCGCCTTCTATACCTGCGCCAGCAAGACCATTATCCCAGGTGTGCCAAGTCTCAACATCACTCCAGTATTCCCAGATTTTTGACGGCGACGCATCGGTCAGAATCGAATGTTTGGTAATTAACATATAATTTGGTTTTCCTTTTTTTGCACACGCATAGTTCGTGTGACATAGATATTCAAAGTAGCACAAGCCACACGTCAGTAGGGATCGCCCCAGATTTTACAAATCAGCGTTAGGCACGGTATACCCAGCACTGCAATTTAAGATAACTGCATTGATTCAAAGCTGAAAATAGTTGATGTCTACTGAGCAGCCTTAATAATTCAGGGCTTTGTACTTAACATGCGCTGCAACGTCTGGTCCTTGTCGATCAAATAGTGCTTTAAAGCTGCGCCGATGTGCATAACCAAGGCCAGAATCATTGTATAAGCTGTCCATTTGTGAACGGCTCTGGCAAGCGTTGAGATTAACTCTACTTTATCGATTGCTGGGATACTAAAGAACCCAAAGACATCGGTAGGCCGGCCTGAGTACAAAGCCATAATAAGTCCGGATAGCGGCATCAACACTAAAGTGATCAGTAGAACCTGGTGAACAAGCTTAGCGGCTGTGACCTGCCACTTTGGATGCGTTGACGGCGGGTCGGTGAAGCCTTGGAATGCGCGATAACCAACACGCCATAGGATCCAGAAGAAAAGTAAGACACCGACCGCCTTGTGAATATTCAGAAGCGGTAATTTATCCTGGAAAGGCAAATCCCTGTATTCCAGATAAAGCCCTGCGGCCAGCATAGCCAACACCAGTAGAGCAACACTCCAGTGGTTAAAACGCGATAGTCGGTTGTAGCTTGTCATAGTAGTCTCCTTCGAAGGGTTTTACGTTAGATGTGCGTGAAGCAAGGCTGGTACTGGCCTTACCTTTCTGTGTGCTCGTTGAACATATCGACAACAATTTTCCAATTGTCATCAGCACGTTCAAGAGCGAATTTTTGAGGGGCCATATTGGCGAACTCGCTTTTTTGTAGTGATCGTTATATTATAGATTCAATTCAGCAAGTCAAGGTTTTTTAGTGAACACTACAAAAAAGGTAGGTCGACCGAAAATGTTCGATAGAGAACAAGCTCTATTGGCAGCTATCAATGTATTTTGGACGCGCGGTTACGAAGGTGCGTCAGTGAAGAACCTGACTGAGGCCATCGGTATAAACGCCCCTAGCTTGTACGCTGAGTTTGGCGATAAGCATGAGCTGTATCTTCAAGCGATCAATCATTACACCAGCGATGACGCCTGTGCGCCCTTGGTAGCACTTGAGGAGACCGACAACATACACGCGGCAGTTCGCGCATTCCTGGAAGCGGCTATCGACTACTCAACTGATCATGACAGTGGCGCTAAGGGCTGCTTTCTGGTCTCGTGTGTCTCCACCAGTGCTGGTCATGTAGATGGTGTTTCTGAACTATTGCATGAGGCAATTATAGCGACAGATGTGCGCATCACGGCGCGGTTTGATCTGGAGAAGAAAAAGCGAGTGCTACCGGGCAGGTTTCCCTCAGCTGAACGCGCTCGCCTATTGTTCAACTTCCGTCAGGGTTTGGTGTTTCGCGCGCGCGCTGGCTTTAGCGCAAAAGCACTATCAAAGGATATTGCTAACCTGGTTCAACTCGTTCTAGCTGATACCGCCTAGTCAGCTGGAGCTAAAGAATTTCTTTTGATCAAACAATATTAGGGCGCTCTAATGTCCCAGTACCATACTGACTCGATGATTAATGTCTTTCACCAACGCTTTTTCAGTCCAGCCAATCCTGCCTCTAAATACGTACCCTTGACGCAAGTCATACAGAAGTTGTCCGCGTTCTCTGGAAGGGAAGTCATTGGGTAATGTGCCTTTTTCTTTTTCAAGATCAAAACGTGCCGCAAGCCGTAAGTCAGTTTCTTCAGTTGCTTTCATCATACGTTCTTCAACGCCCTCCACTTCACCGACGCTAGTTGAAACACAAGAGGCAAAGAAGCAGCCACGAGCACCACTTTCGTGTTCAGTGGAGTAGTGAATGACCGATCGTAAGAAGCCTTCAACCGCCTTAGCAATATTGTTTTCCGACTCAAAGGCGACAATGGGCGCGCAGCCATCAACGTCGGCATACCGGTCAATCGTTTTCAAATAGAGTTCACGTTTATCGCCAAATGCAGCGTAAAGACTAGGGCCACTGATGCCCATAGCTTTGGTCAGATCTTTCATTGACGTGCCGTCATACCCCTTAGCCCAGAAGGCATTCATGGCTGCTAACAATGCCTCATCCAGATCAAAGGTGCGTGGCCTTCCTTTTTTATTTGTATCGTTCATTATATTAATCCTTGACAGCAAAACTTCCTTGCTTATATTATATATCGATCGATACAGATACAAGTAAAGGAACACAATGAATATATCTAATCTACGTCCTGGGCAAACTTTCCCTCTTATCATATTACCACTATTAGGTGGTGGCGAGGCCGATATCAGTAAGCCCACGGGCAAGCACGATTGGAAGCTAGTACTGGTCTATCGCGGTAAGCATTGCCCGCTCTGTACCAATTACCTTCGGGAGCTGGAAAGCCACCGTGAAGCATTCAGTGACATTGGCATCGACGTCATTGCGGTATCTGCTGACAGTGAGGCTCGCGCAACGGTGCAGCTCTCTGAGATCGATGCTAGCTATCCGGTTGCTTATGGCCTCAGTCAAGCACAAATGAAAGCCTTGAATCTTTATATTTCAGGGATACAAAATGGCATTGATGTTGAAGGCCCTTTCGCAGAACCTGGGCTTTTCATCATCAATCATGAAGGAAAGTTACAGTTGGTTGATACCTCTAATGTGCCGTTTTCACGCCCTGATCTTGGCAATATCGCCGGCGGGATGAAATGGTTAAGAAGCCAAACTCCGGCGTTTCCAATAAACGGAACTCACACCGAGTTCCAAGCTACCTGAGTCTATTGCTAAACACTTTCTCTTTAACAATAATGGAATTATCCAATGCGTAAATTTCTTTTTGCTGCCTTACTCATGGCGACCTCAGCTGCTGCATTTACAGCAGGTCAACAATCTACAGCGATCGACAGCTTAAATGCATTCAACGATCGTTTTAATCAATCTGCTGCTAAGGGTGATGCTGACGACTTAGTCGCCATGTATGACGACAATCCTATTTGGATCGAGCAGGCTAACCCTGCGGTTAAAGGCTTGGAACACCCTCGCAAATTGTTCGACTTTGTGACGTCCAATAACGGTGAAGTCACGCATACAGTAGATAATTTATTTGTCGCTGACGATGCCAGTCTTGCGGTCATGATTGGCTCAGTGGAGGCCAAAGTTGAAAAGGTAGGAATGGATGCGACAGGTACCTACTTATTCGTGCTTCGCCCTGACGGTAAGTCGTGGAAGATCACCACAGACATGTGGCATCAACACGTAAAGCCAAAAGCAGCAGTAACTGAATAACATTCATTTAATCAACAAAAAGGAAAATAGTCATGACACCTAATTCACCACAAGCTGCTCAAGTAAAAGCCGCCATTGACCAGTTAATTGATTCTGCATCACGTGGAGATCTCGATATTTTAGAGACGCTTTATCACGACGATATGAATATTTATATGCTGGGTGGGGGTGGAGAGGGCACTGAGCTGCAAATCATCGATAAACCGGGGTTTGTCGCTCACCTCAACGACACTATAAAAGGTGGAGACTTTCCCAGCACCTGGGCTAAGTTTCATCTTGTCGAAGCGGACGAAAAAAATGGGCATGTAGTTATCAGCCGTAAAACAAACTTAGGCACTGAAGGGAAGGTTATTAGCTTGAGCATCGACTTTATTTTTGAAGATGGTCGTTGGCAAATTACGCGAGAAGTTATTTTTGCCATTTAGCTTAGAGGCAAGATATGGAGCGCATCTCTTGCGACAATAGATGACTACAGTTTCTGTTGCAGATGCGGACTAGACGTTGGCGAAACCAATCACTTTATCAAGTACCTGATAAAGTGATCAGTCGATTTTAATATCGGTCAATTTACTTCCATTGCTGCACCCGCCCCGCCAAATTTCACCCCGGAAATCTCACTCATATCCTTCTTCCAAGTCGTCAAATCATCGTGACAAAACTTCGACAAATGATCATGCCCACAAGCACGTGCCATCACTTGCATTAGCTCAACTGAAGCATCAAAGAAATTAGTTAGCTGCTGTGCTGATTTTTCAACGACAATACGGGAGACAAGATGCGGTTTTTGGGTAGCAATGCCTACGGGGCAGTTGTTAGTACTACACGCTCGCATAGCGATACAGCCAATGGCTTGCATAGCAGAGTTTGAAACTGCAATAGCATCAGCTCCCATTGCCATTGCTTTGATAAAGTCAGCCGGTTTTCTGAGTCCGCCAGTTATCACCAGTGTCACATTCTTATCGGCCTTATCAAGATGTCTGCGTGCTCGCGCTAGCGCAGGAATCGTTGGTACGGAGATGTTGTCTCTGAAAATAACTGGAGCTGCACCAGTACCACCACCGCGACCATCTAGGATGATGTAATCAACACCAATTTCAAGCGCGGCATCAATGTCTTTTTCGATATTCTGCGCAGAAAGTTTATAACCGATTGGGATACCACCAGTGTATTCACGTACTTGATCAGCGAATTCTTTGATTTGCTCAACGCTATCCCAATCAGGAAAACGTGACGGTGATATGGCATCTTCTCCTTCAGAAAGACCGCGAACCTCAGCAATTTTGCCTTTAACCTTTGACCCTGGAAGGTGGCCTCCGGTGCCTGTTTTAGCACCTTGACCACCTTTAAAGTGAAACGCTTGCACCTCATCCAGCTTATCCCAACTAAAGCCAAAACGAGCGGATGCTAACTCATAGAAATAGCGGGAATTGGCTGCTTGTTCTTCTGGCAACATTCCGCCTTCACCTGAACATATACCTGTACCTGCATTCTGCGCACCAATGGCTAGAGCGACTTTGGCTGGCTCGGAAAGTGCGCCATAACTCATGTCTGAAACGAACAATGGAATATCCAGCTTTAATGGTTTTTTAGCATTAGGGCCTATGATCACAGCAGAACCGACCTCGTCATTATCCAGTAGTGGCGGCTTGTGAAGTTGTGCGGTAATTAGCTGAATATCATCCCAATCTGGCAATTGGATACGAGGCACACCCATTGACTCAACCACACCATGATGACCTGTTTTTGATAATCCTTCTTTGGCGTATTTCTGTATCAGTTTGGTATAAGGCTCTTCTTCGGTCGCATGACCAAGATCAGCGTATTGACCTAGATACGCATCGCGGTTGTAAGGCTGAGGATTCTTTTCTGCCCAAGCGGCAATTTCCTCTTCATCAACTAATAACTCATCACCTTCGACCCAAGCAGTAAACTTATGCAGGGCTTCTGAATGGTCATATTCAGAAACACCGGAATCCATTCGGTAGTCCCAGTTATGAACACCACAAATCAAACTGTCACCACGAACAAATCCATCTGACATTAATGCGCCACGATGTAGGCAGCGTCCATAAAGCACCGAAATATCCTTATCAAACTTCACAATAACCAGATCAACATTGACAACCAAAGCGTGTTCTGGTGTTCGATCCTGAAGGTCAGCTACTTTAAAAATTGAGGTTTTTTTCATGGTTTAAATTCCTGTGTTGATTGCTTGTTTAGTTTGACGAACAGTTAGCTTAATATACCTAAGCTAACTGCCCCGATTGTTGAGGCGTAATAGTCATGATCAATTTCAAAGGGAATACTAAATGGACTATCGAACAAAAATTATGGATCGCGTCAGGCAGTTTTTTGCAAAAGAAGACAAAACGGAAAAAGCCCCTGAGGGCATGTGTGCGAACTGTTGGGGCTATCAAGAATATAACGATCAGTATTATGAGATCGTGCGCGACAAGCGTCTCGTTAAAGATGGTGACAAGTACGAACATTTCATTAGCAAAGTCGTTGATCAGCACACTAGTAATACCCATAAAATCAAAAATACTTACGTCTGCACCACTTGTGATGAAGTGATTGAAGTCACTACAGATCAAGCTTAGCTCGAGTAAGCCACAATAGAATCATATGCAGAAAGTGGCATGAACACAGCCAAGCCAGTCCGCCGCAAGTTGAACAGACGAATTAATCGCCTCGGTGTTTTTTAATGAAGTCTTTATGACTAAGCACCTCTTTATCCGTATCCTCAGGTTCGGGACGTGTCCTAACTATTGCTTTGACGCAAACCTTTTTGAATACCAAAATAATAGACCAATTAAGCCACTGAGCAGCAGTGAGGCATAACACATAGCAAAGCCACTGCTACTTTTGGGACAAGTCTGACCATTGCCGATCTCCAAGACGCTGGCAAAAAGCGCAACGCCAAACACTATCGCCCAGGCGCAATAAAAAATAACATTTTGCAGGTTTGATTTACGTATCAACTGGGCCAGCACCATCAACGAATAACAAATGAGAATGATATAGCATACGTAGACTCCCATAATCTGAGGACAGGGGGCGGTCTGAGTAATGGTTTTCCACGAAACGCTGATGGCCCCATAAAGGCCGGTCAGTAAGAAGCCCCATAATAAAATGAGGACTACGAGTCGTAGCTTCATAACGTCACAGTTTCATTGCTGAAACTACCAGTACGCTGGTCAGTTTTGCCGTTAATATACTTCACTGAAACTTCAGTCGCTTTGGCATTACCCAAACCAAAGATTTGTATGTGTGACTGGTCAGAGAGTAAACCTTCGCCAGAAACATAATCACGGTAAAGTGTTTTACCGTTATCTAATTTGACCGTGATCTTTGCTGCAATGGATTCAATGGTGTTTGGTAACTGCACTTTTAGGTAAGCCGCATCTCCACCTTTGCTGATAAAAGCTTTTGACCTGCCTTCAAGGTTTACATGAACTAAGTCAGGGTAGCCGTCTTGGTTAAAGTCAGCGGTAATTGGTGAGATACTAAAACGTTTATTAATAATGTTGCTTTGTGCACCCACTTCAGCAAATTCTCCGTTTTCATTCTGAACCAGAAAACGTCCGGGTAAGCGTAAGAACTTTAGGTGGAACGGCGGTAAACCAACATAGTTTTCTGAGACGACGAGGTCATCGCGGCCGTCCAAGTTAAAGTCTTCAAAGATTGCACCCCATGAAAACTCGTAGTCAGCAACTTTAGCTTTAGCGGCCACATCCTCAAATTTGAAATCGCCTTGGTTTTTAAACAGAATCCATTTCTCGTTAAATACCTGGTCATCAGTCAAGTCGCCTTTCACCATCATTTTTGGTGGCGTGCTACCGACATTAGAGAAAAAGAAATCAGTCAGGCCATCATTGTCATAATCTGAAACGGCGATACCCATTGGGTAACCAAAACGATCGGAATCAGGGTTTTTCACATCTTCAAATGTGTTGTCACCTTTATTTTTCCATGTTTTGACGTGGCCTGTATCGTGAGCAACCACCAGATCTTCTAGACCATCATTATCAATATCAGTGAAAATACCCATGAAAGTATTGTGTACGTAGGTCATACCTGCGCTTTCAGTAATATCGGTAAAGGTGTTATCGCCATTGTTCAGCAACATCACGCTAGAGCCACCATAGCCTTCGCGAAACACACTTTGTCCTTCGGCCAACTCTTTGTGAATATAACCGGCAACAAACAGGTCGATGTGACCATCGCGATTGATATCAGAAATAGCCACCGATAGCGGTGTCGTATTGTCAGACAGCGTTATCGGTAATTTTTTAGCAATGAATGTGCCGTTGTCGTTGCTGTATAACCAAACACCTGTTGTGCGAGTGATTAGTAGATCAGCAAAACCATTCCTGTCAGCGTCAACAACTGATACGCCAAACGTCGCATCCTTTGTCTCTTTTTTTGTCAGTCCTGTGCTATCCGTTACATCAACAAAGCTTCCGTCTTTGAAGCTGAATAGCTTGTCTTGTTGCTCAGGGCCACCGCCCAGAAACAGTTCTTCCTGACCATCATTGTCAATATCAATGATTGCACTGCCCAAAAAGGGCAGGGACTTATTGTGGTCTAGTTTATGGTCGAACGGGATATCCATTTCGGTAAACTGTGGAATCGTCGTATTTTCGGTCGACACTTCATATTTGGCATTGTGATCCATTTTCATCATTACTACGACCGTGACAACCATCATCAGTACCATCAGCACCGGCAATAGAATTATGATTTTCAATAACTTTTTCATTGTATGTCCTTAGTTTGAGGGATACGGGTTGCTTGCAGCAGCGATAAGATAAAAAATAAGCCGAAGCCGACATTTAATGCGACTGGCATTAAGTACTTACCAATGTAAGGTGAAACCAGATAAATCACAAAATTTAGCACCAGCAGCACGATGGGGTTAAAAAAGGCCATAGCCTTGTGATAGTGACTTTTTCCACCCCAAGCCAACATTATGATGATAATCGACAGGATGAGGGTGGTAATTCGTATGACGGTTAATAGGTTTTCGTAACGAAGCACGTACAGATCCACTAACGGTTGTAGGAGCGGCTTAGCTTCTTGTAAACGAGTGATTGCTCCAATGCTGGCACGTGAGCTAATCCAGTCGCCACCTATAATGAAACCGTAAGCGCCTAGCAAGAAACCGATGAAGGCCAACTTCTGGTTCGCTGGTTTTAGCATTAGGTAAATATGCCAGCAACCCACGACATAAAGCGGTGCGGCCAAGGTGCCTAGGAAATGCCCTATTGTTTGGCGTGAATCACTGGCGGCGAGCATAAAGGTATAATCGCCATCAGCAAAGCGTGCTTGTGGGTCAAAATGCAATAGAAACTCACCAGCCCCAACTAGCACGGCCGCAAGCAAGCCGATTAACCCAGTCACAATCACCAGTTTTCTCTCACTCATAAGTGGACCTCATGTCGTAATAAATTAATTCTGCTCTAGTACAGATGCTCTAAAGATGAAATAAGTTACAGTCAAGTTAGATAAAAGCGAACAGGGGGCATTTATACCTGTCCTAATTGCTTAAATAGTTTTCAGGTAATGACCAGAAATTATTTTCAATCAACGTTAGAGGGCGTGATTTTGTTCCTGGTTTTGCTTGGGTTTGAATGATCCGAATAATATCTGAGCTGACAGCGGGATTACTATGAAAATAATCATGACCAAATTCGGTGTCGGACTTAGGAACCTTAATCAAGCTGACATTCCCAAGTCTCTCAAAAATATTTCTTTCATTCAAACCGATGTCAAGCGACTTAACCCTGCCAAAACGTACGCCCTTCATTAGGAATTGGGCAAGTCCTAGCGCATTGTCGCCATCAGAGGTATACACGGTGATTTGTCCAAACCCAATGCCAAACTGTTCAGCCATTAGGCGTTGTTTAATGACACCAAAATTTAGGTCCGGAGCGGCCAGAATTAGATTGGCGGTTTTAAAGTCTTTGCGCGGATTTTTACCAGCAGCACGATATTCTATTAGTAGCTCGCGAAGTGCTGAGGTTGCAACATCCGTGCCTCGGCTATGGGCGATTAAATGAATATTTTCAATTTCTGGCGTATCAAATAAAACACGTAACGTTTCTTTCAAGTGAAAAATAGTAAATTCACTGGATTCACGATCCGTAAAGTACCCCAAAAGTTTATCGCTAGTGGCAGGCCAAGAATATGCTATCGGGACTCCTTGGCGATTCAAAAAGTGCCACATTCCTGCGAGCGTGAAGGTGGCCTCATCAAAAGAATTATTATAACCATGAACAAATAGCACAACGTCCTTAGACTGACTTTGAGAAAGCTTCTTCAGGATAATATTGCGTAGTTTTTTCGTTTCTCTAAGCTTTTGAGTAGACACTTCTTTATCAATCTGAACTCCTTGGGGTGTCCTTTTAAACGCATAAGGCGTTGGCGGAAAGCGACCTTTTTCTTCAATCCTGCGCATCGCATAAGTCAATTCGTTAGGGCGCTTTTTTTGTTGGCTGTAGTCTTTGAGCGTTTTCCAGTCGACACCGCGATTTCTAAAGCTTACTGTGGCGGTACCAAAGGCCTTTGAGGGTGAGCGGTTTGGCCCGTAAGCTTTTCGAGCGCTCTTTATGGGCGATCTATCGGTTACATAAATGACTTCTATATCAGCGTTGCGCTGCAGGTCGGGGATTTGCTTTTCTGAGTATGGTTTATTAACTAAAACGTTAGGCGTAGGCATCAAGGTCATTGGAGCGGAACAACCCGATATAAAGAGAAATACCATTAGGTAAAGAAAATTATATCTAGCAATGAATAGTTTGTTTTTTATCACTGTTTTCATTTAATTTCCTTTAAGTAATTGCTAATCAATAGATTGTTAAAAGTCGCATAAATTGCATAATGAAGAAGAAGGCTCATGACTAAAACAGGGGTAGTTTAGTCGTTCTTTTCTTGCTCCTTGGCGTCTAAAATAGCCTCTAACAAGTCAACGGGCACTTCACCTAGAACCGGAAGGTCATCACTGTTCGCAGCGAATACGGCTTTACCCAACGTAATAGAATGTTGGTAAGCG
>Ga0209828_1003523_pt1 | contig 11895 bp, 13 predicted proteins | sample MaitaG_FD_187429 | JGI IMG/M metagenome (GOLD analysis project Ga0209828, IMG submission 187429) | Marine algal microbial communities from Maine, USA - Maine_Asex2 metaG (SPAdes) (version 2) | ecosystem: Host-associated > Algae > Red algae > Unclassified | place: Maine, USA | collected 2015-01-05
TGCACGCAGCAGTGGCTGCGGGCGCGCATGGGCCGAAGGCGACATCGGTGACGTTGTCACTTCTCCCGTTCGCCGTAGTCCTGCCAGGGGCGGTCGCGTTCGCGGATGACTTCGCGGAAGCCTTTTTCCTCGAACGATTCGGCCCATTGGTAGGCCTCTTCGGTGTGCCGGGTCACGCCGTCGAAGAACGTGCCGAGCATCTGTGAAGTACGCAGGCCCATGTTCTCGAACGCCTGGTTGATCAGCATCTTGTTCAACGCCAGCTGGTTCTGCGGAATGTTCGCGAACAACTTCGCTTCCTCTTCGACGAACGCCGACAGCTCGCCGGCCGGCACAACTTGCGACACCAGTCCGATCCGCCATGCCGTCGGTGCGTCGATGGCTCGACCCGTCAGCAGGTACTGCTTCGCATGTTCGAGGCCGAGGCGGTAGACCCACATCATCGTTGTTGGTGTGCCGAAGATGCGGCTCGGCGCATAACCGATGTGGGCATCGTCGGCCATGTAGAGCAGGTCGCAGCACAACACGAGATCGGTCGCTCCACCAACAGCCCAACCGCGCACTTCACCCAACACCGGTTTTGGGCATTCCCAGATCTTCATGAATCGACGAACGTTGTTGCCCATGAACTGGTAATCGCGTACCGGGTCCCAGGCACCGGAGCGCGGCTTCGGGCCCCGGGCGCCATACGGCGTCGACCAACGGCCGGTGTCATCGCCTTCGGTGTCGGTCACGTCACCGGTCACAGAACCAGCGGTCAAGTCATACCCTGCCGTGAACGTGTCACCAGCACCGCGCAGCACGATCGCCGACACGTCGGGGCTCTTCGTCGCAGCGTCGATGCCGTCGGCGACGCCTTGGATCACGGCATCGGTCAGCGTGTTCTTTTTCTCGGGTCGGTTGAGGGTAATGATCGCAATGCGATCACGTTCCTCGTACAGCACGACGTCAGCCATCAGAAATCGTACCCGAACCCGAAGTAGCCGCTCGACGCCATCTTGTCGGCCTCGAACGGCGACCAACGCGCCGTATCACCGGCGGCTTCGGGTCGGTCACCAAGCACCGTCACCTGATGCGGCACCCGAGCTTGATCCGTGGTGAGTTCGTCGGTGTGAGCAGCAGTTGCTGCGAGGTCGAGGCCTCGTATCTCGACGCCGAGCGAACCCGCGAGCGGTTGTACGTCCAACATCGGCCCATGCTGCCACACGTGGGCTGTTTGATTGTCAGACGGCGAGGCCACCGCCGACGACACGATCACCGCGGTACAGCACGATGCTCTGGCCGGCTGCGATACGACGATGGGGCGATGTCCACGTCAAGCGGTTGCCACTCAGGTGCGCGCTGGCTGGCTTGCCATGGGCGCTCGTTTGCACGTCGAACTCGCCCGAAAGCACTGGCCCGGTCCAAGCGATTGCATCGACATCGAGATGAGCGGTGAGCAGATCGGCCTTCGAGCCGATCGTGACCGTGGCCTCGGAAACGTCGACGTCGACGACATACTTCGGCTCGCCGCCGCCCCCGATACCGAGCCCCTTGCGCTGGCCGATCGTGATCAGCTCGACCGCATCGACGGAACCGACGCCTTCGCCGTCGGCGGTCTGAATCGTGCCGGGTGTGAACGTCATTCGTTCGCCGAGGAAGTCGTTGCGGCCCCCGTCGCGCGTGATGAAACACACGTCTTGACTGTCGGGCTTGCTGGCGACCCGCAGGCCGCGGTCGGTTGCGATCGCTCGCACCGCGTCTTTGGTCAGATCACCGATCGGGAACATCAGCCGAGCCAGCTCGCTCTGTCCGAGCGTGTGCAACACGTACGACTGATCCTTCTTCGGGTCGGCGCCGCGGGCGATGTACCGGTAGCCGTCGGCGTGCTCGACAAGCCGAGCGTGATGACCGGTCGCAACGGCATCGAAGCCGAGCACCTCGGCCCGTTCGAGGAACCGGTCGAACTTGATCGAACGGTTGCATTCGATACACGGGTTCGGCGTTAGACCGGCCGCATGGGCCTCGACATAGGGCTCGACAACGAACCGTTCGAAGTCATCGCCAAAATTGAACACGTGATAATCGATGCCGAGCTTGTCAGCCGCGCGACGAGCGTCGAGCACATCGGAGACCGCGCAGCAGCCCGTGTCGGAGGGCCCGCCCCAGAGCTTCATGGTCACACCGATGACCTCGTGGCCTGCGTCTTGCAGCAGGGCAGCCGTGACCGCAGAGTCGACGCCTCCCGACATTGCGCACAAGACCTGCACGATCAGACCTCCCCGCGCAGCTGCGCGACCGCGGCCGGAATCGCCGCCAGTGCGTGATCGACGTCGGCGTCGGTCGACCCAAACCCGAGCGAGAGCCGGAGCGAGCCGGCCGCGAGCTCGCGGCTGTATCCCATCGCGGCGAGGACGTGGCTGGGATCCTGCGCTCCAGCCGCGCACGACGAAGCTGCCGACGCGCAGAGCCCCTGACGTTCGAGCAGAAACAGCAGCGCTTCACTCTCGATGCCGTCGAAGCAGAGGTGACACGAACCGGCGACCTTGCGGGCGCGCTCGCCCGTTTCGATGGTGCCGGGAACGGTCGAGATGAGGGTGTCGGCCAGACGGTCGCGCAACGCCGCGACCCGGGCCGTCATGGCCGGGCGTTCCGCGACGGTTGCTGCGGCTGCGGCCGCCATCGCGGCGATGCCGCCAACGTTGTGCGTGCCGCTGCGCAGTTCGAATTCTTGCCCGCCGCCGATGATCTGGGGTGTGATCGGTGCCTTGTTCCGCACAACGAGCGCCCCAACCCCTTTCGGGCCACCGAACTTGTGGGCGCTGATCGCGATCAGGTCGGCTTCGGCCGCGAGCTTCGCGACGTCGAGCCAGGCGAACGCCTGCACCGCGTCGGTGTGCACGAGCGCGTTCGGCGCATGAGCACGCACGAGTGCCGCGACTTCGTCGAGCGGCTGAATCATGCCGGTCTCGTTGTTGGCAAGCATGACTGACACAACAGCGACTTCGTCGTCGAGGGCAGCTGTCAGCGCATCGAGGTCGATGACGCCATGCTGGTCAACCCCGACCACCCGTCCACCCAGCTGTTGAACCGAGTGCAGCACCGCATGATGCTCGATCGCCGAGCACACGGTCACGCCATTCGCTACGTGTTGTGCGCCGAAGATCGCGAGATTGTCGGCCTCGGTACCGCAGCCGCAGAAGATCACCTCCGACGGCTCGGCTCCGAGTGCGTCGGCGAGCACCTCGCGGGCATCGTCGACCACGCGCCGCGCCGAGCGGGCCTGGCGATGTGACCCGGTCGGGTTGCCGTAGCAGCCGGTGGCCGCTGCGACCATGGCCTCGACCGCTTCGGGCCGCATCGGCGTGCTTGCAGCCCAATCGAGGTACACCTCGGGAGTGGCATCGGTGGCGGTCGTCATGGCCCTAAGCCTACGAGGCTGCCGCAGCGAGTCGCCCGTAGATTGGACGCCGATGTCTGACCCCCGCTCCTACGGCGACACGTTCGCCGACGTCTACGACGATTGGTATGCCGACCTGTCGCCGACCGAGCCGTTCGTTACCTCCGTCGTGCGGCTACTCGATGGTCGCCGCCGGCTTTTGGAACTCGGGGTTGGAACCGGGCGGCTTGCGCTCCCGCTCGCCACCGCCGAAGTCCACGTCGTTGGCCTCGATGCCTCGGCTGCGATGTTGCGGCAGTTCACGGCCAAAGGTCGCGCTCTCGGCGCCGTCGCGCTCGACGCGATTCAGGCTGATATGGCTGGGCTGCCGTTCGCTCGGGAGTCCTTCGACGGCGTCGTCATCGCCTACAACACACTGTTCAACCTCACCGGCGATGGGCAGCAACAGTTCTGCCTGGCCGACGCCGCCCGCGTGTTACGCCCGGGAGGGTTCGTGGCGATCGAGACCTTCGTCGCCGCTGCCCCACCAACCGAGGATCGCACTGGGGTCTCGCCGCACGCGGCGCGACCCGATCTTTTCATCGCGAGTCGCCAAGGCGCGGGCGCACCCGTTGTCGACGGGGCCCACATCACGTTCGGCGACGACGGTGTCCAGACCCGGACGTGGCGCGTTCGTCCGATGCAGATTCACGAGATCGACATCGCCGCCAACACCGCCGGCCTGTCGTTGGCCAATAGGTGGGCGTCGTGGTCGGCCGACCCCTTCACCGCCGAGTCCGACCGTCACGTTTCCATCTACCGCTCAGCGCCGTAGTCGAATAGCCCCACACGGTTGCGGGCCGAATAGAGGCGCCCCCTACTCTGACCGTATGTCCGAAATTGAAGTGGTCACCGTCATCGACGCCACCCCCGAGCAGGTGTGGGCGTATGTCGAAGACATCTCCACCCATGTCGACTGGATGCTTGACGCCGCCGAGATCCGGTTCACCTCGCCGCACGAGTCCGGCCTTGGCACGACGTTCGAATGCGACACCAAGGTCGGCCCGATCATGCTCACCGACCTCATGGAGATCACCGAGTGGGAGGCGAACAAGGCAATGGGCGTTCGCCACGTCGGCCACGTCACCGGCGTCGGCAAGTTCACGCTCGAGCCGCATCAGGCGACGAAGACTCGATTCGTCTGGCGTGAAAAGCTGACGTTCCCCTGGTTCCTTGGCGGACCCATTGGCGCCGTCATCGGTCGGCCCATTCTGACTGCAATCTGGCGCGGCAATCTCAAACGCCTCAAGAGCGAAGTCGAACGCCGCGCCTGACGTCGCCGCCAGCACGTGGCAGTGTGGAACATGTCGCTCCGTCAGCGGTTGCTGGTCTTCCCGGTTATGGCGGGCATGCTCGCAACGTGTGGGTTCCCGGGTGGCGACAGCTCAAGCGACGGGCTGGACGAAATCACACTTTTCTGCGAGCTGACCAGCGAGATCGAAACGGTCCGGGCGCCGGCGAATGCATCCGAGCGCGAGCTGACCGCTGACGAGTCGGCAGCCGTTCAGAACATGGTGGCCGAACTCGGAGCCGTGGTCCCCGACGATCTCTACGAGGACTTCCTACTCCGCTACTGGCCGCACACGGCGGGGCCGGGCCTTCGACTGCCGGATTGGGTCGACACGAGCGGGGTTCGAGCGCAGCAGGCGTACGACACCTGGCGGGATCTCATCGCCGAGAACTGCGAATGACGTCACCCGACCGGCCGGCTCCGTCGCTCATGCGCCCAGCATGGTCGAAGCCGGGATGTCGCCGAGCACATCGCCGGGCGGGCCCTGCTCCCACACCCGGCGAGGTGACCGCTCGGATTCTGCCGGCGATCTTTGATCAACAGGGCCAGCCATTGTGGCTCGGCCGATCAGCCCGACTACCCAACACAACGCAACGAGCCGCGATCGCGGTGCGTGATCGCGGATGCACGGTGCCGGGCTGCGATACGCCGACCGATTGGTGCCAGATCCACCACATCCTGTGGTGGTCCCAAGGCGGAACAACCGATCTCGACAACCTCACCACCGTCTGCTCAGCCCACCATCACATGATCCACGAAGAACGCTGGACCATCGGACGCGACCCCGACGGCACCATCAGCTGGCGCGGCCCACCGAAAACGGCCATGGCATGAGGTCCGCATACGCATCGAGTATCAGCGGCAACCGGTTCGCCCGGTCGACTCACACGCGGGCTTGGTTAGAAAATTGGTGCCGTCCAAGTTGACGACGCAAGCACCGCAGCAATGAAGAACGCAACGAGCAGCGCGGTTCCGATGCCAAGTGCGATCGGGGCCGACGCTTTGCCCATGCGCTTTCGTAGCTCGAAGTAGGCAAAGCCGATCAGGCCACCGCCGATGAGGCCACCGAGGTGGCCGCCGATCGAGATGTTCGGAACCGCGAACGTAAAGATCACGTTGATGATGATCAGACCGCCGACGCCGCCTTCGAACATGCTGCGGTTCGCGGCACGTGATGCCATGGCATAGGCGCCCATAAGTCCGAACACGGCACCCGAGGCGCCAAGCGTTCGCTGATCCGGGCTGATGAGCATGACGCCGAGCGATCCGGCCAACAACGAACCGAAGTACAACACGAGATACCGGGCGCGACCCAGCGACTGTTCGAGCGACGTTCCGAGCCGCCACAACAGCACCATGTTGAAGGCGATGTGCATGAGATCGGCGTGCAGGAACCCGGACGAAATCAGCCGCCACCACTCGCCCTGGTCGACCGAGCAGCCGAGCAAGATGCCGGCTTCACGTAGTCCGCCAGACGGCAGGCAGTCCCAGCCCGCTTCGGGCGCGAGGGTCGTCGAACTTCCCCGGATCAGATAGTCGACTGCGAAGACGAGCACGTTGATACCAACGAGCACCTTCGTGATGATCGGATCGATGCCGCGCAGCACAGCCGAGCCTGAAACGACCGTCTGGCGGTTTGACTTTAAGCACTCGGGGCAATGGAAACCGACCGATGCCGGGGTCATGCAGTCGGGGCAGATGTGGCGATCGCAGCGTTGGCAAACGATGCCCGCGGGCACTGTCGTGTGCCGGTAACAGGTTGTGGCGGCTGGAGGTGATCCGGCGCGGCTGATTTCGCCGTCAGTCACCAGAGGTTCCGGACTCGCTGCCGACGACATCGCTCGTCGCTCGTTCACCTTGTTGTTGCCCGGCGCGGCGGTTCGCGACGATCAAGAGGCCGGCGAACACCGCGATCGGTGCTGCGACCAGCAGGATCTCGTCCCAACCACCTTGGTGCGCAATCAGCGCAACGGTCCGAAGTTTCACGCAATCAGTATGGGCCATCGGGAAGCGTTTTCGATGGCGCTGGCGTTTTCGATAGCGCACGCCTTTTCGATAGCGCACGCCTTTTCGATAGCGCTGGCGTTTTCAGTCTTCGATGCGGTCGACGTCGCAGCCGATCGAACGCAGCTTGCCGACAAAGTCCGAATAGCCACGATCGATGTGATCGGCATCGGCGATGATCGTCTCGCCATCGGCCGCAAGCCCGGCGACCACCATTGCGGCGCCCGCTCGAATATCGGCGGCTCGCACCGGCGCGCCCGACAGCCGTTCTTGGCCCCGGATCACGGCGTGCGTTCCTTCGGTGCGGATGTCGGCACCCATGCGGATCAGCTCATCGATGTAGCGGAATCGACCGGAGAACAGATTTTCGGTGACGATACCGACGCCCTTCGACAACGACAAAATCGCGACAATCATGGGCGCGTAGTCGGTGGCGATTCCCGGATAGGGCAACGTGGCGACGTCGACCGACGTCAGCCGTTCCGAGGCCATCGCCCAGATGCCGGTCTGGTCGGGCGAGATACGCATGCCCATCGTGCCGAGCTTCTGACACAACATGTCCATGTGGTCGTGGCGGGCGCCCTTCACGGTCACCTGCCCACCAGCGATACCGACCGCGGCGAGAAACGTCGCTGCTTCGATGCGGTCGGGCACAACGGTGTGGTCGACGGGCCGCAGCGAATCGACCCCTTCGATCGTGATCGACGGCGAACCAGCACCGGAGACGCGCGCCCCCATGCGGTTGAGGAAGGTCGCAACGTCGGCGATCTCGGGCTCGCGAGCTGCGTTGTCGATCGTGGTCGTGCCCTTGGCCAACACGGCCGCCATCATGATGTTCTCGGTGGCCCCAACGCTCGGGAAGTCGAGCATGACCTTGGCCCCCAGAAGGCCATCGGCGCGGCCTTCGATATTGCCGTGCGCACTATCGAACATTGCGCCCAGCTGTTCGAGGCCCCGCAGGTGCATGTCGATCGGACGAGGCCCGAAGTCGTCGCCGCCCGGCAGGGCAACGCGGGCCTCGCCGAATCGAGCGAGCAGCGGTCCGAGAACAACGATCGAGGCTCGCATCTTCTCGACGAGCTCGTAGGGCGCCTCAGGCGTCAGGTCGGCTGGCGACTGGATGGTGATGACATCGTCGGCCACCCACGCACACCTAGCGCCCATCGACTCGAGCAGTTCGCACATCCAATCGACGTCGGATATCCGCGGCACATTCCGAAGCGTGAACTCGCCGGTCGCCAACACGGTGGCGGCCAGGAGCTTCAAGACGGAGTTCTTTGCGCCGGAAACTTGGACTGATCCGGAGAGTGGGCCGCTCGGGCGAACAACGATGCGTGGCACGTCGTAAGTATGCTCCGCCCGTGCCCAAAGCGTGGTTCATCCCCCGGCGAGAATTGCCGTCGACATGGCTCGCGTAACGACGACCCATCACGTCGATCAGCAGGGACTCGAGCGGCTGCGCGAGCCGCGGGACTCGGTCGTGCTCGAAGAGCAGATCGGGCCTGATTTGTTCGCCGCTACCGAAGGTCCGTTCGAGTCATACGAACGTTCGTTGCAGATCGCAGGCGACCCAGCCCCGACCGCATCATCCGAACGGTTCGAAGTCGTCGAGACGACGAACTTCCGCCTGGCCGTGCCGATCTGGCGCTGGCTCTTGACTCCGTTGCTCCGGTGGGATTTCCGGGGCAGCCCCAAAGCCGCGGGTCGCATGCCTTGGTGGTCGCCGCCCGACCGGTTCGACAAGATCTCGGCCCACAGCATCTCGTACCTCGCGCTGCTCGCCCTGATCTCGGGATACCTGGGCACGTTGTTGAGCCAGACCCTCGCGTTCGCTGGCAACGAATTCGGCGCTGACGATTCATCACAGGCGTCGCTCGCAAGTTGGGTTCGGCTCGGCGCGCCCATCGCGCTCGTGTTCGGTTTTGCCGCCGACCGTTTTGGTCGGCGAATCGTGTTGCTCAGCGCCGCGACCGCAGGTGTTTTGCTTGCGATCGGTACCGCGTTCTCGCCGACCTTCTTTGCGTATGGAGTAAACCAGTCGATTGCCCGGGGAGCGTCGGCCGCGCTTGGACTGCTCGTGGTCGTCGCCGCGGCCGAAGAAACACCGAAAGGGTCTCGTGCGTACGTGGCCTCCATCCTTACGATGTGCGCTGGTCTTGGCAGCGGGATGGTCGTGTGGTTCTTGCCGATCACCGACGTCGACGACCGCGCGTGGCGCCTACTGTTTCTTCTCGCCGGGTTTGGTCTCGGACCGATTCTGTTCATGTGGCGTCGTCTGCCCGAAACTCGCCGATTCCGAACGTCACAAGGTGAAGAACTCACGGTCGCCGCGGTCGATGTGCCGACCGTGGCGACGGCCGACGCTGGTGCCGCGCTGGCCGATGGCTCGGAGAGCGGTCGCTCGTTTCTCGCCCGACGGTTTGCACTCCTCGCTGTGTCGGCGCTGTTGCTCTCGGCGTTCTCGGCCCCCGCATCGACGTTGCAGAACACCTACCTCACTTCGGAGCTCGACTTCAGCGGGAGCCGGGTGTCGATATTCAAGCTCGTCACGAGCACGCCAATCGGCCTCGGCATTCTGGTCGCCGGCCGCATCGCGGATCGCAGGGGACGGCGCAAGGTCGGCGCGTTCGGACTGCTCGCCGGTGTCGTTTTCACGGCGCTCGAATATAACTCGACGGGGTGGTCGCTGTGGTTGTGGGGCTTACTTGGCACGGTGATTGGCGCGGCCGCCGTTCCCGCTCTCGCGGTCTACGCGCCTGAGCTGTTCGGAACGTCGTCACGCGGGCGAGCCAACAGCCTTCTTGTTCTGTTCGGAACGTTCGGCAGTTTTATCGGCCTGCAGTTCGCCCGGTGGTCGCTCGATCGTCAAGGCTTCGGCCCCACCTTCCTCGTCCTCGCCGCTGGTCCGATTATCGTCGCCGTCCTCGTACTCACCCTCTACCCCGAGACCGCCCAACGTTCCCTCGAGGACATCAACCGCAGTTGACCGTTCACGATCTCGGATCTGCGCTTTAGCCCAGCAGGATGCGGCGGGCTTCGCTGAGTTCGGCAATGCGTTGGGCGGCGCCTTCGTCTTCGCCGCTGATATCAGGATGTGCATTCCGAAGCTTCAACCGAAACTGCTTCTGAATCGCATCGGTGTCGGGATCGCGGTCGCCGTCAAAGCCCAGCACTTCGAGCGCCCAGTCGAGCGGGTTGTTGTGGCTCGATGCCGACAAGGCGAATTGTGAGTTGCCGTTCTTCGTGAGGTGAGAGATCAGCTGATCGTGCGAATCGATCGGCCCCTGCCAGCCGATGCCAAGCCGAATGCATGACATCACCGCCGACCGTTTGTCATAGGGAACCTCGCCTGCCGCATACACGGCCGCCAGCACGTACTGGGCCGGCGCCTCATTACGAGTCTCGAACTGAAACTTCAGCCCCAGGCCCTTCTCGCGATGTAGGCGGTGGCAACTTCGCGTCAGGCCGATCCGGTCCTGCTGCAACCGGTGTCGCAAACGAGGCTGGGCGATCCGTTGGCCACGCTCAATCTGCACGCTCAATGCGTATAACTCATCGAGCAAGTCGGGGTCGAGGGCGCGTGAATAACGGGCCACGACTGCACCGAGCAAGAGGCCACCGAATCCCGGCACATCGTCGACCGGCAGAATCGTGCGGCCAACGGCCACCCGCCGAGTCGGGGCAATGGGTCGAGAATGAAAAACCTCGAGTTCAGCGAGGATCACGAAGGAGGAATGTACCGAGTCTCTCGCTGCTCGGGTGAACCCAGTGAGCGAAACCGCAGATCGCCGTCAGACGAGCGGCCGCAATGTGTCGTGAATGTCTTCGGCCAAGTCAGCGACGTCATGGTCTTCGCTGTCATTCTCGCCGGAGAGCACATCGCGCAAAAGGCTCACCTCATCAAGGATCTCCTTCCAATCAGGAGATTTGAAACCAAAGGGCAGCTGCAGTTGTTCCGCGAGGTCGGCGTTCTTGACGAACTGGACGACGGCCTTCGCGTCACCCGGACTCTTTCGGAGCTTGCTCGATGTCAGAAAAAGGTCGGAGATCACCTTTGTTGGGTCGACCCCGGCAACACCAGGACCGAACGTGTACGTCTCGGTGTCGACGGCATCAAGCTTCTCGAACACGGCATCGACCGCATCTTCGTCGACTTCGTGCACGACAAGATCACCGCGCGCGTCGAACTCGTGGGCAATCCCGGCAGCACCAATGAGATCGGCGACTTTCGTGCGCAGCTCGTCGGAGTACTCGTCGAGCTCGTACACCATCGTCTGTTCGTCGCCGCTCAACGTCGGCATCGTCGCGATCTCGGCCTGACGGACAAGATCATCGACTTGTTCTTCATCGGCTTCGCGCACGATGAGCGTCGCTCCCTGCCAGGCATGCGAAACACTTTCAGCGGTCAGTAAGCGATCGAGCACATGCCGACCTTGCCCCGACCACTCGTGAAGCTCGTAGGCCATCTGGTCCTCGGAGTCCTCGCCAACCGCTACAGCTTCGGCCGGCCGTCCCGATGTTGTGGGTACCGCGCACTCGAGGCATTCGGCTACGTCTTCGGCGTATTCGGCTCCGCACTGGAAACACCACACTGAGGTCACTGCCATGTCACTATCCATTCCAACCAAGTCGACTCGCACTGCTTCAGCACGTTCTGCCCGCAGCACAGCGCTGCAGCCTGTCCATGATGGAGCAACCGATACCCTAAGCGCCATGTCTGAACGCGAAACTCCGAATCGCAATCTGGCCATGGACCTCGTTCGAGTGACTGAAGCTGCCGCACTTGCCGCCAGTCGCTGGATGGGTCGCGGCGATAAGGAAGGCGCCGATGGTGCCGCTGTCGATGCGATGCGCATCGTTCTTCAGCAGGTACCGATGGACGGCGTAGTTGTGATCGGCGAGGGCGAGAAGGACGAAGCCCCCATGCTGTACAACGGCGAGAACATCGGCGACGGCACACCGCCGCTGTGCGACATCGCGGTTGACCCGATCGACGGCACGACACTCACCGCGCTCGGTCGCGGCAACGCACTGGCCGTCATTGCCGTCAGCGACCGGGGCACGATGTTCGACCCCGGCCCTTGCGTCTACATGGAGAAGATCGCCGTCGGCCCCGACTGCCGAGGCGTCATCGACATCGACAAGACGCCAACCGAGAACCTACATGCGGTGGCCGAGGCGA
>Ga0209828_1003524_pt1 | contig 11894 bp, 13 predicted proteins | sample MaitaG_FD_187429 | JGI IMG/M metagenome (GOLD analysis project Ga0209828, IMG submission 187429) | Marine algal microbial communities from Maine, USA - Maine_Asex2 metaG (SPAdes) (version 2) | ecosystem: Host-associated > Algae > Red algae > Unclassified | place: Maine, USA | collected 2015-01-05
AGAGTTGCTTACGATAGTGCGCCCAATACTGCTTGCCCTCATCACACCGATCAGCGCTACTTTATTTATCATTATTCATTTCCTTAATTTGCTGTTGAATCAGCGCAGTTATTTGCTCGGGTGAGCCGCTAATATCAACTGACATTGCATGTTCATCGTCATCAGGAGTTTCCAATGTTGCCAATTGGCTGTCTAATAATTTGCTCGGCATGAAGTGCTCTGTTCGAGCTGACAAACGCTTCATTAAAAGCGACTTATCACCCTCTAAATGTACAAACAACAGTGACTCGCTAGCCTCCACCGTTAAGTAGTTTCGATACTCTTTTTTCAGTGCAGAACAAGCCCCAATACAATAGCCATCTTGTTTGCTCATTGCTTGAGAAAAAACTTTCAACCATGGCCATCTGTCGTCGTCATTCAACGCATCGCCACGACTCATCTTGGCAACATTGGCTGCGGGGTGATAATCGTCAGCATCCAAAAAGCGTGCGTTTAGCGCATCCGCTAAGTGCTTCGCGATAGTCGACTTGCCGCTACCTGAAACGCCCATTACTATAATTAACCTAGCCTGCTCCACAGCGGCTACTTTAAGTCTCTGCACAATGTAAATTCCGAATATTTATCACTAATCAAACACTTTAACGATCTAGCGCCAATAGCCTGTGCAAGTCCTCCAACTCAGATACAAGCCGTAATACCACCGTCAACAAATAGTGTTTGCCCGTTCACAAAACTTGAAGCGTCAGACGATAAGAAAACACAGGCACCCACCAACTCCTCCAGCTGCCCCCAGCGCCCCATGGGAGTGCGCTTACACAGCCACTCGCTAAACTCAGGGTCAGCTACTAGCGCAGCATTTAGTGGGGTATCAAAATAACCCGGAGCCAACGCATTAATCTGCAACCCATACTGAGCCCAGTCGGTTGTCATGCCTTTGGTGAGATTAGCGACTGCGCCTTTTGACGCGGTGTAGGGCGCAATGCTCGGACGTGCCAGTGAGGTTTGCACCGAAGCAATATTCACAATTTTACCCGCACCACGTTTAATCATGTGCTTAGCCACAGCCTGACCAACGTTAAACACCGACGTCACATTGGTATTCATCAAACGCTCAAAATCAGCCGGATCAAAGTCTTCTAGCGCCGTACGATGTTGCATACCGGCATTGTTGACTAAAATGTCAATCGCCCCAATCTCGCCTTCAAAACGATTCACCGCTTCACTCGCCGCCGCATGATCAGTGACATCAAAAGGCAATAAATGCGTCGTGATGCCCAATACTGTAAGTTCGTCTGCTGCCTGCTGCAGCTTCTCAGCATCACGCCCATTGATAATGACTTCTGCGCCCGCTTCAGACAACCCTTTGGCCAGTGTATAGCCGATTCCTTGGCTAGAACCTGTAATTAATGCCCGCTTACCTGACAAATCGAAAATGTTAGCCTTAGTGTTCAAAGATGTTTCCTCTAATGTTTCAGGGCTTTCAAAAATGCCTGCTATTTCAATAGAACCCTTAGATAATATCTTGCATTTAACAATGTTGTCGATAACACTAAGAAAGTCAACCAAGTACAAGGAATCCGCGTGAATAAACCAGAAATTCTCCAGCTAGGGGCTTACTCAGAAAGAGACGAAGCGCTTTTAAACGAGCATTTTGTGATGCATCGTTTTTTTGAAGTCGATGATAAAGCCGCCTTCTTAAATGAACACGCCGCCAACATCAAAGCCATCGGAACGCGTGGTGACCTCAAAGTTGAAGGCTCACTGATTGAATCCTTACCAGCACTAGAAATGATCGCCGTTTATGGCGTGGGTTACGACGGCGTCGACATGCAAACGGTTAAATCCAAAAATCTTCGCATGAGCAATACACCCGATGTACTGACCGGCGATGTTGCTGACTATGCCGTGGCTATGATGTTAGCGCAATCTCGCGATATGGTCGGTGCGTCTAACTGGGTACGCTCAAGTAATTGGGGCAACAAAGGTGGCTATCACCTTACCTCTCGAGCCTACGGTAAACGCGTTGGTATTTTGGGATTAGGCCGGATTGGTTTTGAAATCGCTAGACGTTTAGCCGCTTTTGATATGCAAATTAACTACTCTAGCCGCAGCGCAAAAGCCGAAGCAGTAGATTGGAATTTCATTCAAGACCCGCTGACACTGGCAGAAGCCTCTGACTTCTTATTTGTTACATTGGCCGCCAATGAGGAAACCCATCATATCGTTAGTAAAGACGTGATCGCGGCCATGGGCAACAAAGGCATGATCATCAACGTCAGCCGCGCGGCTAATATTGATGAAGACGCTTTGTTGGATGCACTAGAAAGTGGTGCCTTAGGCTCAGCCGCGCTAGATGTGTTTGAAGGCGAGCCGGTGATTAATGAGCGATTTTTAGCACTCGACAATGTGTTGTTACAGCCTCATCAAGGCTCTGGCACCGTCGAAACCCGTGAAGCCATGGGCGATTTAGTGCGCAACAACCTACTCGCGCATTTTGAAGGGCGTGACTTATTAACTCCCGTAAACTGAGGAAAAGACATGCGTGCTTTAGTCATACATGATGCAAAGGATTTACGAGTAGAAGAACGTGAAATTCCCGCACCTCTAGCCGGTCAGGTAAAGATTCGGGTGGCTAGTGGTGGGATTTGTGGCTCAGATTTACACTACTATAACAATGCTGGATTTGGCACCGTTCGCTTAAAAGAACCGATGGTCCCTGGGCATGAATTTTCTGGCTTTGTTGAGGAAATCGGCGACGGTGTCACTGGTCTAGATAAAGGCCAGCTAGTTGTCATTTGCCCGTCACGCCCCTGTGGCGACTGCGAATACTGCGATGAAGGCTTGCGAAATCATTGCTTGAATATGCGATTTTACGGCTCGGCCATGCCATTCCCGCACATACAAGGCGCGTTTCAGGAAGAATTAATTGTTGATGCCAAACAATGTGTCGATGCCACTGGTTTAACGCCGGGCGAGGCAGCCATGGCTGAACCCTTCTCAGTGTGTTTGCATGCAGCAAGACGTGCCGGTGAACTGCTAGGTAAACGCGTGCTAGTCACCGGTTGCGGCCCGATTGGCTCGCTGGCAATTGTTGCAGCCAAAAGTGCGGGTGCGACTGAAATTGTTGTGACGGATCTGGTGGATAACGCACTGGAATATGCCAAAGCGGCTGGTGCAGATGAGGTCATTAATGTCGCTTCCACGCCTGATGGTTTAGCCAAATACTGCGAAGGCAAAGGCACTTTTGATGTCTTGTTTGAATGCACCGGGTCTCATCATGCGCTAGCGGGAGCGATTCCAGCAATGCGTCCACGCGGTGTGATTATGCAATTAGGTTTAAGTGGTGATATGCCGGTTCCCATGATGGCGATTACGGCGAAAGAGTTAGAAATTCGTGGCTCTTTCCGTTTTCATGAGGAATTTGAAACGGCGGTTCAACTGATGAAGTCAGGGCGGGTTGATGTGAAGCCACTGATATCGCATTCATTGCCAATGGATCAGGCGCTTGAGGCATTTACCATTGCTAATGATCGTGAACAGGCGATGAAAACTCAGATTGTGTTTGCAGCGGCGTAGCTTTTCAATGGATTCTGACATGAAGTAGTCGAAGCACAGTGTGTTTTTAACGTATAATCCGCACACTATTTTTCTAAACCCAAGATTTGAAGGTTGCTGCATGTCTAAATCATATGAAGCCCAAGGTGTCGTTCACACTATCGGTCAAACGACAGAATATGGGAACAACGGCTTTACTAAACGCGAATTTGTTATCCAGCTAACGGGGCCGGATGAAAACAGTCAGTACCCAAATTATATTGCGCTGGAACTGGTCAAAGACAAGTGTGCTCTCATGGATAATCACAAGACGGGTGATGAGATTCAGGTGACGTTCAACCTATCTGGACGCTTATGGTCTAGTGGGGATAAGCCAGAACGGTGCTTTACTAGCTTGCAGGCTTGGAAGGTTTCAGGTACATCAGATAATCAAGCACCGCCGTCTGACTGGTCTAATAACGCGCCACCTCCTATGGATGATGATATTCCGTTTTAACTCTATTCCCAGATAGTCTGATTGTATGCGTGCTAAATAAATATATTAACCATAGCCAGAATAACCACTCACTTGGCATCGAGTAACAGTTTTCTTCGCCCTAGATTGCCTAAGCCATCCATCACATCAGACTTAATCGCTTGCTTTAAGTCTGATGCATCACGTTTTCTCAACGCTTCAATAGCCTCCTTGTGATGATCAACTAGGTAGTTTTCAGTTAATTCTGAAGAGGCAACACGACTATATGGACCTAATTGTAGCCATATACTTTCTATGATCGGCATAACGACTTGATTAGGATTAAATCGGTATAGCATCGAGTGAAACTTAATATTATGTACTACCGTGCTTTCGTGGTCGTTGGTAGATATTTTCATATCCATTTGTTGATCCAATCGTTCCAGCTCATCAATTTGTACTTCATTGACGTAATGCAGAACCGACTCTGCGGCATGGCACTCCATCACAATTCTCAGCTTGATCAGTTCATCAAATCGCTTTAGATTCATCTGAGGAGTGACCACTCTTCTGTTATCCAAAACCTGCAATGCTCTTTCTGCACTAAGGCGTTTCAACGCTTCACGCACTGGCGTCGGACTCACTTCCATCGCCTCCGCTAAGCCTCGAATGGTCAGCGACACACCCGGCTCTATACTTCCGATCATCAGTGAGTATCGAAGGTGCTGGTAAGTATGTTCTTGCGTTGTCAGGGACTCTTGACGAGTAAATTTTGGTAACAAAAACTCGTTCAATAATTTACCCATCTCAGCATCTATCTCGATTTAACTTCAATAAATATTATCACAATAGTCCATTTATGGAGCACCCAATGTTCGCCTTCCTTCACATTAGCCACGATGAAAACGACATATCACAGCGCTTATTTTTGGTCTGAGCGGATGAAGATCAATAATTCATCTAAGTAATCAACTCTTTCAATTTTTTAATATTCTTAAACACGTCCAAATATTAGTGGAAACGATACCGAGAAGGCAGCTCCGGGAAATTCAGGGCTTAATTTAGCAGACACGCTATTGTTGACAGTCACTTTTCCCGACATGCTAGTCACCATTTGATGCACTAATGACAGACCAATGCCAGTACCGACTGTATCGCGTGTTAGTTCATTTTCACTGCGATAAAATAATTCGAATATTGCTTTCATATGCTGCTTATCAATACCAGGTCCGAAGTCACTAACGGTAAATTGAACTGATTTTTTGTCTACTTGCTTGGCGCTTAAGACGACCTCTTTTCGCTCGGCCTTCGCCGAAAACTTTATGGCGTTATCAACCAAATTGATCATCACCTGCATGAGCCAATCTCGATCGATTGAGATAGAGGCATCATCAGTCAACTCATCTGCATCAATTGTTAGTTTGAAATCAGCTGACTCTACTTGTGAAGTTATTTTTGATTGAATCTCCTTAACTAACTCTCCGACATTGCACAAAATCAACTCAGGCGCTTGCTCATTTCGATTCATACGCGCCAGTTGCAGCACATTGTTGATGAGCCGACTCAGGCGTTCGCTTTCGTCATAGATAAAATCATAATAACTGCGCTTTTTTTCTTCAGATGCCCAACCTTGTTTGAGTATTTCACCATACATGCGAATTGATGTTAGCGGTGTTTTTAGCTCATGACTGACCGCAGAGACAAAATCCTGCTGCTGATTGGCCAAATTGATTTGTCTAAGACCTAAGCGATATAGAAAATAAAAGCCACCCAACAATATACTCGCCATAATTAATGCTAACCAGAGCACTAGGCGCCCACCCGGCCCTGCTGGTAAATCGGTAACACTATAGATCATCTGTAAATCACTGAGTGGATCAGATAAGCGAGTCTGGTACAGTTCCTCGCCAATCATCGCTTGGCTCTTTGTTGAGAAGCTAGACCTGTCATCATCGGTAAAACGCGTGAGTACATTCCCCTGGTAAGCAACGAGCATACTGCTCATCTGTGACAAACTAGTACTGCGAAACTCATCACTAATCAGTGAAAGAAACTGTAACTGTTCAATCAGCAAGCCTTGTGTATAGCGCTGTCCATTTAACCAGACTTTTCGAAACAGTACGAAATGACCGCTATCCAACTGGCTAAATTCGAAGGGGTCTATAGCACTCTCAAAGGTTCTTATACGCAGGTCTTTATCGGTGGAGGGTGATAAAATTTGCTCTGCTGTAACCTGAGCTTTTGCTAATGGTACAACACGAGATGACTCAACTTCACGTGCTTGTCGTACCGATTGCTTACCTTTTTTTTGTTCGCGCTTCTGCTGGTAGTTTTGCTTTAATGGCACATCTTCTAAACGAACATAATTATTTTGACTCGCGACTTGTTTGCTACGCTCTTTCAATTGCTCAAAAGGCCGCGGTTGTTGATCCGCTGTCCGGCCACTAACAGCACCTAGCTGAGCCTCAGCCTCTGGTGGCATTCTTTGAAGCTGAGGCAACTCCTGACTCACTAAACTATCAGCTTTCACTGCACCCGTTTCCTGAAAATCTTCGGTTACTGAAATTTGAATCTTCTCAGCAAACGACTTATTAGGTGACGATGCACTCGGCATGCTGCTAAGACTATCGCGCCTGATTGTTTGTGAGCTAACAACAATATTCGCGGCATCTTCAGCATCGATTGTATCAACAATAGGTTTTGGCAATACCTCTCTAACTAGTTGATTAGCCGCTAAAATCTGTTGCAGTTGATTCTGAATGGCAATACGTTGATTTAACTCATCTGCACTCACACCATAATTATCCTCCCCATTCGGCGGGACAACAGGAGTAATTAATTTTCCTTGCGCATCAACCTGGAAGTACCCCAGTACCCCTGGAAAATCTGACTCAATGGGATAATTTGAGAGTGATGAACGCTGAAAAGTATTGGTTTTTTTATCAGATGAGGACAAAAAGGAATAATCAGTGAAAGCCCGTTTATCCTCAGCTGCAATCAGCCGACTCAAACGTTTATCAACCGTGCGCGAAAACTCAGAGGCCATCTTTTGGTACTGATGAAAAGTTTCCCACTTCAACCGACTGTAAGACTGCTGAATCAGTAGTGCAGCTGGTAATAACAAAGCCAGAAAAAACAACAACAGCCAGCGGCGTAAGCGTTTCTTATCCATCAGTATTTGACGCGCCAATCAATTTATAACCAGCCCCTCTAACGGTCACCAAAAACACAGGTGTCGCTGAATTTTTTTCTATTTTACGACGCAGTTTAGCGATATGAATATCCACCGTACGAGTTTCAAGCTCAAGGTCATCAGCATAGCCCCAGACCTTGTGTAGCAGCTCATCACGTGAAACCGGACGCTGTGAATTGGCATCAAGATATTGCAACAGATCAATTTCACGTCGAGTAAATGTCAGCTCTGTACTCCCAGCTATGCCGGACATGTTCAGACAATCAATTTCTGTCTCAGCATCTAGGGTAATCGTTGCGCTTTGAGGTAAATCACTATGACTGCGGCGCAGGACAGCCTGGACGCGCAGTACTAACTGAGCAACTGAGAATGGTTTTGATACATAGTCATCGGCCCCCAGTGAAAGTCCTTTTATAATATCTTCATCACCGCTTTTGGCCGTTAACATAATAATCGCCTGTTCACGACTTTTCGCCCGGACGCGGTTACAGATTTCAAACCCATCAATACCAGGCAGCATTACATCTAATAAAATTAAATCAAAGTTGCCACTGAGTGCTTTTTCCAAGCCGGTATCGCCATTGTCAGCAAAATCGACTTCAAAGCCATGATAGACAAATACATCAATAAGCCCCATGCGAATAGCAGGCTCATCTTCAACTATTAGTAGTTTAGCGTTCTGCAACATATTGAAAATCCAGATTCAAAGTCCAAAAGATTGGCCAATCTAGTCTAGCAAGGCTCCAAGTCTCTTATGTAAATTTTTTGTAAAACCACGCAGCTATTATTTTACAAAGTTGTGTCTATTTGCAAGATCCCTAAAACCCTAAACTGACTCCATCAAATTTAACTTCTAACACAAAACCTCTAAGAGGGAGTCGATATGAACACTCAAATCAATCGTAGTAATCTACTTAAAATAAGCGCTCTTGCCCTATTCACTACTATCGGGTTTCACCAGTCATTATCCGCTGAAGAAATAATGTTTAGCAAGCGTGTTGCTGCCCCTCAGCTCCAAGTACCGCCCAGACCTCAGATCACGCCAAACAAACCTGGCGCTGCAATAAGCCAGCCTCAAATTGAAGTCGTATTTGTCTTAGACACCACCGGCAGCATGAGCGGTTTAATCAAAGCAGCAAAAGAGAAAATCTGGTCAATTGCCGGAACTATGGCACAGGCACAAACAGCGCCTCAGATTAAAATGGGATTGGTGGCTTACCGTGATCGCGGTGATGCTTACATTACTCAATCTCTTGATTTATCTGACGATCTAGACTCAATGTATTCGAGACTAATGGATTTTCGTGCTGCAGGTGGCGGTGATGGCCCAGAAAGTGTTAATCAGGCGCTGTATGACGCAGTGCATAAAATGTCATGGAATCAGGATAAAAACACTTATAAAGTGATTTTCCTAGTCGGTGACGCTCCAGCGCATATGGATTATCAGGATGATATCCAGTATCCGCAGACGATTAAAATCGCCAGAGATAAAGGTATTGTCATCAATGCAATCCAGAGCAGTAATAACATTCGCACCACTCAAAACTGGAAGCGCATTGCCAAGCTGGGACAGGGTAACTACTTTCAGGTGGAACAGTCTGGTAACGCAATCTCTATCGCAACACCTTACGACGACGAGCTAGCAGAGCTCTCCAGCAAAATGGATAAGACGCGTATATATTACGGTAACGCTCAGGAAAAAAAGAAACAGCGAGCAAAAGTTGCTGCGAGTGCGAAACTGCATAAAGAATCCAGTAAAGCCTCTCAAGCTAGACGCGCAACTTACAATTCATCTGCCAGTGGTAAGCGTAACTTCCTAGGTGATAAGGAACTCGTAGCAGAGATCGTTGCTGGAGATATCGCACTTGAGAATATTGAACCAGAAGCCCTGCCTGAGGAAATGCAAGCGATGAAACCTGCAGCCAGACAGTCTTATATCAAAGAAAAATCTACAGCCCGCAAACAACTCAGCTCTGAAATTAAGAGTCTAGCCTTAAAGCGCGATGCTTATCTTAAGCAGAAAGTGGAAGCTTCTGGTCTGGGAGAAAGCTCTTTGGATGCTCAAATATTTGATGCGATAAAAGAGCAATCTGCTGACAAGGGATTGGTCTACGAGAAGAAGGATATGAAGTATTAAAAAGACTAATCCAATGCAAAAAATAACCGCCATGGCGGTTATTTTTTGGCTCAACACTCAGCTGACTCAACGCTAAAGGTTAACTCTTAAGCGTTAGTGAAACCTTCTCAACTTTAGCCATCGTAGCATTCTGTGCCATGGTATCTAATATGTGGGCAAAAAGAGCTGAACGACGGGCTTGAGGTCGCTCCACTTCTTCCAACACATAGTCTTGAGTAGCCGCTAACAGGTCTTCTTTGGTTAGTTCCTGTGCTAACTGCTGTTTTGAATCCTGTGTAACGACCTGTTTGTTGTCAGCAAAAACCGCTTGACTAAACATTAGGGGGATAAGCATTGCTAATGAAGCAACTATTTTTTTGTTCATGGTATGACACTCATTTTGTTATTAGGGGCATGTCGGGTAAATCAGGGGGTCGACATGTATTTTCAGAGTACCCCTATAGTATAAAGGTACTCTGAAAGGTATTGCTTAAAAACCTGACAGGTGGCTAATCACCTGTCGAGTCGCCTACATTGTTGTTTGTAGCTTCATAGCATCTTGATGACCTGCTGCAACTGCCTGCTGGATCCAGAACGTCGCATCACCTTTCTGATTTTTCTTTTCTAATAAAATTAACGCCAACTGATACTGTGCATCAGGTTGACCCTGCTTAGCCGCACGTAAATACCATCGCTCAGCTTTAACTAGATTGATACCAACCTTACCTTCATAGCCCGATTGATACAACTGGCCCAATAACAGCTGAGAATTTCTTAGGCCGCTTGTTGCCGCACGCTCAATTAATTCAAGTGCTTTCGCTGTGTTAGTAGCAACCTGCTCACCCAGCAAATACTTAATACCTAAGTTTTGTTGTGCATTAGAATTTCCAAGACCAGCCGCTGTTGTATACCAACGAATCGCCATATCGGTACTAGCCGCTACTCCATCACCTCTTTCGTGCATGAGTGCAAGATTGAAATGCGCACCAGCGACGTTCTTTTTGGCAGCCTTAGTAAACCAATCAAACGCCGTCTTGCTATTTCTAGCGACGTTTATGCCTTTCAAGTACTGCATCCCCAGCTGAAACTGTGCTTTTTCATGACCACGGTTTGCCGCGCGACCCAACCAATGCAATGCTTGCGAAGGATTGCTAGACACATTGCCCAAGCTGGTATTCATCATAGTAGCCAATACAAACTGTGCTTCCAAGTCACCTTGCTGAGCAACCACCTGCATTAGCTTGCGTGCTTTTTGCAAGTCACTGAACGGTGCTTGTTCGCCGTTGAACAACAATGCCAAGTTGAAGTGTGCATTGCGATGGCCACGCTTAATCGCCAACTCATAGTAATGCTTCGCGCGGCCATAGTCGCGCTTAACGCCCAGCCCTGCTTCATACAACGCAGCCAATTCATAAGCCGCGTGAGCGTGGCCTTGAGTCGCAGCCTTATCCAACCAGCTGATACCTTGTCCAATTTGGTTTTGTTTGATTAAAGCACGGCCTTTTTCAAACGACTGTGTAGCCACTTGGCTAGGTTGTGAAATAGCTGCATTAGCAGGTGCTTCCGCTGAAGAGATGACAGGAAAGCTAGTCATGAGTCCAAGCAAAACTGCCTGTGTTAGACGTAAAGTAGATCGTTTCATTATAATAAGCCCCAAGTTATTTTTATTATGAAATAGTGCAATAACTGTACATGCTCCACGATAATCTGTAAACAAAGCTCAGGACTTACACAGAACTAGAGGGCCATTTTTGGTGCACTAATAGACAAACGGTTATTTATTGGCTGAAATTTATGAACCCCAATGCGCTTAACGCGACTGCAAAACCTCCCACGTCACCTCAATCTCACCCCTATTCGCTGCTACATAAGCCGAATCGCCGGTAATTGTGACCGATAGATCCATCGTGCGCTCAACTAACAGCGCAAGTGCCGCAATGCTTTCCCACGGAAAACGATAAACTGAGGCATTCAAACGGCTGAATTTCGCCTCACCTTGCGACCACCAAACATCTGACTTAGTATTAAAGCTATAAACCTTAACTGCTCGCGAGCGATTGCAGGCTTTTTTAACCCGATCAGGTGCTGGCTCACCCACATCAATCCACAGATTAGTTTGCTCATCCATCGTGCGCACCCAAAGATCAGGCTCTTCAACTTCATCCAACCCTTTGGTTAGCTCAATGCCTTCCTGTGCATTAATGCAATACGCCAACACACGCACCATCATGCGCTCCAGTGTCTCCGAGGGATGCTGCGCAATGATCAAACTAATGGAGTCATAATAATCACGCTCCAGATCAGAGAGTGAAATTCTTGCTTTATAAATAGTTGGTTTAATCGCCACGACGACCTCGTTGCATTGAGCAAGTCGCACTCAGCGCAGAATGTGCGAAGTGATTGCCGTGGCGTAGCGTACCAGAGCCTAGCGCTTAGGCAAACAAATCATCAATCGACAGATAAAGCTCGCCCCTATCATAACAGAAAACCAGTACTCTACTGCCCGCAAGAATATCTACCGCTTTGGCTTTGTCGCCGCGGGTCATGTCAAAAGATTCCGTTCACCTCACTATTTT
>Ga0209828_1003530_pt1 | contig 11880 bp, 10 predicted proteins | sample MaitaG_FD_187429 | JGI IMG/M metagenome (GOLD analysis project Ga0209828, IMG submission 187429) | Marine algal microbial communities from Maine, USA - Maine_Asex2 metaG (SPAdes) (version 2) | ecosystem: Host-associated > Algae > Red algae > Unclassified | place: Maine, USA | collected 2015-01-05
ACTCGGAACTATCCTTCTTCGGCGCCACAACAGCACCATCATTGTTTGTCATCATCTGACCTTCCAGCCGAACCATCAGGTTCAGCGTTTCAGACCAGACCAGTTACACCGGGGATCTGACAGTCCCGAATACGGGATAGCAGCGGTTTAGGACCGCCGAGCCGAAAACGGACTACCTGCAGTAGTCGTCGTAGCGTTCCAAGTCGAGTGGTTCTTCGGCGATCGTGTCGGGGTGGAACAGCGAACGGTCGACTGTGCTGAGGCTCCCCAAGTACACGTGGAGCGCGGTTGCCCATTGCGGCGCAGCGGCGTTGATCGCGTGGACACCTTGCGCGCCGATCGTCATGACGTCGCCCGCACTCAAGTCTTTCGTTCCCGTCAACGTGATAGGGGCTGCTTCGTTTGGTGTGCGTCGATACAGGCGGTGCATCTCAACCCCGCTGATACCCCCGATGACCACGCTCATTTGATGATCGTGCGGCGGCTGCGCGATGTCGGGTGGGGTATGCACCATCTGCACCGAGATGGTCTCGTCTTCAAAATGTTGAACACTGAGCCCCGAAATGGCGGTGCAATCGGTCGGAGCCGGGTGTCGTTCGGCAAGCCCTTCTGTCCCTAGGAACTCTTCCATTGCTGAGCGTATGTTGCTGACCGCGTCGGGCGCGACGACAAGTTCTCGGCACAGTTGAATGAACTCGTCGAGGGCGCTTGGGTCACTCATACGGTTGAGTCTCGCAGGTCGAAGGTCCTAGCGTGTTGCGAGCACGTCGAGATGCTGTTCGTTCTCACGAATGTGCTGCGCCGCAAACGGACACCTGGGCACAATTGTGCGGTTGGTATCTCGCAGAATGCCGAGCAGTCCATTCATCAACTCCTCGGCAAATCCGTTGCCGCGATGTTCCGGCGCTGTCTCAACGTGGGGCACGGTGACGACGTCGCCTTGTTCGCTGAACGTGGCAAAGCTGACTACCTCGCCATTGTGCAAAAGCTCAAAGCGGCCAAGATGCGCGTTCTCGATAACTGCCGGCAGCTCAGCTGCTGATTGCACCTCGTCAACTGGCACGTCGGTTGCCGCATCGGCCGCCAGTGCTGTCATCTTGGCGGCCAGGTCGTCGTTGCTCGGCTCAACAAGATGTGAGTCGTCTGAAAACACGATCACTGGAATTCGTTTTACACCGTTGTTGCGTTCAAGGACCCGCTCGGTCTCGCTGGGGTTTTCGACCAAGTCAACATAGGTATAGGTCACATTATTGGCTTCGAACCATGCCTTGGCTCGGCGGCAATCGCCACACCAGTCGGCGCCATACATAGTGATTGTCATGTAAGAGGTAACCCAACCATTCCCCACGATGTTCCCTCGGATGCGCCAAACTCTGGCTGAACGACATCTGGCTGCGTGCTCTCTCGTTGTGTGGTCTCCAGCCGCCAAGAGAACGGCAACCCACAAATGTGCAGCAAGGATCCGTGATCGGTTCATCACGAGAGACCCTTTGTCACACTCCCCGACCGTTCGTCCGCGCACCCCGGTGCCAAAGGAACACGGTGAAAGTTTCGTGCGACGCTTGCTGTACCGGTACCGTGCAGGGGGACTACACGCTGCCCGGCGGGCATCGCCCGACCATGGACAGCACAACATCTAGGACAAGGTTGAACCATGGCCGTAACCGAGCGACCGCAAGACAAGTTGCGCACGCCGAAACCCTTGAAGAAGCCGGCTCGGTTCGCGATGCCGTGGCCGCTGAACCTCTATCAGACTGCCGTGGGCAAGAAGTGGACGATGGCCATTACCGGCCTGGGAATGCTCGGGTTCGTCCTTGCCCACATGATCGGCAACCTGCACCTCTACGAAGGCCAGGTCGAGGTCGCTGAATACGCCCACAGCCTGCGCACGATCGGCGAGGGCCTGGTACCTGAGACCGGCGTGCTTTGGGTTCTTCGTCTTGGATTGCTCGGCATGTTCTTTCTGCACATTCACGCGGCGGTCACGCTCAGCATCACGAATCGAAGGGCCCAGTCCCGCTACCAGTCATCTCGTGATTACATGGCTGCTGACGGCGCTGGCCGCAGCTCTCTGTTGACCGGCACGATCATTTTCGTATTCGTCATCTGGCATCTGGCTGACCTGACCTGGGGCTTCACCGATGGACTCGGCGGCTGGCGCTCCGAGGGTTTCGTGCACGGAGACCCGCTATGGAACGTTGACAACTCAATGTCCAACATTGTGATTGCCGCCTGGTACATGATCGCGACCGTCGCCGTGGCAGTTCACCTGTTCCATGGCGTCAAATCTTCGTTTATGAGCCTCGGTATAAACAGCCCGAAGTTCAATACGTTGTTCAAGCCACTAACAATAGGAATTGCTGGTTTGGTTCTTGTTGGCAACCTGTTATTCCCCATCATGGTGTTGACCGGTGTCCTGGAAGCCGATGCACCGCTTGATGTCGAAGAACAAATCGAACTCGGCTTTCCCCACGGAGAAGAGTGATGAGCCTCAAAATCGGTGAACTGAATAGCAACCTTCCACAAGGTTCCAAAGACAACATTGGCGAGGCATGGACGAACCATAAGTTCGACATGAAGCTTGTCAACCCCGCCAACAAACGCAAGTTTGACGTGATCGTTGTTGGTAGCGGTCTCGCTGGCTCCAGCGCCGCCGCGACCATGGCCGAGCTTGGCTACAACGTCAAGGTCTTCACCTACAACGACTCGCCTCGTCGTGCGCACAGCATCGCTGCCCAGGGTGGCATCAACGGTGCCAAGAACTACCAGAACGACGGTGACTCAGTGCACCGCCTGTTCTACGACACCGTCAAGGGTGGCGACTTCCGCAGCCGCGAGGCCAACGTGCACCGCTTGGCCGAGGTCAGCGTCGACATCATCGACCAGGCCACCGCCCAAGGCGTGCCCTTCGCTCGCGACTACGGCGGCTTGCTCGACAACCGTTCGTTCGGTGGCGCCCAGGTATCGCGTACCTTCTACGCACGCGGCCAGACCGGTCAGCAGCTGCTGCTCGGTGCCTACTCGGCGCTGATGCGCCAGGTCGGCGCGGGCACCGTTGAGCTGCACACCCGCACCGAGATGCTCGACTTGGTCGTGCACGACGGCGCCGCCCGCGGCATCGTCGTACGTGACTTGGTCACCGGCGAAGTCACTTCACACTCGGCCCACGCCGTGGTGCTGGCGACTGGTGGCTACGGCAACGTCTATTACCTTTCAACGAACGCAATGATGTGCAATGTCACGGCTGCGTGGCGTGCGCACCGACGTGGCGCGCTGTTCGCCAACCCGTGCTACACACAGATTCACCCCACCTGCATTCCATCGAGCGACGAGTTCCAGTCCAAGCTCACGCTTATGTCCGAGTCGCTACGTAACGACGGTCGCATCTGGGTGCCAGATGGTTTCGACGAATCACGCGCTGCGGCCGATATTCCTGAGTCCGATCGCGACTATTACCTCGAGCGCAAGTACCCCGCCTTCGGCAACCTGGTCCCTCGCGACGTTGCATCACGTAACGCCAAGACCGTGGTCGACCAAGGCAAGGGTGTTGGCCCACTCAAGAACGGTGTCTACCTCGACTTCGCCGACGCCATTGGGCGACTCGGCGAAGATTCGATCCGCGCCAAATACGGCAACTTGTTCGACATGTACGAACGGATCACCGGCGAGAACCCCTACCAGCAGCCGATGCGCATCTATCCCGCAACCCACTACACGATGGGTGGCCTGTGGGTCGACTACGAACTGCAGTCGAACGTTCCCGGTCTGTTCTGTGTCGGCGAAGCGAACTTCTCTGACCATGGCGCCAACCGCCTGGGCGCTTCGGCGCTCATGCAGGGTCTGGCCGACGGCTATTTCGTACTTCCGTACACGATCGGCAACTACCTGGCCGATCAGCTCGGCGATGCGCCAATGGATGCGGGCGACACCGCCTTTGGTGCAGTCGAAGCCGAGGTGCAAGATCGCACCAACCGATGGATTGCCACCCAAGGCACCAAGTCGGTCGACTACTACCACCGAGAGCTCGGCAAGCTCGTGTGGGACTACATCGGCATGGAGCGCGACGCCAACGGCCTCGAAAAGGCCATCAGCGAAATCCCGGCACTCAAGGCTGAGTACTACAAAAACGTTCGTGTTCTCGGCAACGGTGAGTCGCTGAACCAGTCGCTCGAAAAGGCCGGCCGTGTCGCCGATTTCTTTGAACTGGCTGAACTCAAGGCTCGCGATGCGCTGGCTCGCGAAGAAAGCGCCGGCGGTCACTTCCGCACCGAACATCAAGATGCCGAAGGCGAAGCCGAGCGCGACGACGTCAACTTCCAGCACGTAGCTGCGTGGGAATGGACGGGCGAAGACGCAGTGCAGAACCGGCATCAAGAAGAACTTGAATTCAATTACGTCATTCCTAGCAAGCGTTCATACAAGTAAGGGCCGGAGAAAACCATGGAAGAACTGCACATCACTCTTAAAGTTTGGCGCCAAGATGGCCCCGACGCCCGGGGTCGATTTGAGACCTACGACGCGCCTAATGTCGGCACCGACATGTCGTTCCTGGAGATGCTCGATGTCGTCAACGAGAACCTAAACGATGAGGGCAAAGAGCCCATCACTTTTGAAAGTGACTGCCGTGAGGGCATTTGCGGCACGTGCAACCTGATGATCGACGGCAAGGCGCATGGCCCCGAGAAAGGCACGGCGACGTGCCAGCTCCACATGCGCAAGTACAACGACGGCGACACGATCGTTATCGAGCCGTTCCGGGCTACGTCGTTCCCGATCCTAAAGGACCTTGCTGTCAACCGGGCCGCACTCGATGCCATCGTGATGGCTGGCGGCTACATCTCGGTGAACACCGGTGCAGCTCCCGATGCCAACTTGATTCCGGTTCCCAAAGAGGCCTCGGATCAGGCATTCGATGCAGCAGCGTGTATTGGTTGCGGTGCCTGCGTGGCGGCGTGTCCAAACAGTGCAGCCCAGTTGTTCACCAGCGCCAAAGTCCAGCACATGAACCTGCTTCCGCAGGGTCAGGCCGAACGTTGGCAGCGCACCGAAGCCATGGTCGAAACCATGGAAATGTTCTTCGGCAGCTGCACCAACCACGGCGAATGCCACGACGCGTGCCCCAAAGAGATCCCACTCGATCTCATTGCGTGGACCAACCGTGACTACATCAAGTCCAAGAACAAGAACCGCAAGCTCGCAGGCCAGAACGGGTAGCTACCACACCCCATCGATTCGTCGGTAGGCCGACCGAACCACGGGCCGATTGGACTATGGGAATATGTCACACGGTAAAGAGTGACGTTTGCCCAAACTGAGGGCCGTAAGGTTATCGGGTGAATCCTGTGAGCCGCACGCGCAACAACTTGCGCGACGGTTTCCACGGATGGAAGGTCGCCGCTGCGGGAGCGACGGTGTGGGCATTCCAGTCGATGATCTGGACGCAAGGTTTCGGCAACTTGGCGGTTGTACTCCAGGACGTCGACGGCGAGTTTGCATGGTCGACCGGCTTTGTAGCTCTCGTCTTTGCGCTCACCCGTGCGCAAGCAGCGATCATGGGTGTACCACTCGGCGTCGCTCTTAAGCGCTACAACATCGGCCGACTCATGAGAGCGGGCGCGATCATTCTATTTGCGGGCTTTCTGGCCCTCGCCCAAAGCCACAGCAAAGGCTGGTTTGTTGCTTCCGTCATGCTCATAACCGTGGGCGTCACCCTGGCTGGTTTCCTCACCATCACGGCGTCAACCGTGTCATGGTTTGAGCGAAAACGAGCACAAGCATTGTCGTTTGGCACGATGGGATTCGCGCTTGGAGGCTTCGCCGGTCCCGTCATGGTGGTCGGCTTTGACGCCTTTGGGTGGCGTTGGACGATGGCCGTGGCAGGGTTTGTGCTGGCCGTCGTCATTTGGCGCCTCGCAGCAGTCGTGGGCGTAAATCGCTTAGAAATTGGTGCTCCCGTCGATGGCATCAAACCATCAGAGGGGGTCGAAGAAAAGCGGGCGCAAGGCGTCCAGGACCAGCACTTCACAACCAGCGAAGCGGTGCGTACCCACTCATTCTGGATGATCGCTTTCGGCCACGGGTCGGCCTTGCTGGTCGTCAGCAGCGTCATGTTGCATCTGCCTCAATACCTCGTTGAAGACCGTGGCTTCTCCCCGCAACGAGCAGCCTTGGTGGCTGGCTTCGTTCCGGCGCTGCAACTCTGCGGAACCCTGATTGGCGGCTACCTCGGCGACCGTTTGAACAAGCGACTCATCGCCAGTGTGGCCATGCTGATGCACGGTGTTGGCTTGCTGGCGTTGACGTTCGCCTCGAATTGGATTCTCATCGTGATCTTCGTGGTCCTCCACGGGTTGGCGTGGGGCGCACGCGGCCCGCAGATGGCCGCCTTGCGCGCCGACTATTTCGGCGCAACGTCGTTTGGTCCAATCATGGGCTGGTCCAGTCTGATCATCACGGTGTTCGCTATTTGCGGCCCGCTCTTGGCTGGGTGGCTTGCAGACACTACTGGCGACTTCCGGCTCGGGTTCACCATCATTTCGCTCGTCACAATCGCCGGTTCGATCTTTTTCGTGTTGGCTACGCCACCACGAAGCACGCCCGTATCAGGCACTACGCCAGCGGTACCCGCAACCATGGACAGACTGTGAACTCAAAACAAGCCGACCCTGGCATTCCAAAGGGCACTGTTTCTCCAACAGAGGTCGCTGGCAACCTTGCTCGCGGGTTCGTTATGGGCGCGGCCGACATCGTGCCGGGCGTGAGCGGTGGCACCATCGCACTCATCTTGGGCATCTACGAGCGACTACTCGCCTCTGTTCGCACTGGCGCACGTTCGCTCGGCCGTCTGGCGCGTGGCGACGCCAAAGGGTTTGTGACCCAACTCAAGTCGATCGAGTGGACACTCATCTTGCCGTTACTGATCGGCATTGCTGCTGCATTTGTTGGGCTCTCCGCTGTGATCGACCGCCTACTAACCGACGAACCCGAAGCCATGGCCGGATTGTTCTTTGGGCTCGTCGTTGCTTCGATACTGGTTGCTTGGCAGCTGCTCGAGAATCGCGATTCAACGCGTATTGTCGTGCTGGCGGTCGTGGCCGTCATCGCATTTTTCGTGCTCGGACTTCAATCGGGTGCCGCAGCGAATCCTGCGTCGATTACCTTCTTCTTCGCCGGGGCCATCGCTATCTGCGCAATGATCTTGCCGGGTGTGAGTGGCTCGTTCTTGCTGCTCATGATTGGCATGTACACGGCGTTCGTTGGAGCTGTTCATGATCGCGAGATCGTCCAGATTGCATTCTTTGGACTCGGCGCGCTCGCAGGACTAGCTGCGTTCTCTACGCTTCTGTCGTGGGTGCTTGAACGCCACCGAGACACCTTGTTAGCTGGGTTGATTGGCCTTATGGCGGGCTCGTTGCGGGTCCTGTGGCCATGGCCAAACGGCGTGGGTGTCATTGACGAAGCCGACGAACAGATCAGCGGCACCGGCATTGATCTTCCTGCGAGCCTTAGCGACGCATGGCTTCCCACCGTGCTCGCAATCACCGCTTTCGCCATCGTTATGGTCCTGAACACGTTTGCGCCCGACAGCTCATACGACTAGCACACCGCCACACGAGCAGAAGCTAGACGAATAGCAGCTATGCGAGCGGGCCGGGTTCGGTGCGCCGTATCCAGGCGACATCACCAGTTTCACTACGAGCCAAGAACTGGTGAAGGTGCATCCCCGGACTCGCTAGGTCGGGTACCGGCGCGGTTCCGAGCACGGTCATGCTCAGCTCGCGTTCGTCACCGTCATCAGCAATCCACGCGCCCGTCGCCGCGCGACCGCGAAACCGTCGGCGACTGTCGGGCGTCGCTGCGCCCCAGCGATGTGATCGCCAACCCCATCCGTCAATCTCGATCACATCACTGCCGAGCAACAGTTCACCGTGCACAACGCACGGCAATTCATACGACGTGGGTTGCGGACCAGCAACGAGGCCCGATGCCGTTTCCCACTCGAGCTCGCAGCCAAGCGGCGTGCGCAGCCCAAACGCGTCGGCCAGTGCTTCGCTTGGATGATCTAGCTCGACCGCGAACGCCTCGATGTCCACCGTTGCGTGATCGAACGGTGTCTGAATACCGATGTCTGCCCACAATCCAGACGCGCGCACTTCGAGCCCTGGCGGTTTTGGCGGCGCCACGCCGGTTGCGACAAGCGAAACTAACCGTTCATCTCGACGAATGACCGACGCATGGAATCCAACCGATCGCCCGCGGTCACACAGCACGAACTCAATCGACGCACCGAGTGATCCGTCGGCCTGAACAACGTCGAAGAGCCAGGCTTCGGACCAACTCGAGTCGACGCCAATCTCATGGACACGCTCATCGCTTTTCGCGTAATGCGCTGCATCGTCGGTCATCTTGGAGAACGCTACTGGTCGATGCTGATGTTGCTTTGAACGCGATCGTGCGCCTGGCTCAAAAGCCAGGCGCACGGTTCATTACACGTGGATGGTTGTTTGCTAGGAGCCCGCAGCTGGATAACAACACCGCTCAGAGCTGAGCTGTCCGACTGCAAACCAACGAGGGGTTGAGTCGTTCGAGATGTATCCACCGAGGCCGTCAACGGCAGTGAGGCGATAGTTGCCAGCGCTGAGGACTTCAATGGTGAACTCTCCTGCTTCGTTCGTCGTTGCACAGCTCTGGTGCAGAACATGTGGCTGCACGGCGCAGACTTGGACGGGCCACAGTGGCAGCGCCGTCGCAATGTCTTGCACGACGCCTGTAAAGGAGGCGCTGTATGAGACCTCAATGCTGCGCACCGGTTCAGGATTGGCACGAGCCGATTCGTCGGCGGAGACACCAGTCGGTGAATCAGCTGCGGTGACGTTGATGTCACTGGTATCGGTTGTATCGGCATCGCTTGTGCGCTCGATGTCGGTCGTGTCGTCGATGGAGGTTTCAGCCGTGTCGTCTGTAGTGGTGTCGGCGGGGGCAAGTGCGAGAACTGACGACAGGCCCGAGGACACTTCGCCATCAGCGACCGTGGCCGACACTGTGCTGCTGCCGTAGACGCCGGTTGGGTCAACGATGTACCACCTGCCGCCAAAGCACATCGCAGCATCGATTTTGACGCAAGAACCCGCTATTCGCCGTCTCCGCGGCGGGCAACGACGAGGAGTAACCCGCCGACGGCAAAGAACACCAGCGACAGGCTTGCAAGTAGCTTTCCGTTGCTGCCGGTAACCGCAAGTGGGCGGCCAGTTGAGGTGCCCGCTGCGGTTGCGTCGCTGTTCGATCCAGTGCCAGTTGTAGAGCTGTCGACCGAGCCTCCATCAGCTGCTACGCCGCCAAACGTACGAACCACTCCACTTGGTGGCGCACTGGTGAATGGCCCTGGGTAGGGCAACGCTGGGCTTCTTGAACCCGTGGAGATAGTCGATGTTGGTTCCTCAACCACGGCGGTCGCTGTAATTGTCGGTGTCGCACTCGCGGTCGCATCTGCGGGTGTTGATGTCGCCGTACCCGATGGAGCCACCGTTGGGGTGGAGGTGGGGGCGATTGTTGCAGTTGGCGTTGGCGTCGATGAAACTTCGGTGGCGGTCGGCGTTGACGTCGGTGCGGTGGTAGCTGTTGCAGTCGCCGTTGGTTGCGTTGTGGTGGTCGGCAGTGGTGTCGCCGTAGCGTCAGGTGTGGCAGTTGTTTCCGGTGTCGAGGTCGCGACCGTGGTTGGTGTCGGAGTTGCCGTAGAACCACCAGGCGTGGCCGTAGCGGTCGGCGTCGGCGTCGACGTCGGCCCACCCGGCGTCGCAGTAGCAGTAGCAGTTGGAGTGGCTGTTGCGGTCGCTGTAGAAGTCGCCGTGGCAATAGCAGTCGCGGTCGGCGTCGACGTCGGCCCACCCGGCGTCGCAGTAGCAGTAGCAGTTGGAGTGGCTGTTGCGGTCGCTGTAGAAGTCGCCGTGGCAGTAGCAGTCGCGGTCGGAGTCGACGTCGGCCCACCCGGCGTCGCAGTAGCAGTAGCAGTTGCGGTAGCTGTCGGCGTCGCAGTAGCAGTTGCGGTAGCCGTCGGCGTCGCAGTAGCGGTAGCTGTCGGCGTCGGCGTCGGCGTGGCCGTAGTGGTTGGCGTCGGCGTGGCCGTAGTGGTTGGCGTAGCTGTTGCCGTCGCAGTAGCGGTAGTGGTTGGCGTAGCTGTTGCCGTCGCAGTAGGTGTTGACGTCGGCCCACCCGGCGTCGCGGTCGCTGTAGCTGTTGCCGTCGCAGTAGGTGTTGACGTCGGCCCACCCGGCGTCGCGGTCGCTGTTGGGGTCGGCGTAGCAGTAGCGGTTGCGGTCGGCGTTGCAGTCGGCGTAGCAGTAGCGGTTGCGGTCGGCGTTGCAGTCGGCGTAGCTGTTGCGGTCGCCGTAGCAGTCGCAGTGGGTGTCGCCGTAGCTGTTGCGGTCGGCGTTGCAGTCGGCGTAGCTGTTGCGGTCGCCGTAGCAGTCGCAGTGGGTGTCGCCGTAGCAGTCGCAGTGGGTATCGGTGTCGGCAATGCGATCGTGATTGACCCCGACTGGGCGACACTGTCAATCGGCACAGTTGATCCGACAACGAGGTCAGAGATGGTCAGCGGCGAAACGCCTTCAGAGCCAAGAGCCACAAATTCAAGCGCTAAGAAGTCAGCGGGATTTACCCACGCACCGGTTGTTCGAAACACCGAAACGGTGATTTGACCCGTCGGATTGATTGGGCCGCAAGCAGCCGAGGTGTTGGGCGTCAGTGCCTGACACGCCGGTGCCCCAACCGTGCCCTGGTTGATGTCGGTAAATAGCACCGGCGCGACCAGAGCAGGATCGTAGAGAAGAGTAAATTGGATCCCCGAGAGTGGGTCTGCGGCCGGTGCGACGTCGAAGACAACTGTGACAGAACCATTGACATCCTGTACCAGGTAGTCCTGCGTTGAGACCGTGGCCGTGGCTTGAGCTTGTGCTGTTGGTCCCGCCAATGACAACACGCCAAACAACATGCCAAAAACGATGAAGAACGATCCGACATGACGCATTCTGCGCCTGGATTGTCCAGTTGGCGACATGGTGACCCTTTACCCCTACGTCTGCAAAGGAAGACCGTAGTGTAGACCTCGTCGACACTCTCGGTGGCTATTCGCCGCACCAAAACGATGACGACGAAACCACCGGACCCGCTGTGTGTTTAGTAGCGCTCGCTGTCCTTGCGTCGCGACGCGACAACGAACACACCTCCGAGCGTGAGCATGATGAGCGAGAGACTGCCCAACAGCTGGCCTTGAGCGCCAGTAACTGCAAGGGGTGGCCCTGTCGTTGTCCGGCTGGTCGAGCTCGTGGATGAGCTGTTGCTCGCAGCATCGGTGCTGTCCGAATCGAACGAAGGTAGCTGTGCTGCAGAGCTTCCTGAGGCGCCCGATGGCGGCGGATTGGTGAACGGGCCGGTATACGCAAGCGCCGAGGCGCCGGTTGAGCTACCGCCACCGACTGTCGTGGTTGATGTGCCACATGGCGATCGCAGCGCAGCGACGAACAAGTCCGCTTGGTTTAGCTCAGCGCCTGCGGCGTCGCGCAACGAGACGCTTATCAAGAAGTTACCGCTGCGTGCGGACAGGGTCGCAATAAACCCGCTTGGACTGGTGTAGTCCCCAGCGGCAGACACCGAGAATTCACCAAGGTCGATCTGTGAAGTATCGCCAACCGCACGTGCCATGTAGCCGACCGAGTAGGGAGCTGTACCGCCGCTGATCGTGCCGGCAAAGCCGACGCCACAGGTAAACGGGTCCGATAGTGCTAGCTCAAGGGCTGCAGCAGTCGCAGTAGCAGTCGGCACCTCAGACGCAACAGCCGCAGCCGTCGGCACCACAGACGCAACAGCCGTAGCAGTCGGCACCTC
>Ga0209828_1003533_pt1 | contig 11863 bp, 5 predicted proteins | sample MaitaG_FD_187429 | JGI IMG/M metagenome (GOLD analysis project Ga0209828, IMG submission 187429) | Marine algal microbial communities from Maine, USA - Maine_Asex2 metaG (SPAdes) (version 2) | ecosystem: Host-associated > Algae > Red algae > Unclassified | place: Maine, USA | collected 2015-01-05
ATTACCACAAGTGGAATTACAAGAGGAGAGCAAATAATAAGATACAATAAACGAAGAAGAGACGTCCTTGAAAAAAAGAGTATTAATTTATTAGAAATCGATTATTTAGATTTCGAATGTGATGCTAAAAAGAACCTAATTCGTGAAAAAGATAAAGATATTAAATTACTTAAAAAAATATTAAAGTCTTATATTTAAATTAACAAACTCTAAACTTTATTTTCCTAATTAATTTTAATTTGTAATTATATATTATAATACTTTTTTAAGCTATTTTGTATAGTTATATTTCTTCTTTAACCATAACCATACAAAGTTGTATATTGTAATACAACTTATAAATATGACTATGTTTTTAAGAAAACGCTTAAACCTCCTTTCATTAATAGCTTTACTATTGATTTCCGGTGAATTAATTGCTCAAGAATTACCACCAATTAACATATTTACACCACAACAATACGATGGTGAAAATCAAAATTGGGCAATAGATCAAGCAGAGGATAAAACACTTTATGTTGCTAATACTATTGGGCTATTAGAATACAATGGAGCAAATTGGACACGGTTTAATTCACCTAACGAAAGCGCAATTAGATCTGTAAAAGTTGTAAATAACAAAATTTACACTGGTTCTTATATGGAATTTGGGTTTTGGCAAAAAAACACTTTTGGTGAATTAGAATATACTTCATTATCTAAAAATGAAGACATTGCATTAATTGAAGATGAACAATTTTGGCAAATAAAAAAATTAGACAATTGGGTGTTATTCCGTTCTTTAAATAGAATATATATGTACAACACTAAAGATAAAAAATTCACAATAATAGATTCTGAACGCTTAATTACAAAGCTATTTAAAGTAGATAATAGTATTTATTTTCAAGATATTAGCCTTGGTATTTATAAAGTTATTTATGGCAAAAAATCTTTAATTATAGATTCTAAAATTGTAAAAGATAATGCAGTTGTTAATATGTATAATTTTGAAGGTAAATTATTAATTCAAACAGAAACCGAAGGTATTTTCGAGTATGTTGACAATCAATTATCACCTTGGTCTAAAGCTATAAATAAAGACTTAAAAAAATATACGGTTTATAGCAGTATTAACTTAAAAGATGGAGGTTTTGCATTTGGCACAATTTCTAACGGGTTAATTGTATTAAATTCTAATGGAGAGTTAGTAAATAAAATTAATCAAAATTTAGGTTTAGGTAATAATACAGTACTCTCTGTTTTTGAGGATTTTGATAGCAACATCTGGTTGGGCTTAGATAATGGTATAAATTGTATAAATAGTAAGTCTCCAATAAAAATATTTAATGACTCTAAAGGTAATTTAGGCTCTGTTTATACTTCTGCGATTCATAATAATAATCTATATTTAGGAACTAACCAAGGTTTGTTTTTTAGAAATTTAAATAATAATAATCAAGAATTTAAATTTATAGAAGGTACACAAGGTCAAGTTTGGTTTCTTAAAACAATTAAAGGTCAATTATTTTGCGGTCATAACTCTGGAACATTTATAATTAACTATGAAAAAGCAGAAGAAGTAGCAGATGTTTCGGGAGCATGGTCTTTAAAAGAAATTCCAAATAAGCCAAATCTTCTTTTACAGGGTAATTACAATGGGTTAAATATTTTAGAGAAAAGTAATGGAAGCTGGACGTTTAGAAATAAAATTGAAGGCTTCGATATTTCTTCACGTTTTTTCGAACTTACTAAAAACAATACAGTATTTATTAGTCATGAGTATAAAGGTGTTTACAAAATCTCTATTGATAAAGAGTTTAGAAATGCAATAAAAGTAGATATAGACGAAGTCCATAAAGGTTCTAACTCAAGTTTATTAACATATAATAATAATATTTACTATGCTTATAGAGAAGGCATTTATAGTTATAATTTTACTAAAAATAAGTTTGTTAAGGATAGTATTCTAAGTGAAATTTTTAATCCCATAAATTATACTTCTGGAAAATTAATTAACGATGAAAGTACTAATACGCTTTGGGGATTCAATAACATAGATATTATTTATATAAGACCTGGAAAGTTATCCAATAAGGCAGAAATTAATAAAATTACGTTACCAAATAGTCTTAGAAATGGCCTAACAAGTTATGAGAACATCATACATTTACAAAACAGCGAATATCTATTTGGTACATCGTCTGGATACCTAATAATAGATATTAATAAGTTTAATAATACATCAGAAACCATTAAACTTAACGCTATAACCAGTAGTGATTTAAACGGTAATACTAATCGTTTAATTTTAAATGAAGAAGCAGATTTAAAGCCTAATAAAAAGAATTTAGCATTTTCCTATAGTATAACTCAATTCGATAAGTTTAAAGTTGCAGAATACCAGCATCAATTAATAGGTATTTATGATGCTTGGAGTAATTGGACAACCACACCAACCGTATTATACAAAAACCTGCCACCAGGAAATTATACCTTTAACGTAAGAGCAAGAGTAGGAGAGAGCGTATCTAAAAACACTGCTACTTATAAATTTTACATTAATAAACCTTGGTATTTAACTAATGTCGCTATTGTTATATATGTTCTTGTTTTTTTATTTTTAGCAGTATTGTTTTTTAAATATTATAATAAATACCATAAACGCCAAAGAGAAAAATTATTAAGCAAAGCAAAAAGAGATATAGAACTTAAAGAGCTTGAAAACAAGCAGCAACAAATGCATTTTAAAAACCAACAACTACAGCAAGATGTAGATAGTAAAAGTAGGGAGTTAGCTATTTCAACAATGAGTTTAATAAAGAAAAACGAATTTTTAAACACTATTAAAAGTGAGCTTAATACTTTAGAATCTAACAGTAATGTAAAGTCTGTTATTAAAATAATAGATAAAAACATTAACAATACAGACGATTGGAAATTTTTTCAAGAAGCATTTAATAATGCAGATAAAGATTTTTTAAAGAAACTAAAGTCTGTACATGGTTCTCTTACACCTAACGACTTAAAATTATGCGCATATCTTAGATTAAACTTGTCCTCTAAAGAGATTGCTCCTCTATTAAATATTTCTCCAAGAAGTGTAGAGGTAAAACGTTATCGTTTGCGTAAAAAAATGAATTTACCTCACAAAACAAGTTTAGCAAACTACATCATAGAATTATAATGCCTTTACATAAGCGGTATTTAACAATACATTACCACAACATTTGCAAATATTAACGTGTTTTATATAAATCAATGTTAAATTAATTTACTCTGTAACTATAGTCTATAAGGCGCTTAAGATTATAAATCAAAAAAAAACAAGGCTAATATTTATTGTGTATATTTTTTGTAGGGTTGTTTTTTATTGAATTATCATTATACAGCAATATATTTGAGAATACAATAAAACCGAAATTTATGAAATTAAAAATCACCTTAATATTAATGTTATGTTTAAGCTATTTTTCTTATGCACAAACTATTAGTATTGCTGGTACTGTTACAGACCAAGCTACTGGAGAATTACTTCCAGGAGTAAACATTGTTGTAAAGGGAACAAACAATGGAACATCAACAGATTTTGATGGTAATTATTCATTGCAAAATGTGGCTTCAAATGCTACCATTCAATTTAGTTATGTAGGTTACATAGCTCAAGAAACGCTTGTAAATGGACAAACTTCTATAAATATTGCTTTAATAGGCGAAGTTGGTAAATTAGACGAAGTAGTATTAATAGGTTTCGGAACACAAAAAAGAAAAGAAGTCACTGGTGCTGTTTCAACAGTTTCTGCAGAAACAATTGAAGCTTTAAAACCAACACGTATAGAGCAAGCTTTACAAGGGCAAGTTGCTGGTGTAAATGTAACGTCTCAATCTGGTGCGCCAGGTAGCGCATCAGACATTAGAATTAGAGGTATTTCTACTAATGGCGATAACCAACCATTAATATTAGTTGATGGAAATAGAATTGAAGATTTAAGTGTTATTAATCCAAATGATATTGAAAGCTTTACTGTTTTAAAAGATGCAACAGCAGGAATCTATGGTGTATTAGCTGCTAATGGTGTTATCTTAATTACAACTAAAACAGGTAGAAGAAACCAAGCACTATCTTTTAATTACGATGCTTATGTGGGTTTTCAAAAAACAACACGTAAAATCCCATTGTTAAACGCTACAGAATATGCTTTAATTAAAAATGAAGCTGCTGTAGCTAATGGTAATTCATTACCCTTTGCAAATGTTAATGGTTTAGGGCAAGGTACAGATTGGCAAGACGAAATATTTGAAACAGCACCTATATATAGTAACGCACTTACTGCAAGTGGAGGAACAGAAAAATCGACTTACTCTTTTGGTGCGTCGTTATTAACCCAAGATGGAATTATTGGAGGAAGTAAAGCTAATTTTACACGTTATACAACACGTGCTAATTACGGATTAGACATCATAGAAAACCTTAAATTTAAAGCAAATCTTTTATATACAGGAACAATAAGAAAATCTCTTCCAGAAGGCGGTTTAGGATCTGTGTTATTTAATGCTTTAAATTTTGCACCAACAGATAGTGCAAGAGATCAAAATGGTGAATTTACTTCCTCTGCAGGTTATCCAATTGAAGTTGTAAACCCTTTAAAGCAAATTGAAAATACTTTCAATAGAACCAAAGTAGATAAAATAAGTGGTGTTTTTGGACTAAATTATAAGTTTTTAGAAGGCTTTAGTGCAGAAGCTAATTACCAATGGAATTATGCCGAAGTAAGAACTAGAGGCTTAAACCCGCTTGTAGAGTATGGAAATGGATCTGTATTCGATAATGTTGCTACAGTTAGTTTTAACGAAGGAATAAGCTTTTTTAGAGATTACACTTTTGATGCTTTTATTAATTATGAAACATCACTTAATGATGATGCGCATAACATTAAAGCAACCTTAGGAACTTCAGTATTTAAAACCACTGGAGACTTTTACTTAGCAGTTGCAACAGGACTTCCAGATAATACAAGTTTTAGTGAAGCAGATATTAATAATGCAGAAACAGTTATAGATCCTTATGCACAAATAAGCAATCGTTTTTTCGATTCAAGATTACTATCTTATTTTGCAAGAGTGCAATATAATTATAAAGGAAAGTATTTATTTTCTGGTGTTGTAAGACGTGATGGTTCAACATCTTTTGGGCCAGATAATAAATTTGGTATATTTCCATCTGCTTCTGTTGGTTGGATAGCTTCAGATGAAGAATTTCTACAAAATAGCGAAACAATAGACTTCTTAAAGTTTAGAGGTTCTTACGGTATTCTTGGTAACGATAGAATTCCTGCTTTTGCCTTTGAGTCTACATTAAGTGGAGAAGGTGTTTATGTTTTTGATGATCAATTACAATTTGGATCTGCGTTAGGTAGAATATCCAATCCGCAAGTAAAATGGGAAGAGCAGCAAGCGTTAGACATTGGTTTCGAAACTAAATTATTTAACAGTAAAATAGATATTACAGCAGATTATTTTAAACGTACCACAAAAGATTTATTATTAACAGTGGAAAGCTCATTAATTTTAGGAGGCTCTGCTCCAGGTTCTAGTAACCCAATTGCAAATGCTGGGACAGTAGAAAATAGTGGTTTAGAATTTCAAATAAGTTATAAGGACAAATTATCAGATAACTTTAAATTTAATGTAAGCTATAATATTGCAACATTAAAAAACGAAGTATTAGAGGTAAATAATGGAATTATAGATTTTGTTCCAGGGGGAGGTTTTGGTATTGGTCAAGCAAATCCACCTTCAAGAATGCAAGTTGGACAACCCATTGGAGTATTCTTTGGTATGCAAACAAATGGAATTTTTCAAAATCAAGCCGAAGTTGATGCGCATCCATCACAACTTTCATTAGGCGCAAATGCACAACCTGGAGATTTAAGGTTTGTAGATACAAATGAAGATGGGGTAATAGATGTAGAAGACAGAACGTTTATTGGAGATCCAATTCCAGATGTTACAATGGGTTTAAATTTAACTTTCGATTATAAAAACTTCGATTTCCAAACCTATTTCTTCGCATCTTTAGGAAATGACATTGTTAGAAATTACGATAGAAATAATGCAAAAACCAATTTAACATCTTACGCTTTAGACAGATGGACTGGTCCAGGTTCTACAAATAGTAACATTAGAGTTACTGATGGTACTTCGTCAAATTTAGTGTTTTCCGACTATTACATTGAAGACGGTTCTTTTCTAAGAGCGCAAAACATGCAATTAGGATATTCTTTTAATAACGATAAATTACAAAATATTGGCTTAAAAAAATTAAGACTATATGTTTCTGTAAGTAATGCATTTACATTAACAAAATATAGAGGTTACGATCCAACAACATCAAACGGAGCTCCAATTGGTGGAGGTATAGACAGTGGATTCTATCCTAACCCAAGAACATTTTTATTTGGTACAAACGTAAAATTTTAAAACTATGAAAAATATAAAATATACACTTTTACTATTAGTTTCAGTCTTTACAGCAATTTCTTGTAGTGACGATTTTGTAGATGTTCCATCACAAAATGAAAACTCTGAAAACTATTTTAATACAGAACAAGATTATCAAGATGCTTTAATTGGCGCTTACGATATGTTACAATCAACATATCAAAATGCAATGCTTGGTGAAATAGCTTCAGATAACACTTTAGCTGGAGGAGAAAATGCAACAGATGTTTTGGGTTTTCAGCAAATAGATGACATGATTCATACTTCAAGTAACAACCAATTACGTGCTATTTGGGGTTGGATGTTTGCAGGTGTAAATCGTGCCAACTACATTTTAGAATTTCAAGATAATATAGATTTCGATGGTAAAGCAAATGTTTTAGCGCAAGCTCGATTTTTAAGAGCATATTATTATTTCGAATTAGTAAAATGGTTTGGAGATGTGCCTTTAGTTGTAGACAAACGTTTTCAATTTGGAGATCAATTTGAAGTGGATAGAACACCAAAAACAGAAGTGTATGCGCAAATGGAAATCGATTTAATTTCAGCGATAAACAATTTACCATATACACAATCTCAAGTAGGAAGAGTTACTAAAGGTGCTGCCGAAGCGTTATTAGGTAAAATATATTTATATCAAGATAAATTTGGACCAGCTGCAGTAGTTTTAGGAAATTTAATTGATAATGGACCTCACGATTTAATTACAGATTATTCAACATTATTTGAAAACGAAAACGAAAATACAGTAGAATCTGTTTTCGAAGTACAGTACACAGATTTAGAAGGTGCTGGTTTTGGCTGCTTACAATGTAGTGAAGGCAATGTAGCTGTTGGTTTTAGTGGTATTCGTAGTTATAATGGACCACTATTCGATTCGGGCTTTAGCTTTAATGTGCCAACACAAGAAGTTTATGATGAATTTGAGGATGGGGATTTAAGAAGAGATGTTGCAATATTAGATATTAACGCTTGGGCAAATGCAACAGGAGCTACCTTTGGTGTAGGTAACGAGCACACAGGATATTTTAATAGAAAATACCTTGCACGTCAAGGCGATTCTAATATTGGAGATCAAAACTTAACAAATCCTAATAATTATAGAGCAATTCGTTTTGCAGACGTTTTATTAATGGCTGCAGAAGCAAATAATAGAGGTAATATTAGTGATGCTCAAGCACTTATTTACTTAAATAGAGTTCGAGAACGTGCCTTTGGAAATAGTAATAACAACGTTACAGCAACAGGAGCAGCACTTACAACAGCTATCTATCACGAACGTCGTGTAGAGTTAGTAGGAGAAGGACACCGCTTTTTCGATTTAGTTAGAACTGGAATGGCAAAAATTGAAATTGAAAATAATAATGGTATAGATATTATTAGAGATGCTGCTGGTGCAATTGTTCGTGTTCATGACAATAGAACATTTCAAACCGGTAAAAACGAAGTTTTTCCAATTCCACAAATAGAAATAGAATTAACAGGTAATCGTTGGGAGCAAAACCCAGGATACTAAAAATTTAAAATAATAAAAATGAAAGCATTAAAAAACATTTTTTGTTTATTCTTAATTACGGCAACATATTTTGCATGTGTTCAAGAAGACGACACTATCGATTTTGTAACTAACACGCCAGCACCTTCAATGTATCTGCTTTAGTATCAGTCACTCAAGACAATACTGGATTGGTAACCATTACGCCATCTGGAGAAGGAGCTGTTACTTTTATAGTAAACTATGGAGATGGATCTGGAGAAAATTCAGGAATTTTACAGTCTGGAATAAGCACAGAACATATTTATAATGAAGGTGTTTACTTAGTTGAAATTATAGCTACTGGAATTAACGGAAAAACGACAACAATTACTCAAGAAATTACAGTGTCTTTTCAAGCACCACAAAACCTTGTGGTAACTATCGAGAATGATACTAATGTTTCTAAACAGGTTAATGTAATGGCTGCTGCCGAATTTGCAATTTCTTACGAAGTAGATTTTGGTGAAACAGGAGCTTTACCAATTTCTGGTAATATTGCAGATACAGTTTCATTTACATATCAAGAACCTGGAATATATACAATTACTGTTACAGCATTTAGTGCAGGTGTAGAAACTACAATTTATACTGAAAATTTTGAAGTAACAGAGATTTTAGCACCAGTTAGTCCAGCACCAACTCCACCAGCAAGAGCTGCTGAAGATGTGGTCTCAGTGTTTAGTGATGCTTACACAGATGTAACTTTAGATGAATTACCAACAACATGGTCTGCATCAGGTTTTACAGCTTCTACTATTGGTAGTGATAATGTTTGGCAATTAACAAACTTAGATTTTTTAGGTATAGTAACAAACTATGCAAATGGTATTGATGTTTCAGCAATGGAAATGTTACATATAGATTATTGGGTGCCTTCTGGACAAACTAATGAGTTATTAGTAAAAATTGTAAACACTGTAGATGGAGGAGAAGATATTGAGTCTTTTGGAACAACTGTTTCAGGTTCTTGGCAAAGTATAGAAATTGATATGGCAAATTTTGTTGGAGATTTAGCCAATACAGAAAAAATTACTCAGTTAATTATAGATTCAGATGGTGTTTCAGAAGTAGTATATATAGATAATTTTTATTTTTACCGTGCACAAACGCAACAAACACAACCAACTATCCCTATAGAATTTGAATCTTCTACTTTAGACTATGGTATATTTAGTTTTGGAGGTGCAAACGCTGCAATTATAGATAATCCAGATGCATCTGGAATAAACACAACACAAAAAGTTTTTCAAGTTGAAAAAACAAATGGAGCACAAACTTTTGCAGGAGCAGGAATAAACCTTCAAGGTGGAGCAGATTTTACAGATGGCACGACTATATTGGTAGACGTATGGTCTCCAGTTGCAGGTGTACCAATTCTTTTTAAAATGGAAGATTCTACATCTCCACCAGACGGTAATGGTAACCCAAGTGTGGTAGTAGAAGTGTTTGTTAACACAACAGTTGCTAATCAATGGGAAACATTAAGTTTTGACTTAACAACCTTTGCTGCTTTTGATTCAAATAATTCTTACGACAGAATTATTTTATTCCCAGATTTTGGTCAAAACGGAACTGGAACAATAACGTATTTCGATAATATTAGAATTAGTGGAGCAACATTGCCACCACCTTCAATTCCAATTAATTTTGAATCTGAATTAGTTTCTTATGGTATATTTAGTTTTGGAGGAGCCAATGCTGCACGTATTGCAAACCCGCAAATGTCTGGAATAAATAATTCAGGTCAAGTATTTGAAGTAATAAAGACTAATGGAGCCCAAGTTTTTGCAGGAGCTGGTTTTGGTTTAGATGGCCCAGTAAATTTTTCAAGTGGAACAACAGCAACTGTAGATGTTTGGTCTCCAGCAGCAGGAACTCAAATACTTTTTAAGTTAGAGGATTCAAGCTCTCCACCAGACGGAAACGGAAACCCAAGTGTAGTTGTAGAGGTTTTTGTAAACACAACCGTTTCAAATCAATGGGAAACTTTAACTTTCGATCTCACAACATTCGCAGCTTTTGATGCTAACAATTCTTACGACACGTTAATACTTTTTCCAGATTTTGGAAACAATGGTATTGCAGATGTTACTTATTACTTTGATAATATTTTATTGACAAATTAAAATAAATAAATTATGAAAAATTTAAAATATATAGTATTGAGTTTATTCTCGATCGTTGTTTTTACAAATTGCCAAGAAGAAGACGACCTATCATTTGGAGAAGTAGTTGCACCTTCAAATATGCAAATAGATGTAGAAATTGTTGGAGCAGATGCTGCCAACCCTAATGGAGATGGAAGTGGCGTTGTAAATTTTGTAGCAACAGCTAACGATGCTATTTCATATCAATATATTTTTAATAACGCAGTATCTACTGCACCAGGAGGAAATAAAAGCTACAGTTTTGCAAATTTAGGTTTAAATACTTACACGTTAACTGTAGTGGCATTTGGAAGAGGCGGTATTTCAACATCTCAAGTAATTACTGTAGAGGTGCTTTCATTATACGAGCCACCTGAAGCATTAATATCACTTTTAACAGGGAGTGGTTCAAGAACTTTTAGAATTAAAAGTGAGGCACCTTCGCATTTTGGTTTAGGTCCAGTAGGAGGAGGTTTTAATCAGTTTTTTGGTGCTAGTCCAGATGAAAAAGCTGGTGTTGGTATGTATGATGATCGCTATACTTTTAATATTGATGGAACTTTTACCCATAATGTAGATGGAACAAACGATGGCGCTGGAGACGATCCTTCTGGAACTGTTTTTGGTCGCGAAGTATTAATCGATCAATTAATGGGTCCTGGAGGAGGCAACGCAAATGGTGCAGATATAGAGAATTACCCATATTCAGATTATTCAGAGCAATGGACACTTACAGCACCAGGAGATCAAGAAACCTTAACGTTAACTGGTATTGGTTTTTTAGGATATTATATTGGAGGAAATCATACCTATAAAATTGAAATGCGTACAGCAGATGAGATTGTTTTAAGATCTACAGATGGTAATGGTGAATTTGATTGGGGATTTATTTTAATTGGAGAATAATAATTTAAATTTAATTGCTATGAAATTAAATATTAAATTATTAAAACTGTTTTATGTTTTAACTGCATTGGTCTTCTTATACAACTGTTCAAGTGATGGCTCAGATGGAGGCGATCCAAGAAGTAATAATACAATATCAGGTTTATCTGTTACAGTAAATGTTGTTGGTACAAATAACAATAATCTTTATGGTAATGGCTCTGGTGTTGTAAACTTTAGTGCTCAAGCAATTGGAGCTGTTTCTTATGGTTTTATTGTAGATGGCGGAAATGAGGTAATAAGTACAGATGGTTCATACCAACATACCTTTAATACAAAAGAAGGAATAGATTATCACATTATAATAGTAAATGCTTATGCAAGTAATAACGACTCTATAAATGTTTCAAAAAATATTGCAGTTTCTTATTATGTAGGTGAAACTCCATTTTGGGCAGATGAGTTTTTTCAATCAGGAGCTCCTAATAGTGCAAACTGGACTTACGATCTTGGTGCTGGTGGATGGGGAAATAATGAATCTCAAACGTACACCAACAATTCTGGTAATGTTAAAGTAGCAAATGGTATTTTAAAAATTACCGCTAAATCAAGTGGATCTGGTTACACATCTTCTAGATTAAAATCTGTTGGTCTTGTAGAATTTAAATATGGCAGAGTAGATGTAAAGGCTAAACTTCCAGGATCTGCTGGAACTTGGCCTGCAATTTGGATGTTGGGCGCTAATTATAGTTCTGTTGGATGGCCACGTTGCGGTGAAATAGACATTATGGAACAAACAGGTTGGAATAAAAAT
>Ga0209828_1003536_pt1 | contig 11859 bp, 9 predicted proteins | sample MaitaG_FD_187429 | JGI IMG/M metagenome (GOLD analysis project Ga0209828, IMG submission 187429) | Marine algal microbial communities from Maine, USA - Maine_Asex2 metaG (SPAdes) (version 2) | ecosystem: Host-associated > Algae > Red algae > Unclassified | place: Maine, USA | collected 2015-01-05
CTGGGTGTTCTCGTCTGCGCCGTTATCGGCGCAAGCAAAATCAGCCGGTGTTAATGGTGTTTTAAAAGCTACGCTAGCGGTTAATCAAGTGACCCGCCAAGGTAAAGCCTATCAAGTGGGTCGTGTCACGATTGGGCAGATTCATGCAAAAAATGATGAGCCGATTCGGCTTTACTACCGCAAACTGCCACGCAACAAATATGGCTCGATTTACTTCGCTCACGACCCTGAAACAGGTAAAGAGCGCTGGGTAGAAATCATTGGTAAACGTTCTGACCGTGCGCCTAACCCTGAAGATGGCATTGCACTGGACGAGCAGTTTAGCTATGAGATTGAAGTCAAGGGTAAGCAGGAAGGTGATAAGACCATCCCAATGCTGCATTTGAAAATCATTCGTGATGATGGCCGTGAAATTATTGCAGAGCCTTTCGACATGAGGGACAGTGGCTTTAGTGTTGAAAACGAGTTTATGTTCTTCAAAGCAGGTGCGTATTCTGGAAATAACACGAGCCCAGAGCCTGAGACAGATTTTGATAAAGTTATTTTCTACAACCTTGAATACTCACATGACCCTGCACCTGAAGCGCCCGTGGGAACTGAAGCTTCTGGAGCCACAGTAATGGCGCCTGCAAAGGCATCAGCTGCAACTGCTGGGGTAATTGTTGATGACAGTTTTGCTGATGGTGGTCGTGACAACGGTGCGGATGCCTTAGATACCAATTGGTGGACAACCACTAATAGTGCTGCAATGGAGATCGCTGATGGTCATCTTGGTTTAGTCTCTGGTGGTTCAGGGCGTGGACTTCGCACCACCTTTGACTCTCAAGCATTGGCTGATGATCAAACGCTTAAAGCCTCGTTTACGTTTACGACGCCAGCCACTATTGGGGTGAAGCGTGATTCGGCTTTCCGTGTGGGTTTGTATGACAAATTAGGTCGTACTGAGCTTGAAGGCGATCTTTCAGCCTCGTCAAAGAAGCCTAATAAATCATACGATGGCTTGCCGGGCTATATGATTGATTTTGATATTAATCTGCCAGATCCAACAAAAGCCAATATCAATATTCGCAAACATAAAGATGTGACTCAAGGCCGTTTGTTGGGTACTACCAAGGGCTATAAAAGCTTAGGTGGTGGTGGAGCGCCATACAAGTTTGAGCCTGAGCAAACTTACACTGGGTCTATTGCCATTCAAAAGCTAAGCGCTGGCATCGTTATTTCTGGATCGTTGAGTCAGGATGGGAAGGTCTTAAGTGAGTTCAGTATCACCGATGTCGAGAGTGATTTGAGTGCTTTAGGTATGCTGGCGTTTCACGTGAACAGTAAAACGTTTGGCTCTTCTAAAAAGAAGGATACGCCTGATAATGGGATTGACTTTAAAAATGTGAAGGTTGAAGTTTTGCCTTAACAATTAAGCTCTAATACGAAGCGCCAGCTATCTGTGTTACTACTTAGATATTAAATCAGTGACACAGGCAGCGGGCCTTTTTATTTTTGCTTGATCCAATCAGCGACTACGCTTAGGCCGTTTTCCCGAAGCATTCAACGTCTCTATAAAATCTAATATCTCTGGGTGTGCTGACAACTGATCAATCTCGGACTCAAGCGAACCAATATGCGCTATCAGCGCGGCTTCAGCATCGTCGGCAGAGCCACTGCGGATCGCGGCCACAATCGCTTTATGGTCTTCAACCACCTGACTTTCTCGGCGAATATTATAGATGCGTTTCAGATAGCGAATGCGGTAAACATCTGACTGAGATTTTTTCACGTTATGCCAAACGCCCGGCACTCCCGCCATCTCAAAAAATGCCTTGTGCAAGGCTTCATCTAATCTGAAAAACTCTTCTTGCTTGCCTTCATCCAGCGCTTGGATTTGACGAGTAATGGTTGCTTCAAGATGCATCACACTTTTCAAATCATTACTGCGCTCAGCAGCTCGTCTCACCGCACCCACTTCAAGGTTAAGCCGGATGAAGCACGCTTCGATATAGCGATCTAAGGAGATAGGCGAGATGTAAGTACCGCTCTTGGGGACAATATTAACTAAGCCAGTTTCTTCCAGCTTGATGATGGCTTCGCGAACGGGAGTTTTACTGGCTTTCAAGGCTTCAGAGATTTCTTTCTCTGACATTGCCTGACCTGGCTTTAAATTGATGTTAACGATCAACTCCCAAAGAATTGTGTAAATTTGTTTTACTAAACTTTCTTTAGGGTCTAGCACTACCTCTGCCAATAAATCGGAAATAGTATTGTCTTTTAGTTCAGTCATTTACAGCTTCTCAAAGCGCCACATCAACCTAATATATTAAAAATCTAATTAATATGTCAGAATTCGATAAAATAAGGACTCAATCCAGCTTATTCTGACGTAAAAACCTTTCTATGTGTACTCCCCCTCCGCCCAAAGAGACAAAAGTAGACCATGACCAGCAATCTCTACAATAACAAATCGGTTTTTAATTTGGCTTGGCCGATCGCTTTAAACGCGGTATTGCTTCAATGCATCCTTATTATTGACACCATATTAGTCACCCCTTTAGGCGAAGAATCGTTAGCGGCTATGGGATTGGCTGCCAGTGCTGGCGGCATTATCTTAGGCTTTATATTTGCCTTTTCCAACGGCAGTCAACTGTTGATCGCACAAGCATACGGAGCGGACAACCCGGTAGCTTTAAAGTCTGGCTTTTGGGCGGGTCAGACGATTAACGGGATAACCGCATTAGTCGGCATTGGCATCATCGTATTCTTCGGCGAAGCATTTCTTAATGCAATAGCAGCAACAGAAGCAATGGCGCAGCGATCTAACGAGTATCTGCGCATATTTACCGGCGTGATTGTTGCGGTATCCATCAGCCAAAACATCACAGCCCTGTCTAATGCCACGGGAAACAGTAAGCTCCCGTTTTACAGCAATCTACTTGAGCTTCCGATTAATGCAGGTATCAGTTATTTATTGATTTACGGCGTATGGGGCTTTCCAGAGATGGGGCTTGCTGGTGCCGCCTGGGGTAGTGTGATTGCGGTCAGCACACGGGCGTTATTTCTTATCGGCAGTCTGTTTGTAACCAAAAAAACTTTCCTGCTAATCGACGGCTGGCTCAAGCACAATTTTATCCTAACCTTGCGAAATCATTTCAAACAGGCTGCACCGATTGCCGCCACGTTCATCACGATGGTCATGACCATGAATGTTTGCATGATGCTTTATGCGCGTTTGGGGGTTAACCAATTCGCCGCCCTCACCCTGATCTTTCCATGGATACGGGTGGCAGGTCATATCAGCACGGGATGGGGTCAAGCAACCGGCATCTTAATCGGACAAATACTTGGGAAAAAGAGTAGCGGGTTACTGGATGAATTCGTGAAGCGGTCTTGGCAGTTTTCGTTTTTTCTGAGTCTCTTGGTAGCCATTTTATACATCGGGATGTTTTTTCTGTTTGCGATTATTTACCCCGAGCTACAGCAGGAAACGATTGATGCGCTGTGGCTATTAATGCCGGTTGTCGTCTTCATACCTTTTATTCGTGGTAGTAATATCATGTGTGGTAATGCGCTGCGAGCGGGTGGTGAGGCACCCTACGCGTTTAAGGTGCATGTGTATACTCAGTGGCTGTTGACCGTCCCGCTGACTGCTTTATGTGTGTTCTACCTTGATGTGTCAGTCGCTTGGATCTATGGCGTTATTTTATTGGAAGAGTTCGTGAAATCGGTTCCTTTCCATACCCGAATGTTGAGCGGTGTTTGGAAAAGAAACTTAGTGAGTTAGTAGTTTCGCATAAGGAGCTAGAGATTATTTCAGGACAACGCTCTTATTACGCCGCGTAGTTCTGCTTGGCCGCGCATTCTGCCGATCAGTGGGTAGCCAGGGTGGGTTCCGGCGGATATGTCTGAGAGCAACTCGTGTCCGTGGTCGGGGCGAAATGGTATTGAATGATCGTCACGACCCGACTCACGGCGGCGGGTTTCTTCCTTCAATAGCTCGCCGACTAAAGCCACCATATCGGTATCGCCGTCTAAATGAGCCGCTTCTTCAAATGAGCCATCCTCATCTTTTCGCACATTGCGTAAATGCGCGAAGTGAATGCGCTCAGCGAACTGCCCTGCCATTTTTGGCAGATCATTGGCCCAGTTGGCACCGAGGGAGCCTGCGCAAAAGGTTAGGCCATTCGCAGGGCTATCAACCGCTGACAGTAACCATTGGATATCTTCTGCATTTGAAACAATGCGCGGTAGACCTAGAATATCACGTGGTGGATCATCGGGATGTACGCAAAACCGCATGCCAATTTCTTCAGCCAGAGGAATCACTTCTTCCAAAAAACGTTTGAAGTTAGCGCGCAAGACATCGCGATCAATACCTTCATAAGGCTGAAGCGCAGCGCGCAAACCTTCTACGTCATAGCGGTCATAAGCACCAGGCAGACCAGACATAATAGATTGCAGCAGCACCTCGCGATCTTCCTGTGACGATTCCTCAAACCATGTTTTGGCTTGCTTGCAGACTGCTTCGGTGTAATCTGCTTCCGCGCCTTTACGCTCCAACATGTGGATTTCAAAAGCGGCCATTTTAGTCGATTCAAAACGCAGACAAGTGCCGCCGCCTTTGACTGGTTCAGCAAGGTCGGTGCGTGTCCAATCTAGCAGTGGCATGAAGTTGTAGCAGATGTTGTAAACGCCTTCTGCTGCAAGGTTACGCATGGACTCGCGGTAGTTTTCAAATAGTTGAGTCAGGTCACCTTCGCCACGTTTAATACGTTCGTGAATCGGTAAACTTTCAACCACGCTCCAAGAGAAGCCGGCCTGACGGATTTTACCAGCATGCACCGCGATTGCCTCGCGCGACCAGACTTCACCATAAGGGATTTCATGCAGCGCGGTCACAATGCCTTTTGCGCCGGTCTGTGCAATATCGTTCAAACTGATTTTGTCGAATGAACCATACCATCGCCAACTATCTAACATTAGACTACTCCTTGTAAGGATTTCTCAAGAAAATCATCCCGACGTGGGGTGAATGTATCGATCAGTTTACCCGCTTCAACACAGCGGCATCCATGACGCGCGTCGGAAGGGATAATAAAGCTATCACCGGGACCAACTTCAGTTTCAACACCGCCAACATTAAAGAGGAAGCGACCAGACTCTACATAGGTTGATTGCGTATGCGGGTGGTTATGCAAAGCGCCTTCTGCACCGTCCTGAAACGTGAAAGCAACGACCATAAGTGCAGGGCTTTCAGACAGTATCTGAAGCGTAACGCCTGGATCTGCCTCAATAATAGGGAATGTTTGAATCATTATGTTAAGTCCTCAATAATCAAAGTTAAGGGTGTGCAAGCCAATGGCTTATATTAGGTAAGAGTATCACTCAACCCTAAGATATTAAAAATATTATCAATATGTTAGCCAACACATTCTTTATACTCACGCCTCCTATCTTTTAATAAGCGCACACTATCGTGAATAAGCAGCAACTCAACCGAGCTATTTTTGCGCTTTGCTTAGGCTCCATAGCAATATTCATCAACCTATACGCGGCGCAACCATTGATGCCTGCTTTTGCGACAGAGTTTCAGCTGACCGAGCTGGAAGCCGCCCACAGCTTGACCATTAGCACTTTCATGTTGAGTATTTCCCTACTCATTTACGGGCCATTATCCGACGCGATAGGCCGCAAAATAATCATGTCAGTGACCTTGGTCTGCATCACGCTCACCAGTTTTGCAATTAGCTATGCCTCAAGCTTTGAAGAATTACTATGGCTACGCGCGCTCCATGGCTTCTTCCTCGGCGGTATCCCCGCAACAGCTGTCGCCTATATTGGTGAGGAGTTTCCACGTGCCAAAGTCGCCGCTATTATCGGTTTCTACATCAGTGCTAACTCCATTGGCGGCATTACAGGACGCATTATGGGGGGATTCGTCAACGACCTGACCGATTGGCAAACCGTGTTTATCGTCGTCACAGTAATCAATCTAACCATTACAAGTTACTTCATCTTCGCGCTGCCTGCCTCGTCTGCGTTCATACCACAGAAATTACGTTTCAACACCACCATCAAAAGGCTGTACGGCCACCTGTGTAATCGACAATTACTCGTCGCCTACCTCATCGGTTCACTACACTTTATGTTGGTATTAACGCTGTATACCTACATCATTTTTGTATTGGCGGATGCGCCCTACTCACTATCTTCAAGCTGGCTTGGGCTACTGTTTTTAACTTATGCCAGCGGCACGATTGGCTCAGCCTTCATTGGTATAATTGATAAGAAAATCACCTGTGCGCAGCGCATAAATATGGGAACTTGCTTCATTATCGTCGGCACGCTTTGTACGCTTCAGGGCAGCTTGGCTATGATTATTGGCGGCCTTCTCATCAATACTTTTGGTTTTTTTGTTGCGCACTCCAGCTTGTCCGCATGGGTCAATATGAATGCCATTGGCTCCAAGGCAAGCGCCTCGTCTTTGTACTTGGTGTTTTACTATATGGGAGCGAGTTTAGGTTCAAGTTACTTAAACCCTTTTTGGGAAATGGCAGGTTACTCGGGCGTGGTTGCAGCTGCATTATTAACGCTGTGTGGGGTGCTAGTTGCAGGAATGTGGCTGCGTAAACAGGAAGAGATCAACAAAGTCACTGGCGATAGCTTAGATAGGATTTAACTGATCATGGTATACCTTTACAATTCAGCAAAAGGTATACCAAAACTGACATCAGGAAGCTAAGTTACTGGCGAACATCCAGCGTTATTTCACCCCAGTTTCGTCTGCCGACTTCATCTTCAATGATGTACCAAATTTTATCTTCACCGACGAAATTAGGAGGTGGTGAATGAACTATTCTAGGGCTTGCATCTCCTTCCTGCACGATTCTTAATTTAGCACCATTTAAAGAATAAGAGCTAGGAAGAAGGATCTTCAGGTTATTTCCAATATCATTGTGGGTTGGGTAAATAAACGTCGTGGTAGTACAAACAATGTTCCTACCGCCGTCACAGACCCTTCCTCTTGTCACAATTGTTTCAGGCTTAGCCTGCGGGTACGGACCTGCACTATTATTTTCGGTTACATTAATCGTGACCTTTGCGGCGTGCTCAAGATTACTATTCTCATAAATACCTTTCACTGCGTACCAAAACGTATCAGTCCCAACAAACCCTGGGCGAGGTGTGTAGCTTAATTGAGTTGTTTGATTAGTTTCTTCGATTTTAGTTATCTGCCCGCCGTTCTGTGACCATGCATTGTACTGGGTGATCTCACCACTGTTGTACTGAAACACATCATTTTCTAACACAGCAATTCGAATTGTTTTATCTTTCTGGACACTGACAACATCATTCTGAGGGTCTGGGAGACGTGAGCTGAGGGGTTTAATCGTGACCGTTATTTTTGCTGCATTTTTTCGCCCTTGGTCGTCTATCATGACGTACCAGAAGGTGTCGACACCAACAAAACCATTCGTTGGTGGCTTGTAAGTAATAGCATTAATATAACGTGAAGCCGTAAAATTCAGTGATGCCCTACCACCTTTCTCTGTCCAAAAATTTGTAGAGTCTATGCTAAGTCTGGTTCCTATATCATTTTTAAGTGGGTTAATCGTTATAATACTAGTGCTTCTGTGGATAATTACGTCATCTGCAAGAGCAATTGGCCAGTCCGCCATTGCTGGTGCTGTAGCGCACACAGCTGATAAAAGTAATATTTTCTGTATCGTATTTCTGAACATTGAAACGATCCTTTTGTTTTATTTAACTTCCATTTTTATATTTAGGATCAGTCATCTCGTAACATCATAAACTTCCGACCACGCACTTAAGCTAATGGCATTGATCATGTGGTGCAAAATCAAATATCTAATTAGCGGATTTCATCAGATAGACGGTAGCAAACCAAATCGGGCGTTAGGAGGTACTACCTTGGTCTCCGGCCACTCAATAAATGACTCAAAGCATTGTTTTTATTATAATTAATATAGAAAAATCATCAGACAACCATCAGCTCGTATTTGGTAATTATTAGCTGCACTCTTATAATACATGTGAAATAATTTGAAACAGTCCTATACTTCGCGCGTTCAATTTATATTAATAATTTTAAACTCACGAAAGGCAAGACAATATGAGTATGATTTCAGATTTTAAAGAATTTGCTTTAAGCGGAAGCTTAATCGACATGGCTACCGGTATTATTATTGGAGTTGCTTCAGGCAAGCTAATTTCATCATTAGTCAGTGACGTTATCATGCCGCCAATCGGCGTGGCTTTAGGTGGAGTTAACTTCACTGATCTAGGCTATAAGCTAGCGGATACGGGCGGTGGCGAGAAAGGCCTCGAGCCAATCATGCTCAAGTACGGCGCGTTCATTCAGAGCTTTATCGACTTTTTAATCATCATGGCAGTTGTATTCATTATCGTTAAAATTGCTACACGTAACGATAAGCCGGAAGAAGAAAAAGGCCCAACTCAAGAAGAGCTGTTAACTCAAATTCGTGATTCTTTAGCGAAATAATTTACTCAGTTTGACAGGATGAGCGCTATTTGTTCTGTCTAACGCTAGAAAGAAGGGGATATTCATTAATATGACATCCCCTTTTTTCTCCCGCTTAGCTACTAGATTCCATCTCTTGCCGCCTCATTGGCATAGAGTCGATTTCCCTGAATATTGCATTCAAGTTAAGCTGTTTGGCACGCGTCTTTACGCCACCATCTTTTCCTATTAGCAACACACTGCCGCTGCCAATCGGAAAACTGCTCTTTGTTCTGCTAACAAACTCGCTTGACAGTTTTTCTGCATAATTCGTGACGACTTCACTGTCTCTTAAAACAAACCACACGATATCTCGATCTATTATTTCATCATCATATTTTTCGAGTAATTGTTCGTGCCCGGCATCGTCCTCAGCCGACAAAATTAAAATAATCCTATTTTTCCAGACCAGCTGCTTGATATCTTGTAAGGGATTTTGTTCGGCACAAACGACTCCAGACATCAGCAGCGCCACTAGCATTGCTACATATTTCATTATCGATAATCTCCCAAAAGATACCGCTTAGATAAGCGGTATAGTGACTATAGATTCATATTGCATGGGTTCTTGTATTTAGTCTAGAACCAGTACCGACTCGAGGGGATGTGCTATTTTTTTCAAACACGCTGAATATATCAGCGAGAAATAGTATTCATAACGCTTGATTTCCTGCCTAAGTAGGTTTCTCATATTTAGAAAGATGAGAATAAACAAAGGAGGCGAAGCGTTTTTAATGCAGGGTTTGCCGTCAGCATCCCGGCCTGCACAACTTCTGCAAAGTTTCCCTGCAAATAAGTCACATCCTATCAAACCATCTCCATAGTTTTACGGCATCATAACCACTATGAAACGCCCTATTCTATCGCTGCTACTAATCGCTACGTTACTCGCCACACTTCAATTGTTCTGGCCAGTTCTGGAGTGGTTCGTGCTAAAAATGTCGCTAGCCAACGGTTGGTTGCACATCCTAGCATTCAGCGGCTTATGCGGGCTTGGCGCTTATCGTCTTTACCAATCGCCCACACTTCCCTTATATGCCCCACGCTTTTCAGTTTGGCCCACGCTGCTATGGCTCAGCGCTGGTCTAACCTACTTACTCAATGAATCACAAGTAGGTTTCAACACGCTTTCAGCCGCTCTATTTATACTGTTTGTTTACGGTCTTAGCGGGTACTGCCTCCGCCAGTCATTATGGCGCAGCCTGTTTGTACCAACCTCCCTACTCATTTTGGTATTACCGTTTGAGCATTACTTAGACGTCTACCTGGGTTTCCCCTTGCGACTCTTAAGTGCAGATTGGGCTGGCAGCGTTTTGCAACACACCGGATTACCACTGCTAACCACCGAATCAATTTTGATGATTGATAATCGAGCAGCAATTGTTGACCTTGATTGTAGCGGCATCAAAAGCCTATGGATTGGGTTGATTTTTTACCTGCTTCTCACTTGGATAGAGCACTATAGAATTAGCTGGCGCTGGTTACTCATCGGCTTGCTTTACATATTTTTATTGATACTCGCCAATGTCGCCCGCATTACGATATTGGTGTTATTGGAACTGGTGCTTGAACAGCCCAAGCTGGCGGGGATATTCCATCAATCACTTGGCTTGCTAGGGTTTGCAATAGCTAGTGTGACGATTTGGTGGGTGCTTAAAAAGCTATTGCCTTACGCCAAACTAACGAGCGTATCTTCAACTGAAGACATAGCCAGCCACAATAATCAGCAAGTGGAATTCCCCTCAGCTAATAACGCAACTGACTCTCACCTCGGTAAGAGCAAAACCTATCATGCCATCTTGTTGAGTAGCGCCACGCTCACCTTAATAGTGGTCATGAATCTACTATACCAACCCCAAGTCATTGCTACTCAAACCAGTGCAGTTAAAACCTTAAATCTACCTGCAAAATACGCCCTAAAAACGAGCCCTCTAAACCCGCAAGAAGAAAGCTTCTTCAACAGCAATGAAGCACAGGCAAACAAATACCACCTCACCCTATCCATCGAAGGCAACCCCGTACGCGTCGCCGTCGTACTAGTCTGGAGTCGTGCTTGGAAAACCCATCACGTGCCCGAAAACTGCTACCTCAGCCAAGGCTTTTCCATCGACGCACAAGGCCTCTGGCAATTACCTCAGCACAACTTGCGTTACCTGCAACTCAACCGACCAAATGCTGACGCCACTTTAGGCTCGTCACAAACCGCCGCCTATTGGTTTCAGTCTGCCAGCAGCAGTACGCCCGATTATTCAGCACGCGTTATCGACAACCTATTTCACCCCGGTCGCCACTGGGTAATGGCGTCAATCTTATTTGATCAGTCAGTCACACCAACGCAAATCACACCCTTAATACAAACCCTAAAACAAGCCATCGGGGATCAGTTCAATGACATTCAATAAAGCCACTATAGTGCGTCGCAGTGCCCTATTTTTATTCTGGGCGTGGCATTTGATTTACAGCGTACTCGCTCTTTTTCTTGTTCTGCCTTACTTAGTCGCCCCGCTTTTTACTGGAGCACTAACCGAGACTACGCCTTGGCATTACGTGATCTACACGCTGCTGATCGTCATGCTGCCTTTTGCCTCGATGTATCTTGGAGCACGCTATTTCCATGCAAACCATCGCTTACTGATGAAGTACTTTTACGGCTTTGAAATGCCGTTCCTGTTCTTCTTATTGGTAAGAGTTTTCACCTTCCGCGATGACGGCACAGCAGTGCATTGGTTAATGCTCAATGTTGTATTGGGCTTAGCCGCATGGTTAGTGTTTTTACTGATACAGCAACGAGATGAGACGGCCATTATTCCCTTGAACAATGATTGGCGTGGCACCATCGGCTCCACCATAATCGCATCTGTGGGCCTTTATTTTGGGGTGATTTTTCTGATTATCCAAATCCCTAATGCCGTAGAATTTACCATCGAGCTGGGCAAGGCACTCTCCAGAATCACTTGGGATGACATCACCGATGTGCTGCTGGTTTTCATCAACCCATTATGGTGGCTGTTCGGGCTGTTTATTATATTCACTTGTTCGCTATTTTTGATATTGCCACTGGCGATGATTTATCTATATATCGGGCAATTTTTGAAGCGTTTACCAACCTTAAAAGCGCCGCAATGGGTATTGGTTCTACTCGTCATAGGCATTAATATTGCTGTGATGCACAGCACCACTCAACAAGTGCAGCAGCAAGTATTCAAAACACTGGAAGCTGAGGAGCCGATCAGCCAAGCGCAATTTTTAGCCCAGCGTGAAACCATCCGTGAAGGCCTGCTAAATGCCTATCTAGCACGCTATCGCTACATGTCCACCACCTTTTTGAGTCA
>Ga0209828_1003538_pt1 | contig 11855 bp, 11 predicted proteins | sample MaitaG_FD_187429 | JGI IMG/M metagenome (GOLD analysis project Ga0209828, IMG submission 187429) | Marine algal microbial communities from Maine, USA - Maine_Asex2 metaG (SPAdes) (version 2) | ecosystem: Host-associated > Algae > Red algae > Unclassified | place: Maine, USA | collected 2015-01-05
GAGGGAACCCTATGTACATAAAACGGTCGTTTTATGTACGGTAAGATGCATGGAGGCCCCGAAAACCGCGGAAACACGGGCAATTTCGTACCGGCGGGTCTCAACCGACGAACAAGCCGATTCCGGCCTCGGCCTCGACGCCCAGAATGCGTCGATCGCCAAGACCGTCAGCGCCCGGGGCTGGGCTGTGACCGCTGAGCTCGTCGACGCCGGTATCAGCGGCTCCACTCCCCCATCATCACGCCCAGCTCTCGCCCAGGCGCTCGAGATGCTCGCCGCCGGCAGTGCCGACGCGTTAGTGGTTGCGAAGCTCGATCGCGCCACCCGGTCCGTCGCTGACCTCTGCTACCTGCTCGATCTCGCCGATCGACAGAAGTGGGATTTTGTTGCGCTCGACTTGGGCATCGACACTTCGACACCCATGGGAAGAGCCATGGCACAGATGGCCGGCGTGTTCTCTGAACTCGAACGCAAAATGATCGGGCAACGCACCAGCGACGCACTCCAAGCCCTCAAAGCCAGCGGCCATCGCCTCGGTCGACCCATCGAACTCCCCGAAACAGTCCGTCAACGCATCGTCAACGAACGAATTGGCGGTGCGAGCCTCAGGGCGATCGCTGCTGGGTTGAGGTCAGACGGTGTGTCAACTGCGCGTGGCGCTAAATGGCATGCCTCGACTGTCAAGGCTGTCCTGGATTCCTTCGAATTGGATTCGCTGCCAGGATGACCGCATCTCCGATCTCGGCGCCTTGGGTCGAACTACTAGCGCTCCCCTTGTCGAGAGAGTTTTGAGATCTGCTCAGACGTGTAGAAAGACCTGTGAGCGCGCTCCTTGTCATGGTCTCTACCGATCGTTAATGAAGAAGCAACCGAACGATGCTGCTGTGGGAAAAGTCGGGAGCTGGGCTCGCGCCGAGAGCACCGAGCACAGCCGGTGGTACAGAGATGTCCGCAACGTAGAGATGGCCGACTTGGTCGGCGTGACGTAGTCCGATCTTGGGAGCAGCCAGGGCCATGGTCGCGTCTGCCCCGGGTATGGATCCGTTGGTGGGGTAGCGGTAGTAACGGAGCAGAAACGGCGGTGGGCCGCCGACCACGGCGTCATTCCGCCATTCCTGTCCTGTGTAGACCCTCTGGACGGGTCGTACATTTTGGACACAACGCCGCAGTCGTAGCCTCCGCAACCCCTACATTCCGTGGGTTTCAAACCTGGCCGCCGTTTCTGCCCCGTTACTACCGCTACCGCGTGTCGATGTTTTCGACGGTGATGATGTTGTCGAGGTGGTATCCGTTGACCAGCGCGGTGAGGGAATGGTCGCCCGGGTAGCCGTTGATGACGCTCCCCGTCGCAGTTGCAGTACCTTCACTGCTTCCACAGGCCACTGCCCCGATGGTCAGCAGTAATGCAGCCACACACCAACCGCGCCGGAAAGACTTCGATGCCCAGACGGTGACTCCCGACAAAGGTCCGGCCCGCTCACTAACGCACTCTGGATCTTGCGAGCGGCTTTGCAGCCTACTCACCCGGTTCAATGGCGGGCGATCGGCCAACGTCAGTGACTGGATCAATGTCTGGGCTGCTGGTTTGGGCGTCAGTTGTGACACGCGGAATGGCGAAACTGTCGAGGACCGCGGACTGTGTTTCGTCGAGGCTTGTTGTGGTGCCGGCCAACGGGCCAGGAAAGCCGTCCCATCTGAGGGTGCCTCCGTTGATCTGGGCGAATCCAACCACCTCGAAGTCGATGGTCTCTCTGGCGTTGGCTACAAGGAACATGATTACTTCGGTCGACTCTGGGAGCGCGTTTTCAGCCGTGGGGAACTTCTCGGACAACTCCCCGAAGTTCGCTATTGCCGATTCCTGGGCCGGGTCAAGTGTGCTGACTCCGACCCGGATCGTGTCTCCCGCAGCAACTGTTGACGAGCCGCCGGGTCGTTGGGCGACAACCATTTCAACGGCCACACTGTTCGCCATGTAGACCAAGCCGGCATCGGAATTGAGCGGGACAGCGGATGAGGAGCCAGCAACAACGGTACCTCGCACGAGGAAATCGCTCGCCGTTGCCAAGTCCTCGGCAGTGTTGTAGGTCGCTGTTGTGAGGTCAACCGTACGGGTCGGCGTTGAACCCCCGGCGCACGCCCCGAGAAGCAAAGCGCTTGCGGTAATCGCTATCGCCATGCGGGTGATATCTGATCGCTTCATTTTCGTTCTCCTATCGAAGCTGCTTCGACTCGTCATCCGGTTCACCAGTTTCCGTTGTGGGCTGATGACGCACCTAGAGGACAGCCCCGGCCCTTACCCGGGCGGGCTCTATGTTTGGGGCTGGTTGAGCGTATAGGTCAACCAAAACGGATCGCCCCAAGCTGCGGCGCCACACAGCAAGGCAGTCTCACCATCCAAGATCCAAATCCTCGTCTCGTCCTCGATACTAGCCACCCTTGCTGAGAATGGTCCTCGCTGATTCTCGACGAACCGAGCCATGTCTTCGAACTCTTCGAGATAAGGATCGCCAAAACTCGATCGGCGAAACATCGCAATTGCATGTGCTAGATCTTCCAACAGCTCTTGCTTCGCCTGTTCGAACGACTCCGCCTCAGCGGCCACCGAATGGCCCAACTCAGCCAGTCCCCGACCCGCTACCCACAGCGGCGCACCCTCGTTTGCCCTTACCGAGATCGCGATGTCATCGTCAGGCGTCATCCGCATACAGACCCTACAGATACCCCACACCGACACTTCACCCCGCTTACCGCCAGTGGACCACCTCCCAAACGGCTCCTTCACCCCAAACCACTTGCCCAAAATCAACTTGGTCTGATCATGCACCGTCCCGAAGCAACACTGCGGACAGAAAGCCTCATAGCTCCAGACGACATCCATCGGCACTCGGCGACCCAACAGCACCTTCATCCGCTTACGAGTCACCTCAGGCACCGCGGTCGCGGATCCCTGGAAGAGCTCCTCGAAGGTCTCCTTTTTCTTCAGCGCCGCCTCGCACGGATTCGGGAAAGCAGCCCGATAGACCGGATCAGGATGAGAGTGCGGTGCCGCCAACACCCCAGCGCTGGTGCGCCATCCGCCCTCACCAAACCAATCTGGGGGCACCGACTCAACAGAGATCCGCCCCACCGCAGAATCAGAAGTCGGCCCAGCAGGGGCTGGCGGCTCCGGCGACGGCGCCTCACCCCCACGCGTGGTACCTGTCGCACCCGGCGCTAGTCGCTCTCCGCACTCTGTGCAGAACTGCGTACCAACAACCGGCTCACCGCAGCTACCACAAAACTTCGTCACGAAGGTGACTCTACATCAGGAGGTCGAATTGACGATTGCAACTCTCTCACATGGCCCGCCGTGACGGCAGCTGTATTAAGGGGTCATATGGCACCGGGAACGGAGGCATCCCACCCGGACTATGGTCCGGTCCGATATGAGTCCAGCTGGAAAACTCAAACGAAAAGCAAGACCAATTAGGTGCGACTCGCGATGGTTGGTTGCAATGGGCCGCCGGTTGCAGCAGCGCCGACGATCAGTCAGTAACTGACGTCGGGGTCTGTGAAATGGTCGATACCTAACCCCAAAGTTGGGGCGCTAACCGGAAAGATCGAAGAACCCAGGACAAGCGCTACCAGGTGAGTGAAACTATATGTTCGGTGTCGAAAAGTGTTGAGACAGCACTTCACTGGAAGACTGATGCATCCTAAACGCTGCATCTGTCTGGAGTCCAACCAGATTCTAGGTCGCGCTTACGGTCGTCGAACGCCTTGTTTCGATTTCGGCCAGGGCCCAAGATGTCGGGGGCGAAACACGTCGACACCGCGTAAAACTTGGAGGGGCTAAATATCGGATGAAGGTTTCATGCAAAACATGCCGAGTTTCTTCCAAAACGCCTGTCGACGCACGACTGTTCGAAGTCCGAGGACAGCTGGGCGGCGCAATTTTCAAGTGCCATGGGTGTGGTGCCGGCATCCGAGTAGCGCCACCTCTGATGCGATCAAAGTCCATTCCGGATATGCAGTGGATGGCAATGGAGGCATCGTGGCGCCGCCGTTTCGAAGGCACGCCGACGACCGAAGGTTCTGGAAGCCCGGCATCAACCACACACCAGCCTGCACCACTCGGACCTGCATGGCTTGACGAATCGACACCAAAAGCCGAGGGTACGAAACCGGCGCGGGTGTCGGTATTCGAAGCGATCGTCGAGCAGCCTGACGGGATAGAAATCGAACCGGATGTCGGGTACTTGAGAGTCCTGAGGCTGCTTCGGTTCACCTTTTCATCTGACCAGTTCTCTGTTGAGGTCCGAGACTCTATGGAACTTGTTCTTCAGATTACGGCGGGTGCCTGTTTTCCCTCGGCGACCCCGTGCCGATCGATTCGGCTACCGCACCCCGTAGATGGCCGTGACGCAGCTCGGATATCTGTCAGCGAGAGCGTCGATGGGGCCGAGACTGAGACTCTCGGTGAGCTCCTTGAACAGATCTTTGACAAGACAGCCTATGAACTCCTTAGAGAGTTTTCACGGTTGAACGGGACTGCCGACGAAAGACGTGACTTGGCACAGGCCGAGGAAAATCTTGGGTATGTCCGCACCCTGGCGATGGTGGCTCAGACCTTCAACATCGGTGAAATGGCCGGCGAGCTCAAGGACGCAGCTACGGCTATCTCCCACACGATCGCTGGCGCCTGTTATCCAAAGGCCACTGAGTGTGTTTCATTGACGACGCCAGCCGCGGTGCGGGGAACCGAGGAAGCACGCGCATGTGTCGACCGGGCATATTCCTCGGCGTCCGGCGACGTCTCACTTGCCACGCTGGTCTCAGAAATCTTCGACTGTTCGATTCAGGAACTCGCCCAACGAGTTGTCAGCGCGCACAGTTCACCTTGACTCTCTGCGACCCGTACAGAGTCTGTCTGCATAGAAAGGACGGGACCGGCAATGATCCGCCGACTTACCCGAGCACTGCACGACCGAAACGAAGAACCCTTGGCGTCGAACAACCAACGGCTGGAAGAAGTACACGGCGCCGTCGCAAACTGGGCCGCAGATGGATCGAACGTTGAATGGCACGACGCATATTTGACTCGTGACTTCCCCTTCGGATTGACCGAACAATGAACCTGGTCGAATTGGCAGCAGGCCATATCTGCTACTCGGATGTGCTTCCGACGAGCCTTGGCATCATCCACTGGATCGTCTATGTCACGGCTGGCGCCGCCGCGCTCATCGGCGAAGGTTCAGTGCGAGCGCTCGGTATCGCACTGGTCATTGCGTCGTTTCTGTCGGCGACGGTGCACGCGTCGGGTGCACGTCACGGCGGCAGCGCTTCTCCGATTGAGATCCTCGCGACGTTTGTGCAAACCGCGGCGTTGATTGGCGGGCCAGTGCTACTGATCGTCGCCCTCGCCACCCGCTGATAAGCCCGATGCTTCGATGTTCGTCAAGGGGTGATTTTTGGGCCCGGTGGGTGTGCGAGGAGTCGCCAGATTTGTCGTGCGATGTAGCGTTTGAGGCCCTCCGTGACGGGGTGCCATTAAGAATCGTGTCACTGACGGCAAGATAGGCGCACTCTGCGTATCGCCGGCGAGATTGACTACGGCGTTGGAATTGCGGTTGGCGTCACCACGACGTTGCCCTTTTCGTCAAGCACGAGCGGTTCGTCATTCGTGTCCTCGATGGTCTCTTCTTCCTGAAATTCCGCGATGGGTCTTGGCGGGTATTGGTGCCCGTCGAGTAGGGCACGGTTGCCGAGGGGCGCTTTGAGTGCCACCTGAATTGGGTGTGGTGGATTCCCTTGGCAAGTGGCTGCGCCGCTGACTGGCTCCACCAGAACAACGATCTCGATGGTGGAGTCGGTCTCGGTAACGGCAGGGATCACATTGCGCCCCTCGGGTCCGGCACCGTTTGCGCAGGACCGCTCGATGATGAGCAAGGACAGCAGCGTTGTCGACGGCTGTGGTGACTGTGAGGGATCGGTAAACAGTTCCGCTGGCCCGTAGCCGGGAGCCCCGATAACAACGTTGCAGCCGCCCCAAGACATCGGCTGCCAGGCACCGTCACGACGCTGAAAGCTCGCGTCTATCAGCCCGCCCAGTGCATCTTGTCCGAACAGCACCATCTCTGTGTCACTCTCAAAGGCGAGCGACCACTCATAGCCCGGAGCCGACGCCGACCCACCGGACCCATCGGACGAAACGGGCTGAGGAGTCGCGATCGTCTCACCCACCAACCCCAAGGCCGCTCTCGCCTCGTCACCGATCGGCGGAAACTCATTAAGGTCGGGAGGCACAGCACCGAATGCCACATTCCCGCACGTGGCTGCCAGCCGCGCCTGCTCCGCTAAACCGATGGTCACATCGTTAGACGAGCCGATCGTCACTTCTTCAGGCGAGGCCCCAGGGGCGCATCCCGACGCCGCCAAAGCCAGCGAGACCAAACCCCACAGCGCTCGACGCCCACTACCGACGCCATCTCGCTTGCTCATTTGCGCCTCCTGTTTGGGTCGTGGCGGTTGGTCATGTCTTTGATGTCTTGGTGTGATGGGTTGACGTACGGCTCCAGTGATCGCAGTGAGCTGTGTCTGCTTTTGGCTTTGAGCATGGGTGCGGTTTCGCCGTCGGCGGCGAGGTGCGTGAGTCGGGAGTGGCGCAGTTGATGCAGCGTGTGGTGCGTCCCGTCGGGTTGCGTTGTCGCGGTTTTGAAGAGTTCGGCGGCTCGACGGTAGGAGAGTCGTGCCCGGCCGGTTGTCGGGCACAGGTCATCAGTGGCTGGTGCCCGCACGGGTCGGCGGTTGGCGATGAACAGTGGGCCGGTGGTTCGTTTGGCGATGATGCCGGGTAGCCGGCGGGCGGTGAGGCTTGACCAGTGGACGTGTTCGGCGCTTCCGCCTTTGCCGTTGACGATGGCTTCTTTGTTCGCCAGGTCGAGATCTTCGATGTTGAGAAGCAGCAGTTCGTTGGCTCGGGCTGCTGTGTCATAGAGCATCGCCCAGTAGCAGCGGTCCCGCCGGTCATGGGTGTCGTTGGCCCAGAGGGCGTCGAGTTCGTCGTAGCTGATGGGCCGAGCTTGTCTCTCGGCGGTAGTGGTGCGCCGGTTCTTGCGGTTCTTAATCCGTGCGGTCGGGTTGGTGGTCGTGCGGTCGAATTCGATGCACCAGTCGAAGAAGCTGCGGAACGTGGCGAGGTTCCGGTTGTACGTCGCCGGCGACGCATTCCCGTACTGGTCTTTGAGGTAGCGGCGCAGCACGGCCTGGCTGATCTCATGGACCCGGATGCCGTGCTCGAGCTCATCAGCGAGCGCGAGCAACGTGCGGCGGTAGACGTGGCGGGTCGCATCGGTGAAGTCCGAATCAGCCAAAAACGCTTCCGCGGCGACTTCGATTGGCCCTTCAATGCCGCTGTGGTGCCCGATGCGTAGTAGCTGCCCCATAACCAGACCTCCCCGTTACCGCAGTAAATACGTGCACTCACCCTAAACCCAACTGACGACAGGAGTATGGATTCCGGATCACTGGTGGACGGGTTGTGGCAGAAAATACGCAATTTGCTGCGATGACCAACGGTGGTGTCACCTCGGGGTGCGAGGGAGGTGCAGCCATCTCTCATTTTGCATTCAAAACGATGTTGATCCTGTTCTATCTGTGATCCCACAGGAGGACGGCAGTCGGGATTGTTGGGCGGCTGGCGGTGGCCTATGGGTCGTTGGTGAAGAGTTGCAGCGGCGGGCTGACGGTTCGTGTTGCGCTCACGTAGAGCCTGTCGCCTGCGTAGATCATCGAATGGAGTGCTCTTCCGGGGCCAGGCCCTGCTGGGAGCATCGCCCATTCATCAGTCAGTGGGTTATAGGCGGCTCCATCGGCTGCTCCTTTGTCGCTCGTCCCGTCTCCGCCGCCCCAGATCACGAATTGGTTCCCTGTCGAAGCAGCTGCGGCGAATCTGCGGTTGTCGAGTGGTGGAGTGTCAATCACCGTCCATTCGAGCCGTTCCGGGCTAAACGTCGCGGCAGTTTCGCCGGCTTGGTCACCAGGATCGGTAACCACGAGGATCATCTCTGAACCGGTCCAAGCAGCCACCATATGAACCGCTGGGGTCAGCGGCGAGGTGGGTAACGCTGTCCACGTGTCGGTGTCGGGGTCGTACCGAGCACCGTCGTCGAGAAGGCGACTGTTCATTTCATCGCATTGGTCAGTGTCGCTCGGGCTGCAGCCACCCCACACGACCAGCTCCGTTCCGGTCCAAACAATCGCAGGCCGATTTCGTGGCGACAGCGGCGACTCAGCTATCGATCGCCAACTATCGGTCGCGGGCTGATAGGCAAGCCCACGTCGCCAGATAATCATCTCGTTTCCGGTCCACACTGCCGGGCCGCCGACAAGGTTGGCCCAGCCGTCGACCGCACCCGGAGGATCCGCCAACGGTCGCCATGTGTCGCTGGTTGGGTTGTACGCAGTACCGATCTGATCGAGACCCGGGCCGTTGCTTCCACCTACGACAAGTACCTCTTCACCGGTCCAGACCATCGCGGATCCCGCACGCCAAACAAGACCCGGATCGGCGACTCGTCGCACTTCATTGGATGCAGGGTTCCACCGCTCACCAGTGATGGTGGTACCCATGTTCTCGGTACGCAAGACAACAACTTCAGAACCGGTCCAGAACGCACCCGGCAACGCCTCCCCGCCAACAACGGTCGGCACACTTTCCCAATACTCAGCGCCGCTGTTCGCTTCCTCCGGCGTCGGTGTCGGTGGCACTGGCGCGGGGGTTGCGTTCGGATCGGGGCGGGCGAAGCTGCCCTGAAGGACACCACCAGCGGTCCGGCACTGTGGGTCGGGTGGCTGGTCGAGGTCTTCGAGCGCACCGTCGTAGTCATCCCCGCCGCCAATGACTTGATCGCCGGACCTCATGTCGCCGCCGCCGGTGTTGAGCACTCCGGTCTCGGGGTTCCATGTCGTCTCGCGTGCCGGCAAGACAACGAGTGCTTCGTTGAGGTACACGCACGGCCCTTCGATCGTGAGCAAACCCATGAGTCCTACGCCGGTCGACACTTTGCCGGTGACATCAAGAAGCGGAAACGGCACGTCTGGATCCAGAGACAATTCGGCGATTCCAAGTGATGTGACCTCATAGGGATACGTCGTGTTGTCCGCAAGGAACTGATCGAGCCGATCCCGGGTTGCGTCGTTGAGCGTTGTGAATTCCAGGCGACCATTGCGCGCGGCGTAGAACGGTACGTCAGATGCGAAGTCGCCAAGCATCTCGGACAGGCGAATTGTTTCGCCTGTCAGCTCGTCTTGAGTGAACCGTGCGCCGAGATGTACTTCGAGCTCAGGTGTACGACACAGCAACTCGCGGGTCGCGTCCCCAACAGGGTCTGTTCCAGTCAGCGTGGCAATGGCAGCGAAATACGGCTTGTGTTGCAGCTCTGTATACGCGACCCGACCCGATTCCGCTGCTTGGATCTCGGAGAGGCGCTGCGAGAGAACTGTCTGCAACTTGAACCGGCGCTTCGCCTCATCACGACTCACACCGTTGCTCTCAGCAATCGAGTCAGCTGCCAAACCGGCGTCCATGTCGAGAGCCGCCGATGCCTCAACGACAAGCGCCACAGGCTCCTCGCAACCCAATGACTGCCAATTCACCACAAGCGACGCACCAGCCTCAGATACCGCGCCTGCGCCGGCCGGCGACGTCACTGTATCCCCACACGCAGCAAGCAAAAGACCACACAGCGCTCCCAGAATCCACTGTCTCCCCATCTGCCAACTGTAGATCTGATCTGCTGAAAGAAGCCCGCGGCTCCGACGCCCCCATCAGAGATCGAGTCGACGTTGCATGTTGAGGCGGACTTCGCCGTAGGGGGCTATGTGGGTCCAGAACAGCGGAGTGAGTCCTCGGCGGTCGGCTGGGGTGAGTCGGGTTTCCCAGTTGGTGGTGTTGAGGATTTCTTGGATCATGAGGGTGTTGATGTAGACGAGCGCTGATTGCAGGATGCGGAGGCAGACGACGGAGAGTTGTTGTTCGGCTGGGTTGTTGGATTCGAGGTCGCCGCCGTTACCGAAGAACAGTTTGTCTTGGCCGCTGTGCCAGGACTCGACGACGTTGAGGCCGCCGCCGATCTCTCGTTGCAGTTCTCGGAGGCGAAGGTATTTGGCGATGAAGATTGTTTTCTCGGCTCGGCCGCATTCGATCATGGCTTGGTAGGTGGGGTGTTGGGCGTTGGTTTTCATGAACCGGCGCAGGATCGCTTCGGTACTGGCGGTGCCGACTCTGATGGCGGTGGCGTAGCGGATCATCTGGTCGTATTGCTCGGCGATGAGGTCCCATCGGATCGGTCGGGTCATCACTGCTTGCAGGTTCGGGTACGCGTCGGGTTGGCCTTTGTCGGGCCGGTAGAGACGGACATGGTTGATGCGTTTGATCCTGGGTAGGAGTTTGAAGCCGAGGAGTCGGGTGATCCCGAACCCGATCTCTGATTGGCCATGGGAGTCGACGTAGTTCCCCTCCACCTGCATCTCGGTTCCGTGGCGCATTGTCCCTTCGATCATCGCGGCGACCTCGGACGCTGAACATGAGATGAGCTGTGAGTGGATCGCTACAGATTTCTGTTCGATGTGCCAGTAGATGAGGACGCCTCGCCCTCCGTAGCGGGCATGCCATTCGGTGAAGATGTTCTGATCCAACGCTCTCAGGTGGGTGGAGTCGCTGGCGACGGTGCTTGATCCTTCGCCCCACACTTCGGGTTTGCGGACCTTGAACGTCGCATTCGCGATCTCGACCGCGATCCGTTGCCCGATGTCAGCGTTGAGATACCGGCGCCGCACATAGCGCAGGTCGTTCTCTGAGTGCCCGTGATCGCTGCCAGCAACAGCCTTGATGCCGGTGTTCGTCCCGTAGGCGTAGATCACGAGCAGCAGCCGCTCAGCCAGCGTTGTCTCGTCGAGATCGCCCCGCGTCGTCGCTGAGGCGACCTGGTTCAAACAGCCCGAACGGAGCACAGCTTCTTTGAGCATGTCAATCATCGGCACCACACCCCAACGACGCGAACACTCCGCTTTCAACGCCCGCAGGTTTGTGGGTTCGGGCAGTTTCGACAGCGGCGAGAGGCGGATCGCACCACTGCGGCCACGCTCACCAATGTCGACCCAATCAAGGCCCGGGATTTGCGTGTCGAGCTCGTCGAGTTCGTGGCGCATCTCATCCCGAAGCGCACCAACAAACACCGCAGGGTTTTCGGGTTGGCCAAGCCTGTCGTAGTGAACGCTACGCCGCGAGTTGAAATTGGCAGGGAGGTCCTCGTCAGGGTTGCGCCACCGGTTCGCACCAACCACCCAGATCTCTTTGCATCGCAGCTGCTCCCGTAACGCTTGGAACGTGCAGATCTCATACACCGACCGGACAACCCGACGGTGGTCGCCGTCATCGTTGAACACCAACGCAGCCCAATCACCAACAATCCCTTTGTGCGTCGGCACATGCTCATCTGCCGGCAAGAAAACGGTTCTGGTGCCGGCGTTGCGCGCCACGACATCGAGGGCATCAAGAACCGGGCGGTGTCGTTCGTTGTTGCTTCGGAACTCCAACACACCCAACAAGCGGATGAGACCGCGCCGGTAGTGGTTCGTGTACGACGCTTTCAACGTCGTCTGAACCGTGTGGCGATACGTCGGACCGTTCGCCTTGAACTCCGCAACCAGGTCCTGCAACGTCGACTCGCCGCCCGTGACGGCCGGGAACACGACCTTGCGGACCGGGTCATCCGGAGCGTCGATCGATGCCTGAGCGATCGAAAACAAGATGTTCTCCTTACCGGTCACCCGCTGGAACGCTTTCGTCAGGTCCTTCGTCACCCGAGTATCGG